>Ga0307292_10000001_pt1 | contig 112413 bp, 95 predicted proteins | sample ER_DNA_149_FD_194471 | JGI IMG/M metagenome (GOLD analysis project Ga0307292, IMG submission 194471) | Bulk soil microbial communities from the East River watershed near Crested Butte, Colorado, United States - ER_DNA_149 | ecosystem: Environmental > Terrestrial > Soil > Floodplain | place...
GTTGTGCGACGCTGCTGTACGCGGGCTGGCCTAGGCGATCTGGGCCGCCGATTGCTGCTGTGGCGGGTCAGCTGGTGGTGGTATCCGGTTGTCCTGCTGAGGCCGCTGGTGTTCGCGATGACCGTTGCCGGGATAGCAGTGTTGATCGGCGAGCCGTGGAATGCAGCGCACCCGCCCGCGATCACCTTGTCGATCCCTGCACTCGCGTTGACGTTCCTGATTCTGGCGCTCACCGACGGACTCGGCGAACAGCTGGGCTGGCGTGGGTACCTGCTGCCACGGCTCCTCATCCGCCACCGCGCTATCTCTGCCAGCCTGATCCTCGGGCTCTACTGGTGGGTGTGGCACCTGCCGCTGGTCTGGACTGCGGGCGCTGCTATGGAGGGCCAACCGCTGTGGTTGCTCCTGGCCGACCTGATGGCCAAGTCGTTGATCTTCACCTATGTGTTCTTGGGCACGCAGGGCAGCGTGCTGATCGCGATCATCCTGCACGCCTCGACCAACCTGTTTGCAGTGTCACCGCCCATAGGCCCCAATGGTGACCTGACAGTGGCTCTCCTCGCGCTGGGCCTCAAGTGGGTGTTCGTCGCCGCGCTGTTCGCTCGGCTGCCCCAATCGTTCAGCGATGGTCGCGCCAGTGGGTCGGCCGTCTTTCACTGGTCAGCCACTCCTGGGTAAGTCCGGCGAGGTTGGCGAAGACGGCGATTCTGGCGAGTCCGGACTGCCTGGCGAGTCCGGCGAATCAGGACTGCCTGGTGATTCAGGCGATTCCGAACTCGCCGGCGACGTCGTGGAAGCCGTTTCCGCCTCAGCCCCAGAAGCCGCCTCCGCAACAGCAGGTTGCTTCGGTTCGGCTCCCGTACGGGACGGCGCCTCTGCGGGCTTGGCACGCCGGGGCTGCGTGGGTCCAGTGACTGCCTGGTCGGCCGTGGCGGTGTGCGGTGAAGCCACCTTGGCGGCGGCCCGGACGGCGCGTGTGGCTTTCTCCGGCTCGATCGCCTGCTCCTCATCCAGCTCGGGCTCGAGTCGCAGCCACACCGCACCAAGTGGCGGAATCGTGACAGAGGCGGATGCCTTATACCCGTGCGATGGCACTGGATGAGCGATCACCTGTCCGAGGTTTCCGATCAAGCCTGTGCCGTCGTAAACCTCGGCGTCTGTGTTCAAGATCTCCTTCCAGACGCCCTCGGTGGGCAGCCCGATCTGGTGGTCTGGGCGGGGCTCAGAGGAGAAGTTGATGATGCAGGCGATCATCTGACCATCGCCGTCGTAGCGGAGCCACGAGAAGATGTTTCCGCCACGGTCGTCGGCGTCGATCCAGGAGAAGCCTGATGGGTCTGTGTCCCGCTTCCACAGTGCGGGGTGCTCCTTGTAGATCGCGTTGAGGTCCTTGATCAGCCGTTGGAGCCCGCGGTGTCCCCATTCCGCGCTCTGCCACCAGTCGATGCTGCGACTTTCGGAGAATTCCCGACGCTGACCGAACTCGGTCCCCATGAACAACAGCTTCTTGCCTGGATGTGCCCACATGAAGGCATAGAAGGCGCGCAGCGTGCCAAACTTTCGCCACTCATCCTGTGGTGCCCTCTCGAACATCGAGCCTTTGCCGTGCACGACCTCGTCGTGACTGATCGGCAGGATGAAGTTCTCTGAGTAGGCGTACGCCATAGAAAAGGTCATCTCATGGTGGTGGAACTGCCGGTAGACCGGCTCGCGGCCCATGTAGCGCAGCGAGTCGTTCATCCAACCCATGTTCCACTTGAACCCGAAGCCGAGGCCTCCGTAATCGGTGCTCTGCGTGACGCCCGGCCACGACGTGGACTCCTCGGCGACCATGACGCTGCCGGGCTCGCGTCCGTAAGCGTGGGAATTGGTCCGCTGCAGCAGCTCGACCGCTTCCAGATTCTCGTTGCCGCCATACTTGTTCGGCACCCACTGACCCGCTTCGCGCGAGTAGTCCAGATAGAGCATCGAGGCGACGCCATCGACGCGTAGCCCGTCGATGTGGTATTCCTCCAGCCAGTAGTAGGCATTGGAGATCAGGAAGCTCTTCACCTCGTTACGGCCGAAGTTGAAGATGTAGGAGCCCCAGTCGGGGTGCCAGCCCAGCTTCGGATCCTCATGCTCGTACAGTGCGGTGCCGTCGAAGCGCTGCAGGGCCCACGGGTCGGTCGCAAAGTGCCCGGGCACCCAGTCCACAATGACGCCAATCCCAGCTTGGTGCAGCTTGTCGACGAGGTGCCGGAACTCATCGGGGGAACCGAACTTCGACATTGGTGCGAAGTAGCCGGTGACGTGGTATCCCCAGGAACCTTCGAATGGATGTTGTGCAACAGGCATGAACTCCACATGCGTGTAGCCCTGCCAGCCGCAGTACTCGACCAGTTCGTTGGCCAGCTCGAGGTACGTGAGCCCCTTGCGCCAGGATCCAATGTGCACCTCATAGACACTCATGGGCTCTGCATGCATGGCTTTCTGGCCGCGGTACCACATCCAGTCATCGTCGGCCCACTTGTACTGGCTCTCGTACACGATGGAGGCAGTGTGCGGGGCAGCCTCAGCGAACCGCGCCATGGGATCGGCCTTGAGCCGCCAGACACCGTCGATACCAAGCACCTCGAACTTGTAGAGGCTGCCTGTGCTGGCCCCTTCGACGAACAATGCCCAGACCCCGGAGCCCGGCACCAGATGCATATAGGACCCCTCGCCGTTCCAGTAGTTGAAGTCGCCGACGAGCCGCACGGCCTGTGCGTTGGGGGCCCACACCGAGAATCGGGTGCCGAAGATCGGGCCACGTTCGGAGTCTTCGACGCTCATCTCCTGGGCGCCCAAGCGGCGCCAGCACTCGGTGTCATGTCCTTCGTGGAAGCCGGTGAGGTCCCAGCCAGTCAGACCGCCGCTCGGATCGTATGACATGAGTGCTTACTCCTCTTCTCTGGTCGGGCTTACAAGCTCACCCTCGGGCACTTGGTTGCTGTCCACGAAGGTCGGAAGCGGGTCCGAACCTCCTGAATCGCCGTTGTCAGCCGCGAGTGCGGCCACCGCGCGGAGCGGGATGCCGACCCAATCCGGCCGGTTCCGCGTCTCGTACGCGACCTCGTAGATTGCTTTGTCGGCCTCGTACGCGCGCAGCATGCTGGCATCAGCCGTGCCCAGCTCACCGCCGGCGTAGCCCAGCAGGAAGGCGGCTCGGCACTCCGCGGCCCAGGCCGCGCTGCCGGGCCCTGGTACGCTCGCCGCCGCGTAATCGAACGAGCGCAGCATGCCGGCGACGTCTCGCCAGACAGTGTCGGGGGCGCGTCGTTCAGCGATGGTTTTTGCTGGCTCACCCTCGAAGTCGATGATCTTCCAGCCAGCCGGCGTATGCAGCGTCTGTCCAAGGTGGAAGTCTCCGTGCACGCGCTGAGTATCCAGTGTTTCGGCACCCAGATGATCGAAGCAGCGCAGCAGCCCAGGTACGTGCGGCCGCAGCGCCGGGGCGATCTCGGCAGCCTCATGCAGTCGGTCCATCATGATCATGGCCGTCCGCGTGCCCAGCAGGTTCGTCCTCGGGAAGGCAGAGCGGAGGGCGTGGTGGATCTCGGCGAGCGCCTTGCCGAGCGCCTCGGCTTCTGCCGCGAAACCTGAGCCGGTCCTGACCTCAGGAGAAGCATTCTCGGTCCGGAGCGAGTCGAGTGCCAGGTCCCAGCCGTCAACGGCGCCAGCCAGCTTTTCAATGACCATTGCGAGATCGGCGTCCAGCTGCCGTCCGCCGGACACCCAGCTACCTTCGATCCAGCCAAACAACCCCGCCACGTTCTCGAGGCCGACCGCATTGAGCGCGGCATGCACCTCGATATCGAGGTTGTGGCCGAGTTCCAAACGCCGGAAAAGTTTCAGGATCGCTGTATCTCCCAACATCACCGACGTGTTGCTCTGCTGCCCGGTGAACAGCCGGGAGTCAAGATCAGAGCTCAGGCCGGATGCCGATGTGGTGGTGAATCGAACCTCGCTGTCCGGGCTGCGCAATCGACGGCCGCCCAACAGCGCGCTCAGAATCACAGCACACGCCTCTGGGTCTTGGGGAGCGTCGTACGCGATGACGGGACCGAGATCAGGGTCGGTGAAGCGACCGATCTCCGCCTGATGCAGATCCGCATGAGGCGCGGGCCGGTAGGAGACCGCAAGCTGGTAATACTCCGTCGGCCAGGCAGCGATCTGATGGTCCATTTCGGGTGCACCGACCGGCGCCGAGTCCTGGGTGTCTTCCTCGGACTCGGCAGGTACTGGTGCGGTTGGATCGGGGTCTTCCTCAGATGGATAGGTCACCTCGGCGATCTCGAACCGTACCGCCGGCGGAGCAGCCGGCCTGAAGAAGTCCGATACCTCCGTCAGCCAGGGCAAAGACGTCAGCGATCGGAGCCGCACCTGCCGCCCCTTACCGGCGAACCATCGCGCACTGGAGATATACCTCAGGACCTGGTCGGCGACCTGAGGATCGCCCATCCCGCTCACGGCGGCGTCCTAACCCTGTGTGGTAGCCGGCCCAGAGGCCGTGCTCCGCGAGCCGTACCGGATCAGGGTGAGAATGTGCGCCGGATCGTCGTGGGTGAGCCTGACGAAGGCATGCTGTCCCCAGCGCCAGGTTTGTCCGGTGAGCTCGTCATGGACAAGGTAGACGTCGCGCGCTGTGAGACCCAGCGCCTCCATGTCCAAGTAGACCTCGGTCTCGACGATGTTGTGCGGATCAACGCTGACGATCACGATCACGACATCGTCGCCGCTCCTCTTCGAATAGACGAGCGCGTCGGCATGCGGGGCGTGGTGGAAATGCAAATCGCGGAGCTGCTGCAGTGCCGGGTGTTCCTTGCGGATCTGGTTCAGCTTGCCGAGCAGCATGCTGAGGGTCTCGCCGCTCTCTTCGGCAGCATTCCAGTCGCGGGGGCGGTACTGAAACTTCTCCGAGTCCAGGTATTCCTCGCGACCCTGAGCCAGCGGCGCGTTCTCGAACAGCTCGAAGCCTGAATAGATGCCCCAGAGCGGCGAGAGCGTCGAGCCGAGCACTGCACGGATGGTGAACGCCGGCTTGCCACCCCATTGCAAGAAGTGGGGCAGGATGTCGGGGGTGTTGGGCCAGAAATTCGGCCGGAAGAAGCTGTCCGTTTCGCTTGTCAGCTCCTTCATGTACTCCTCGATCTCCCACTTCTCGTTCCGCCAGGTGAAGTAGGTGTAGGACTGCTGGTAACCGACCTTGCCGAGGGAACGCATCATCGCCGGCTTGGTGAACGCCTCTGCCAGGAACAGCACATCTGGATCAGTCTTGCGAACCTCACCCAGCAGCCAGCCCCAAAAGTTGACAGGTTTGGTATGCGGATTGTCGACGCGGAAGATCCGTACGCCGTGGCTCATCCAGAGCTTGAGGACGCGCAAGCTCTCCAGGTAGATCCCGTCGCGGTCGTTGTCGAAGTTGATGGGGTAGATGTCCTGGTACTTCTTCGGCGGGTTCTCCGCGTACGCGATGGAACCGTCGGCGCGCTTGGTAAACCACTCTGGATGCTCGGTCACCCACGGGTGATCCGGCGACGCCTGGAGCGCGAAGTCCATCGCAATCTCGAGCCCGAGCGAGTTGGCCTTGGCAACGAACCGGTCGAAGGAGTCAAAGTCCCCGAGGTCGGGATGGATGGCATCGTGCCCGCCCTCCTCGGCTCCGATGGCCCACGGCGAGCCTGGATCGGTAGGCCCAGGGTTGAGCGTGTTGTTGGGTCCCTTGCGAAAAGATTTGCCGATTGGGTGGATGGGCGGGAGGTAGACCACATCGAAGCCCATCGCTGCCGCAGCCTCGAGGCGTTCGTGTGAGGTGTCGAATGTGCCGGATATCCATTTCTGGTTCTCCTCATCCCACGTCGCGCCCTGGGAGCGCGGGAAGAACTCATACCAGGATGAGAAGAGAGCCTTACGGCGATCGACAAAGATCGGGTACTCCGGTGTGGGCGAGACGAACTCCCGCGGGCCGTAGCGACGCATAGCCGCGCGTACCTCATCGGCCAGCACGATCTCCAGCCGGTCCTCCACCTGCTGTCCTGAGTCCAGGCTGCTGCCCGCACTGCGAAGTAGCGCGGCGCTCCCCGCGTCGCCGGCTGCCTCCGCGGCGGCTGCGGACGCGTCAAACAGCGCCCGACCGTCGGTGCACACTAGGGCAACGTCAATGCCGGCCGGGATCTTGATCTCGGCGTTGTGTACCCAGGTCTCCCATGGATCGCTCCAGCCTTCGACTCGGAACGTCCATGGCCCCTCAGCGTCGAGCACCACCGAAGCTGTCCACCAATCGAACCCCAACGGCGTGGTGGGGTGCATTGGCTCGAGGCGCTCCTTCCCGTTCGGGTCGGTGAGCACCACCGATGCGTTGACGGCGTCGTGGCCCTCTCGGAACACCGTCGCCCGGATCGGAATGGATTCTCCGACCACGGCTTTCGCCGGGTATGCGCCGGCCTCGATGACCGGCGACACATTGTGCACCGGAATGCGATCGATGGGCGCTCCCAGCAGAGGCTTGCTAAAGGTAACGCTGGGTTCAGCGGTGGCCGCCGTTGGAGTGGAGGCTTGGGAGGACGAGGATTCTGCCGAGCCTGGCTGAGCCGCGTCGTCGCGCTCAGGTACAGGGAAGCCTGAGTTGGTTGCCGTCACGAATGCCAACCTATCGGCCCTGCTCGCTGCGCGGCAGGGGGCAATCGCATCGGCTTACGGTGCGATCCACAGCTCAGGTCGCTGGGCCGCTGCGGTCAGGGTGGCTTAGTTCATCCGACCGATGCAGCACAAACCCAATCTCAGCCAAGGTTCGCCGGTAAGTTATGCGAGTGCGCGCTATCCGACGTTTTATCGTGCGCCCGGTGCTGCCCGAGGCTCTGAAGCCTCTGGGCGATCTGGCCCGCAATCTTCGCTGGTGCTGGCACGGGGAGACGCAAGATCTGTTCCGATCCGTTGACCCGCAGCTATGGGATAGCACCGATGGTGACCCCATCAGGCTGCTCGCAGACGTATCGGTCGAGCGTCTCCAAGCGCTCGCCACCGACAGGCGGTTCCTGAAGAACCTCCGGATGATTCAGGCCGATCTTGCCGAGTATCTGAGCGGCGATCTGTGGTATCAGGGCTACGCGACCGAAAACCCTGCGGCGCCGGTAAGTATTGGCTACTTCTCACCGGAATTTGGCATTACCGAAGTGCTCCCGCAGTACTCAGGCGGCCTGGGCATTCTGGCCGGTGACCACCTGAAGGCTGCAAGCGACCTCGGTGTCCCGATCATCGGTGTCGGCCTGCTCTATCGGCAGGGGTACTTCCGGCAATCACTGAATGGCGCCGGCTGGCAGCAGGAGCGCTACCCGCTTCTCGACCCGAACTCGTTGCCATTGACCTTGCTGCACGATGACAGCGGCCCGGTCCGAATCGAGGTTCCACTCGCCGGACGTACCCTCTTCGCCCAGGTGTGGGTAGCCCAGGTGGGCCGGGTACCGCTACTGATGTTGGACTCCGACGTCGAGCAGAACGCAGGCTACGAGCGAGAGGTTACCGACCGGTTGTATGGCGGTGGTAGCGATCATCGCCTCGAGCAAGAGGTGCTGCTCGGCATAGGGGGCGTACGCGCCATCCGCGCCTACTGTCGGATCACGGGCGCCCCAGCGCCAGCGGTGTTCCACACCAACGAGGGTCACGCCGGCTTCCTGGGCCTGGAGCGGATTCGCGAGTACATGCGAGCCGGCGATGACTTCGATACTGCACTGGAACGCAGTCGCGCCCGTACCATCTTCACGACTCATACCCCAGTTCCCGCAGGCATCGACCGGTTCCCCCGCGAGCTGATCGTTCACCAGTTCGCGGGCTGTGACGATTTACCGCTGGACCGTGTGCTGGCACTGGGCGCAGAGGATTACGAGGGCGGCGACCCGAGCAAGTTCAACATGGCTGTGATGGGTTTCCGGCTGGCACAGCGGGCCAACGGGGTGTCTGCGCTGCACGGCTCGGTGTCCCGCGAGATGTTCCAGGGGCTGTGGCGATCCTTCGACACCAGCGAGGTGCCGATCGGCGCCATCACCAACGGCGTGCACCATCTCACCTGGGTACATCGCGAGCTGCTCGAGCTGCTCGAGGCGCCGAGCGGCAGCCCCTCAGAGAGCGATGGCTATGACTGGAACGCGCTGGCAGAGGTCGATAGCAAGACGATTTGGGCGCTCAAGCGGAGGATGCGCGAGGACCTGATCGCCACGACGCGCGCGCGGCTCGCGGCCAGCAGCGCCAATCGTGGGATGGCGGCGGATTGGGTCGCCAAGACTCTCAATCCCGATGTCGTCACATTTGGCTTTGCCCGGCGGGTGCCGTCGTACAAGCGGTTGACCCTGATGTTGCGCGATCCGGCTCGACTGAAAGCGTTGCTGACCAATGAGGAGCGGCCCGTCCAGATCGTCATCGCAGGCAAGGCCCATCCAGCCGACGAGGGTGGCAAGGCACTCATCCAACAGATGGTGCAGTTCGCAGACGATCCCATGGTGCGGGAGCACATCGTGTTCCTGCCTGACTACGACATGGCAATGGCCAAGCGGCTCTACCCGGGTTGTGACGTTTGGATGAATAACCCGCTGCGTCCCTATGAGGCGTGTGGCACCTCAGGGATGAAGGCGGCCCTGAACGGCGCAGCGAACCTGTCGATCCGCGATGGATGGTGGGACGAGTGGTTCGATCCGGCGTACGGCTGGGAAATCCCCTCGGCCGAGGGTGCGGATGGCTCCGATCGTCGTGATGACCTTGAGGCAAAGGCGCTCTACGACATCATCGAAAACGAGATCGTGCCGCGTTTCTATGATCTTGATCAATTCGGGTTGCCGGAGCGCTGGATTCAGATGATCCGGAACACGATCGCCGGCCTGGCGCCCAAGGTCGTGGCGTCGCGGATGGTGCGCGACTACGTGACGAGCCTTTACGCTCCCGCCGCAGCTTCCAGCCTCGCTCTCGACGAATCGAGGGGTGGAGCGGCGGCGCTCGCGAGCTGGAAGCGCAGAATCCGTGACGCGTGGCCGAGTGTGGCCGTGGAGCATGTGGAGTCGCTCGGCGGTGAGCAGGTCGAGGTAGGTACGAAGATCCACGTCAGCGCGCTGGTCCGGCTCGGTGAGCTCACCCCGGACGATATTCAGGTGCAGCTGGTCACCGGTCGAGTAAGTGTTGACGACCGGCTCTACGAGCCGCGGGTGATCCCGTTCCCGACCGGGATCGATGTCGACGGTGGGCTGCGCCGCTACGAAGGTTGGGTGGAGGCCAAGCGTGCCGGGGCGATCGGCTACACCGTACGAGTCGTTCCGTATCACCCGCTGCTGTCGAGTCAGGCCGAGATGGGTCTAGCAACGCTGCCTGCCAGCATGCCGACACCTCCATCGGCCGGCTACGTGCCCTAAGGTTCTGACAAGTCTGCGTCAGCTGCGAGCTGCGGGATTCGCGCGCCGCCGCACGGAGGAGAAGCGAGCGAAGGCGCTCTTTCCTTCGCGAGCGACGACGACGGCGGCGGGTTCAGAGCGCGATGCGCGAGCAGCTCCAAAAGTGGTCAGTCGACTTGGAGTAGCACCACCGTGTGACCAGGCAGCTGCAAGGTTGAGCCCGCCGCGATCTTCTCCGACGGCAGTTCGCCGTCGAGCCCTGTGTGCGCGACGACGGTGTAGGTATCTGCCCAGGGTCCGTCGGGCAGATCCACCTGGATGGGATCTGAACCGGCGTGGAACCAGATCAGGAATGCTTCGTCGCATTCTCGGTACGGGTCGTCGTAAGCGAGGTACATGCCGAGCGTCCCCCGGGTGTGGTCCCGCCATTCCTGCTCGCTCATCTCAGCATTCCAACCGCCGAACCACGCGATGTTCTTACGCCCGCGCGGCTCACCTTTCGGATCGAGCAGGAATTCCCCCTGGCGGAAGCCGTCACGCCGGAAGACCGGATGCTCGGCACGCAGCTGGAGCAGTTTGCGCGTGAGATCGGTCAGATCGCCCCAGGCCTCTTGGGTGTCCCAGTGCACCCAGGTGATGGGCGAGTCCTGGCAGTAGGCGTTGTTGTTGCCCTGCTGGGTACGGCCCAGCTCGTCTCCTGCGGTGATCATCGGAACCCCGCTGGACAAGATCAACGTCGCCATGAAGTTCTGTGTCTGACGGTGCCGCAGAGCGTTCACGGCTTCATCGTCGGTTTCGCCCTCGACGCCGCAGTTCCACGAGCGATTGTCGTCGGAGCCATCACGATTGGACTCGCCGTTCGAGCCGTTGTGTTTGACGTTGTAGGTCACCAGATCGCGCAGCGTGAAGCCGTCATGTGCGGTCACAAAGTTCACGCTCGCCGCGCCTGTCCTGCCGTCTCGATTGAAGATGTCGGGGGAGCCGAGCAATCGCTGCGCCAGCTCACCCACTCCTTGGGTGTTGCGCCGCCAGAAGTCGCGGATGTGGTTCCGGAAGCGATCGTTCCATTCGCTCCAGCCAGGCCCGAAGGCGCCTACTTGGTAGCCGTACGGGCCCATGTCCCAGGGTTCGGCAATGATCTTGACCTGGCTCAGCACGGGATCTTCACGAATTGCCTGCTTGAACGGGTGATCCTGATCAACGTGGTGCCGTTCGTCCCGGATCAAGGTGCTCACCAGGTCGAAGCGGAAACCATCCACTCCCATCTCGGTGACCCAGTAGCGCAGCGAGTCGATCACCATCCGCAGCACGCCGGGTTCGGAGGTGTCGACCGAGTTGCCGCAGCCTGTGACGTCATAGTCGTTGCGCTTGTCATCGGTTAGCCGGTAGTAGCCGAGGTGGTCGATGCCTCGGAAGGCCAGAGTTGGACCCTCGTGACCGCCTTCGCCGGTGTGGTTGTACACCACATCGAGGATGACCTCAAGCCCGGCCTCATGCAGTGCCGAGACCATCTCTTTGAACTCCCGCACTTGCTGGCCGAGGGTGCCAACTGAGCCGTACGCCGCATGGGGCGCGAAGTAGCCCATGCTGTTGTAGCCCCAGTAATTGGAGAGGCCCCGCCCGACAAGGAACGGTTCGGAGATGAAGTGGTGCACCGGCAAGAGCTCCACTGCGGTGACGCCTAGGTCTACCAGGTGCTGGACCACCGCCGGATACGCCAACCCGGCGTAGGTCCCTCTTAGGTGCTCGGGGACCAACGGATGCAGCCGTGTATAGCCCTTGACATGCAGCTCGTAGATCACCGTCTCCGACATCGGCCGCTGCCGATCGATCGGCCGTGGCGGAGGTGAGTTGGGCACCACGACACTGAATGGCACGGCTGCGAATGAGTCCCTGGTGTCGGGAACATAGTCGGAGTCGATCGTGTGATCCAAGATCGGGCCCGAGTAGTCCACGCCTCCAGTAATCGCGCGGGCGTACGGGTCGAGGAGCAGCTTTGCGGGATTGAAACGAGTGCCGGCGGCTGGGTCCCATCGTCCATGGACCCGGAAACCGTACCGTTGCTCGGCGCCTACGCCGGGGACGAAGACGGTCCAAGCACCGTTGTCATCCATGGTCAGGTCGTAGTTGGTCTGATTGCGGTCTTGGTCGACGAGAGCCAGCTCGACCCGTGTTGCACGAGGGGCCCACAGCCCGAAGGAGGTACCACCGTCGCGGACATGTGCACCGAGGAATGAGGTGTCTTCCGGCACTGGCAGAGCAGTGGATGACATATCGAGGCGCCTTTGCGTCGGCTTGCTGTCGTGATCTAGGCCGGTCACGGTTGAAAACGACTACCCCGCCGGTGGGCGAAGATGCGCCTCATTCTGCCGTAAGTGGCCGACAGATGCCGACGATCCGGACGTCAGAAGGGCAGAGCAACCGGTTTCGTTAAACACCGCAACACGAATGGGGCTGGTATGTCAACCGTTCGGGCACTCTCCAACATATTGAGCTGACCGTACGAAGTTGGACTCGGATGCATGACGGCGGGACGCTTTCTGGTCCGGCTCCCTTGGTCAAATTTCCGACCACTGCGGAGACTCGATACTCGACTGTCCTTCCACTGGTCGATTTGGCGGCCAGTGCGGGCTTCTAGTGGCTGCCACTCAGACTGCGGACCTTGTTGTTGCGCGGGTCGTGGGTGAGCTCGACCTTGCCGAGAGCCTCTAGGAGTGGCGGGACGTACATCCCGAAGCGGCCGCGATAGCCCTTGCGGAGGCCGTACCATCCGCCGACCGGATTGTCTTCGGAGCGGCCCCACGCCTCGACCGTGCCCTCCTTGGCAGGCTTTTGCTCGTCAGCGGTGCCGAGCTCGACCCAATCGCCCTGTTCGACCAGCCACGCGTGCAGGTCGTCGAGGCATCTCAGCTGGTACCTCAGTTGGGTCGATCCGACCTGGCAGAACAGCGTGGGCGGGTCAGCCGTCTCGTCCGCCCACATGGTGTAGGTCGAGGTTCGCGGGGGAGTGCTGAGTTCCCATGGGTCGTCTCTTGTTCCTGTGGGCATACGGCGGATTCTCGCAGACTCGAGGAGAAAGCAGCAGACTGCTTCTCGTGGTGATGAGAGATATCCGGGAGCTCGGTGCGATCCTGTCGATCTGGGCCCATCCCGACGATGAGGCCTATCTGTGTGGCGGCATCATGGCGATGGCGGCTGCGGCGGGCTCTCGAGTTGTTTGCGTAACGGCCAGTCGCGGCGAACTTGGTGTGACCGATCCGACGAGGTGGCCTCCCGAGCAACTCGCTGCCATTCGTGAGGCGGAGCTGGCGGAGTGTCTGGGCATTCTGGGCGTCAGGGAACATCGCTGGCTGGGCTATCCAGATGGCGGCTGCGCTGATGTAGACATCGACACAGCAGCAGATCAGATCGTAGGGATCATTCGCGAGATAGCTCCGGACACCATCCTGACCTTCTCACCTGACGGTCAGACGGGGCACCCCGACCACGTGTCCGTCCATCGCTGGACGGTCGAGGCCGTACGCCGTACCGGTATCGGCACCCTGCACGTAGTGGCGAACACTCAGGAGTGGCTCGACGATAACTTGCCCCAGTGGATTGAGTTGGGTGCGATCGTCGGTGAACCGCCGGTTGCCTGGACCGGGCCCCTCAGCATCGATGTTGTCCTGGTCGGCCAGCTGCTAGATCGTAAGTACGCCGCGCTAGCCGCGCAGGCCAGCCAAACCGAGGCCTTGCGGGCCGTGGTCGGCGAAGAACGCTACCGAGAGATCATTCGGGTAGAGCGGTTCGCGGCCCTCGCCTTCGAGACTGCTCGTGCTTCGTAGGGTGGGAGCTGCAGTAAGCTTTGTTACTCATGAGTAATGTAGCGGAGGTCCAGGAGAGCTGAGCGCATGAAGATTGTTGTGCTGGTCAAGTACGTACCAGACGCGACAGGGGAGCGGTCCTTCGCCGCGGACGGAACTGTCGATCGAGCCGGTAGCGACGGGCTGCTGTCGGAGCTTGACGAGTACGCCTTAGAGCAAGCCCTGCAGATCGCTGGCGACCGCGACGACGTCGAAGTCGTCGCTCTGACGCTTGGACCCGCGGACGCCGCGGACGCGATCAAGCGCTCGCTACAGATGGGTGCATCGGCAGGCATCCACATCATCGATGACGCCGTGCATGGCTCCGATGCCCTCGCAACGAGCAGGGTGCTGGCTGAAGCGCTGAAGAAGGCGGCACCCGACCTCGTCATCTGCGGCATGGCCTCCACCGACGGCACTATGGGCGTGATTCCGGCCATGATCGCCGAGCGGCTCGGTTGGCCTGCTGCGACCCTTGGGGCCACCTTGTCTGTAGCCGACGATGACCTCACCATTCGCCGTGATACCGATGTGGCAAGTCTCACGATCCAGGCCCGCCTGCCGGCAATCGTCAGCGTCACCGACCAGTCGGGCGAGGCCCGCTATCCCTCTATGAAGGGGATTCTCGCGGCCAAAAAGAAGCCGGTGGAGTCGTGGACACTGGGCGATCTGGGTATCGACGGCACAACGGTCGGCCTGGACGCCGCCTGGAGCAAGGTCGTGCACACAACCCCGCGTCCGCCCAAAGAGGCGGGCCGCGTCGTCATCGATGAGGACGGTGCCGGATCGGCGGCCCTGGTCGAGTTCCTGACCGCCGGCAAATACATCTGAGAGCGAGGCTGTTGATGTCTGAGGTTCTCATCGTCGCCGAGCAGGTCGACTCACACGTTTCCAAGCCAGCGCTCGAGCTTCTCACTCTGGCTCGCAGGCTCGGAGAGCCGGTCGCCGTAGTCTTCGGCGAGACCGACGAAACAGTTGCCAAGACGCTTGCGGAGTATGGCGCCACGCGCGTGCTGTTCGTCGCCGACCCGGCGCTCACGGACTATCTCGTCGCGCCGAAGGCCGAAGCGCTTGCGCAGATCGCCGGCAATGTTGACGCGGCCGCGATCTTGATCAGCTCCGGCCCCGAGGGAAAGGAGATTGCGGGACGGCTTGCGGTCAAGCTCGAGTCCGGCCTGATCACCGATGCGATCGACATTGTCGCTGACGGCACGACCACGCAGTCGGTTTTCGCCGGAAACTGGACGGTCGCCGCTGCCGTGACCCACGGCGTCCCGGTGGTCACGGTCAAGCCAAACGCCGTGACTCCCGAGGCTGCACCGACCGAGCCGGCCGTTGAGGAAGTCCAGGTCACGATCTCTGACACCGCGAAGACCGCACGCATCGTGAAGAGCGAGCCGAAGCAGTCGAGTGGCCGTCCGGAACTGACCGAGGCGGCAGTCGTTGTCTCTGGCGGGCGCGGCACCGGTGGCGACTTCGCTGCCATTGAGGAGTTGGCGGACCTGCTCGGTGGCGCCGTCGGTGCCTCACGTGCTGCGGTTGACGCTGGGTGGTATCCGTACGCGTACCAGATCGGCCAGACCGGCAAGACTGTCTCTCCGCAGCTCTACATCGCCGCCGGCATCTCGGGTGCCATCCAGCACCGAGCCGGAATGCAGACATCCAAGGCCATCGTCGCCGTGAACAAGGACGCTGAGGCGCCGATCTTCGCGCTCGCAGATCTCGGGGTGGTGGGCGACCTACACAAGGTGCTCGACGGCGTCATTGGAGAGATCAAGAAACGCAAAGGGTGACCGGCTTGCGTACGTTTCGCAGCACCAGCTCGTCAGAGTGCAATGGATACAGCCGTTAAGACGTACGTTCTGCCGAACGGAAGGCAGACTGATTGCTCATGAGGCGGATTTACCTCGACCACGCGGCCACCACCCCGATGGTCCCGGAGGCCGTGGAGGCAATGACTCGAGAGCTGACCAGGGTCGGCAACGCCTCGTCGCTGCACGCTTCCGGGCGGTCCGCGCGACGGGTAGTCGAGGAGTCGCGGGAGGCGATTGCAGCTCAAGTCGGCGCAAGTCCGGCAGAGCTGATCTTCACCAGTGGCGGGACTGAGTCGGACAATCTAGCCATCAAGGGGGCGTTCTGGTCCGGTGCCGAAGTCGCTCGTCGCCGGATGGTTACCTCGACGCTGGAACACCACGCCGTCTTGGATTCGGTGGCGTGGCTTGGGCATTCGGCCTCGGCGGAGATCAGCTACGCGCCCGTCGATCCTGCTGGTCGGGTCGACTTATCCGCTCTCGCCAGCGCGGTCGACGCGCAAACCGCACTGGTTTCGGTGATGTGGGCGAACAATGAGGTCGGCACCCTGCAACCAGTACGCCAGATCGCCGCGATCGCCACCGAGCACGGCGCAATCTCGCACAGCGATGCGGTCCAGGCGGTCGGTCACATCGAGGTCGACTTCGCGGCAAGCGGACTCGACCTGTTGAGCTTCACCGCGCACAAGCTCGGGGGACCGTACGGGATCGGTGCCCTGTTGGCGCGTCGCGAGCTTCGGCTGGCCCCGATTCTGCATGGCGGCGGTCAGGAGCGAGACGTACGCTCCGGCACCCTCGATGTCGCCGCCACGGCAGGGTTCGCCGCGGCGCTCGAGGTCGCGACCAAAAAACGCCTGGAGGAGGAGCGCCGGATACGTCAGCTACGTACCGACCTGGTCAACTCAGTGTTGGCCGCCATTCCATGGGCGATCCCGCACGGCCCACCTTCAGAAGGCGATCGCCTTCCCGGGATCGCCAACATTGGTTTTCCTGGCTGTTCCGCGGACGCCATTTTGATGCTATTGGACTCCGCCGGGATTGACTGTTCCACCGGAGCAGCATGCTCGGCCGGGGTTTCACAGCCGAGTCATGTGCTGATTGCGATGGGATACAGCGAGGGCGATGCACGCTCGGCGCTGCGATTCTCGCTTGGCCACTCCTCGACCCTGGCGGACGTACGGGCGCTCGCCGCCGCGTTGCCCGAAGCCGTTCAGCGGGCCAAGGCCGCGGCTGCGTTCGCATAAGCGTCGAGGTCGGGCCGCCCGTGCCACGCGTGAGAGACTTGCCGCTTGCCGAGAAGCGTCCGCAGCCCGATTTGGAGCTGCCTGCGGGATGCCGACGCTCGAGCTCGCCGGAAGGACACAGATGAAGGTATTGGCCGCAATGTCCGGCGGCGTCGACTCGGCCGTTGCCGCGGCACGAGCAGTCGAGGCTGGGCACGACGTTACCGGCGTCCATCTGGCCCTGTCCAAGAATCCGCAGAGCTTCCGGTCAGGTGCGCGTGGCTGCTGCTCCAAGGAGGATGCCCACGACGCTCGGCGGGCCGCCGATGTGCTCGGAATCCCGTTTTACGTATGGGATCTCTCGGATCGCTTTGCCGCGGATGTGGTGAGCGACTTCGTCGCAGAATACGCGGCCGGCCGCACCCCCAACCCCTGCGTGCGCTGCAACGAGAAGATCAAGTTCTCAGCCGTTCTGGACCGCGGCGTGGCACTGGGCTTCGATGCGGTCTGCACTGGTCACTACGCCCGGCTGATCCGTACCGGTGATGACGTGGAACTGTATCGGGCGGTCGACTCCAGCAAGGACCAGTCGTACGTGCTGGCCGTACTCAACCAACATCAACTTCGCCGCTCTTACTTTCCGCTTGGTGCCTCGCTGAAGGCCGACGTACGCACTGAGGCGCGAGAGCGCGGCCTGGCCGTCGCGGAGAAGCCCGACAGCCATGACATCTGCTTCATTGCAAACGGGGACACAGCCGGATTTCTCGAGCAGCGGCTCGGAAACCGGCCGGGCGACATCGTGGACGCAACCGGCACGAAAGTTGGCGAACATGGAGGTTCGCACCGATTCACGATCGGGCAGCGGCGTGGTCTACGGCTCGGCAGGCCTGCACCTGACGGCCAGCCGCGCTTCGTGCTAACGATCACGCCCACCACCAACACCGTCACAGTGGGCCCTCGAGACGCCCTGGCGGTGAGCATGATCAGCGCAATCCGGCCCATCTGGACCGGTCAGCCGCCGGCCGCAGAGTGGTCCGGCGCGGTACAGGTTCGAGCCCATGGACTTTCCATGCCGGCCACCGTTCGGGTGCATGACGATGGTTTGGATGTGATCTTGGAGTCTGCCACCTCCGGTGTCGCGCCGGGTCAGGCCGTGGTTCTCTACGAAGGCTCGCTAGTCATCGGAAGCGCGACCATCTCGGCCACCCAAGCGTGACCAGCAGCGCGTCGGACGACGAACTGCCGCCGATCCGGACCACGGGCGTCGGCTCCTGGCCAGGTACCGACATGATGGATGCGATCAAGATCGCATTCGCGGAGTGCCCTGATCTTCCTTACCTGCCAGAGCTTCCCGCGCGCGGTTCGTACGCCCAACTGATCGGACGGTCGACCGCGTTCCTCGCTGGACTCGCGGTGGATCTGCAACCGGCCGGATGGCGGCTTACCGACGCCTCTGGCCGGGACCATCGGCTGGCCATCAGCACCCTCCGCAATGATCTTGACCTGCTGGAGGAGCACGCGCAGGGATACGAGGGAACTGTCAAGCTCTCCGTCGCAGGCCCCTGGACGCTGGCGGCCATGATGGAGCGTCCACGCGGTGATCGCGTACTTGCCGACTCCGGAGCGCGGCGGGATCTCAGCCAGTCGCTTGCCGAGGGCGCCGCGCAGCTTGTTGCCGAGCTGGTCCGGCGGCTGCCCGATGTCGAGCCGTTGATCCAGCTCGACGAGCCGATGCTTCCGGCGGTGCTCGCCGGAACGATCGCCACCGCGAGCGGCCTGTCGCGGCACCGCGCCATCGAGTCGAGCGAGATCAGCGGCGCCATCATCTATGCCCGTGAGCGGCTGGCGCCGACACCTGTTGCGGTGCACTGCTGCGCCGCGGATCCGCCGATTGAACTGCTGCGTTTAGCCGGCGTCAGCGGCGTACTCCTCGACATCGACCAACTGTCGGCCGCAGATTGGGACGACGTTGCAGCAACTCTCGAAGCGGGGCAGTGGATCGGCATGGGTGCGCTGCCCACCGACCGTATGCTTGGCCCTGATCAAGTTGCCCGCCGCGTGCTGAGCTCGCTGCGCGATCTCGGCCTGGAGCCACCAGTCGCTGCACGGGTTGTGATCACGCCAGCCTGCGGGCTGGCCTCAGCGTCCCGCGATGATGCTGTCCGCGCGCTCCGAACCCTACGCTCCGCGGCCCAGATCGTTGTGGAGCAGCTTGCCGACTAATGATCGGCCCGGCCGTCAGCTGAGCGCGGGCTTCTCCGCCACATAGAGCCACGCCTTGAACAACGCGTTGAGGTCCTGCCCCGACACACGCTCGGACAGTGCGATGAACTCAGGTGTCGAGACATTGCCATACGCGTTCTGCTCTGCCCACTTGCGCAGGATGACGAAGAAGTCGTGCGATCCGACCTTCTGACGCAGGGCCTCCAGCGTCATACTGCCCCGCAAATACCCCTGAGGACCGAACAGATCCGCTGGATCTTCCAGAGCGGCAGGCGCGGGCGACCAGAGGTCGACAGCCGGCGGGGCCGGGTGGTTCGGGTGGCTGTCGTACTCCTTCTGGAACGTCTCGGCGGTGCTCGGTCCGCCATGAGAGGCATCCCACAGCCATTCGGCGTAGGTGGCGAAGCCTTCGTTAAGCCAGATGTCGCCCCAGTCGCTCAACGACACCGAATTGCCATACCACTGATGAGCCCACTCGTGGACGTTGGTCAAATCGTCGACGGTCTCGCCTTCGTCATTGTCGAAGACAGGCCGATTCTGCGTTTCCAGGGCGTATCCGACGTCGGTGTCCTTGACGACGATCCCCGCACTGTTGAACGGGTAGGGTCCGAACCGCCGCTCTAAGTAACGGATCGCCTTCGGAATAAGCGCGCGGGCGGCCGCCTGAGTGCCCAGCTTGGGCTCGATGAAGCTCCAGATCGGAATCCGGCGGCCGGTCGTCGTCGTCATCGTGGAGCGATACACGTCGTAGTCGCCGATAGAGATCATCGCCAGATAGGTCGCCTGCTGCTTGGGCTGCACCCACCGCCGGTCTCCTGGCCATCATGCTTCCGGACGCTCCGTAGATCGCCGCTTCCGGCCACCTCGAGCTTGGACGGAACGGTGACCTTCATGTCGAAGGTTGCCTTGTCGCGTGGTGTGTTGTTGTTAGGGAACCACGTCATGGCTCCGACAGGTTCACTCAGCACCGTCGCCCCATCATCGGTGGGGATCCAGCCGTCCTGAGCTCCATCGGGGTCGATGTGGGTGACCGGCTTTCCGTGGTACTTGGATCGTGGCCCAGAAGCGGCCGTCTAAGACCTTCGATGGCTTGATGATCAACTTGTTGTCGCGCCTTGAGAAGTCTGCTGTGTGTCCGTTGACCTTCACCGTGTCGACGGTGAGTCCTTCCAGATCGAGCGAGAACGACTTCAGGCGCTTCTTCGTCTTAGCGGCGAGAGTCGTTTTCGCCTTGATCTCTCCCGAAGTCTGGTAGGTCAGCTTGATCGCGTAGTGCTTGACGTTGTAGCGGCTGCTACCCACCTCAGGGAACAGCGAGTCAGGGGCTTGCCGCGAGCTGGTTGAGGTCTGCGTCGGTGTTGTCGGTTTGGCGATTGCGGTGCCGGTCGGGGTAGCCAGCAAACCGAGTCCGAGAGCGCCGATCGCCAGCATGGCAAGCTCGCGTTATTGCTTCGTTATTTCGGTGGCCGATTTGTCGAGCCCCAACCGAGCTGCAGTCGACCGTCGGCACGGGGCGTTAATGTGCTTTACGTGGCGGAAGAGATCTTGTCCGCGCCAGCCGGCGATGGAGAAATCGAGCTATCGGAGTCCTTGGCGAAAGCGAGTCAGCAACACGCCGATCTCAGCGAGCGAGTGAACGACGCGCGGTGGCGCTATTACGCGCTCGACGCACCAACCATCTCCGACGGCGAGTTCGACGCCATCATGCGTCAGCTCAACGAGCTTGAAGACGCATTTCCCGCACTCCGTACGCCGGACTCGCCGACCCAGCAGGTCGGGCCTCCGCCATCCACTACCTTCACTCCGGTCGAGCACCTGCAGCGACTGATGAGCCTGGACAATGCGTTCAGCCGCGACGAGCTGGACCGCTGGGTCCAGCGGGCGATCCGCGAGCTGGGCGAGAGGCGGCTCGAGCAATCCGGATACGTCTGTGAGCTCAAGGTCGACGGCCTCGCGATCGATCTGGTGTACCAGGACGGCAGGCTGGTGCGCGCCGCAACCCGAGGCGATGGGCGAGTGGGCGAAGACGTCACCGCCAATGTCAAAACGATCAGGGTCATCCCGCACCGACTGTCCGGCCCCGACGTTCCCGAGACGCTCGAGGTCCGCGGCGAGGTTTTCTTTGCGGTTGCCGACTTCACCGCCCTCAATGAGTCTCTGGTTTTGGACGGGAAGGCTCCGTTCGCCAATCCCCGCAATGCGGCGGCTGGTTCGCTGCGGCAGAAGGACCCAAAGATCACCGCCTCACGAAATCTGGGCTTCATCTGCCACGGCATCGGCATGCTGGAAGGCTTCACTGCCGATCGACTGTCCGACGCGTACGCCGCCATGGATCGCTGGGGACTTCCGGTGAGCCAGCACCGGAAGCTGGCGCGCAACCTGACCGAAGTTTGGTCTTACATCGAGTACTTCGGCGAGCATCGACATTCGGTGGAGCACGAGATCGATGGCGTCGTGGTGAAGCTGGACGAGCGGGCCGTACAGGACCAGCTCGGCTCGACGTCCCGTGCTCCGCGATGGGCGATCGCGTACAAATACCCTCCCGAAGAGGTCACCACCAAACTCATCGACATCAACGTCAACGTCGGGCGGACAGGCCGGGTGACACCGTACGCGATCATGGAGCCCGTCCAGGTCGCCGGCTCGACTGTGGCAATGGCGACGCTGCACAACGCAAGCGAGGTCGTTCGCAAGGGAGTGCTCATCGGCGACACGGTCGTGCTGCGCAAGGCTGGTGACGTGATTCCAGAGATCGTCGGCCCGGTCGTTGACCTGCGCGACGGCACCGAGCGAGCGTTTGAGATGCCCACCCACTGCCCGGCATGCGGAACCGAGCTGCGACCCGAGAAGGAAGGGGACGCGGACCTGCGTTGCCCCAACACTCGATCCTGTCCGGCGCAGCTACGGGAACGGCTGTTCCACGTCGCTAGCCGTGACGCCCTCGACATCGAGGTGCTGGGCTACCAGTCGGGGCAGGCGCTGCTCGACGCCGAACTGCTGACTGATGAGGGTGACTTGTTCAGCCTGACCGAGGAAAAGCTCAAGAAGACTGACTTCTTCACAACCAAGGCCGGCGCTCTCTCGGCCAACGGCGCCAAGCTGCTGGCGAACCTCGAGGCGGCCAAAACCCGGCCGCTGGACAAGTTCTTGGTCGCGTTGTCGATCCGGCACATCGGCAAGGGTGTAGCACCGGACGTTGCAGCCGCATTCGGCGATATTGACGCTCTTGCTAACGCGACTCCGGAACAGCTGGCCCAGGTGGAGGGCATTGGACCGACTCTCGTCACCGCAATCATCGACTGGTTTGCCGAGCCCTGGCATCGCGAAATCGTAGCCAAATGGCAGGCCGCTGGTTGTGTGATGCGGAGCGAGCCCAAAGTGACCCGGGAGCAAACGCTCACTGGGCTGTCTGTCGTGGTCACTGGGTCCTTAGACGGGTACACCCGTGACTCAGCAGTGGAGGCCATCACCTCGCGCGGCGGCAAGGTCGCTGGCTCGGTGTCGAAAAAGACCAGCTTCGTGGTCGTCGGTGATTCGCCCGGATCGAAGTACGACAGGGCTGTGGAGCTCAAGGTTCCCGTGCTCACTGGGGCGGAAGCCTTCGAGGTGCTGCTTGAGCAGGGCCCTGAGGCGGCGCGAAAGGTGGCGACCGTAGGGGACTAGTGGCTTACAGCAGAAATGTCGCGAGGAACTGCTTTTCGTCGCCGATGCCGAAGCCCCAGCTGCCGGTCATGACGTAGTAGACGTACCAGCCGAGGAGAAAGATCGCGATCAGAGCACCGAGCAGTGCGAGTCCGACCCAGATCCGCATCCGCTTCTTCTGTTTGGTGCTCGGCACTTTCAGCGGACCCCATTCGCCAACCTTGGGCTGCACGCGCGGCGGGGTTGCTCCATGCAGATTGAGGTTGCTGAAGATCTTCGGCACCGCACCAATTTACTAGGAACTTCTCGCGCACGTCGCGCTGGGAGCTGACGCCGTCGTCACTCTTCGCGAAGCGCGAATGTCGCGAGCTTGGCGTCGGCAATTGTGGCGCTTCGCTCATCGTTCCTCCGATCGTCAGCGGGCGCGACTCCGACGCTCGAAGCTGGGTCTTAGCGCTGCGCACGTTGTTCGATGGCTCGCGCCGCTCGCGAGGATCGCGCTGCGAGCTGACGCCGTCGCTTCAGATGAACCAGTCGTGAAGCCCGTGAAAGCCCGACGCCACGAGGAGAAATCGGCACAGCCGGCCCACCAGGACAGTGAGCCCGAACCAAATAGGCCGCATCGTTGTCGCGCCGGCCAGCAGGGCGACGGCATACAGCGGTGGAAAACCGAAAATGGCGGCAACCAGGACGATCGGCAGGCCCCAGCGTTCCTGTCCAACCAGGTCAAGCAGCTTGGCCATGGCCGCGCGGAACCGGGCGCGGGCTGGCCCGACCGGGCGTTGCTTCTGGGCCTCCCGCCGATGCTTGATGAAGGGCAGCTCCTTTCCCTCACGGACGCCAAAGAAAAGCAAGAGCTTGCCAAGTGTTTGGCCGATTGCAATGCCGATAGCGATGGGTATGGGCCCTATGACGGCCGACATCTGCGAGGCGATGACGTATGCCTCGGCGTTGACTACGGGGACCACCGCCGAGACAGTTCCGAAACCGATCGAGGTGAGCAATGCGATCAGCTCAGCCCACCCGAACCTCTCCACGGGCCGACCGTACCTGAGGCGGTTGGAGGCGCCCTACTTCACAAGCGCGGCGAGATGATGCAAACGGGCGATCTCGGAGTCAAGAAAGGCGGGTCCACCTAAACGGCCGATCACGATCACCCGGTCGCGGGTCAGTGGCGTCACGACTGCAGTTGTGTCGCCCCAGCCGGGACTCCAGTCCGTCTCAAGATCGGTGCGGTGGGTCGTGTCGAATGGCGTGAACCTCGCGGCGATATCAGGGGTCAGGTCCGGCGCCAGGGTGGTGGAGAAGCTCGGGTGAGGTGCGCCATCCGTCACGTCGATCAAGGTCGCCCAATGAGAACGAAAGACGACCGGGCATAGCGAGACGAGTGTTTCGGCGGCATGCGGGGGATCAGCCGTCATCCGCTCGAGAGCCTCCAAGTCCGATTGCAGCCCGCCGCCCTCGGGATAGCGGGCAATCCACTCCACGCGTACGCCAGTCAGGTTCTGGCAGGCGGTCACGAGAGTCTCGGGTAGCTGGTTGGGCGGCAGATCGACGATGAAGTCGTCCACGACGCTTCCGTCAGACTTCTTCTCAACGATCTCGACGGCATTGATGTCGGCGCCGACACTGCCCATCGCCGTCGCGACGGAGCCCAGCGAACCTGGTCGGTCCGGCAAGGTCACCCGCAGCAGAAACACGTCCCCATCTTTCCCTACCTCGATTACTGCCGTGTTTCGGGTCGATGACCATGGTCACCGCTCGCGGCGAATCGCGCTCGGAATCTGAGGGCAGATCCGCGAGTTCTGAGCCATGCTCAGATACTGCGTCCAGGCATGGAACCCTTGTGCCGTGCCGCGCTTCGAACCCTTTGCCGCGATTCGTTACGCCACCGACGACCTGGCGTCGGTGATCGCCCCACCGTATGACGTGCTTTCCGACGCTGACGTCGATGCGTTCGAGGCGAGGTCGACCCACAACATCGTGCGCATCGACGTACCGCGAGGTGGAGAGGACCGCTATGACGTTGCGGCCCAGACGTTGGATGCTTGGCTCGATGAGGGAGTTCTTGCCGCCGACCCTTGCCCGTCGTTCACCATCTATCGCATGCGTTTCACCGACTCGGCTGGTGCGCGGCGCGACATCGCCGGGGTGCTCGGCGGGCTGGAAGTCGTTGATCTCGAGGCTGGCGGAGTCCTCCCGCACGAGCGGACCACAGCCGAGGCATCCACCGATCGCCTCGACCTGACCCGCGCGACCGCGGCCAACCTGTCCCCGGTTTGGGGGCTTTCGCTGTCCACTGGTCTGACCGAGTTGCTCGCGGAGCCGGGCGAGGCGCTGTGCGCCGTCACAGAGGAGGGCGTTGAGCATGTCCTGGAACGCGTCACCGATCTGGACCGTATCGCTGCCATTCGAGACAAGCTGGCCGCCGATGATGTGCTGATCGCCGACGGCCATCACCGTTATGGCATCTCCCGGAGTTACCGCGACGAGGTCCGCGAGGCGACCGGTCGGACTGATACACCGGCGGAGCTGACGCTTGCCTTTGTCAACGAGCTGATCGAGGAGCAGCTGAGTGTGGAGGCGATTCACCGTCTCTACGCCGACGTCGACGTTGCCGATCTGGCACGCGCGTTAGCCCGATCATTCGAGCTCATCCCAACCGACCGACCTAGCCCCGAGACACTTGCGGCGATGGCGACAAAGGGATTCCTGGTGCTGTTCACCCGTGATGGATCGTGGCGGCTGGAAGCCAAACCGGGACGATTCGACGGCGTACGCGCCCTCGACGGGGGTTGGTTAGAGACGGCGCTCGCCGATGTCCCATTAAGGGTGACCTACCAACACGGACTCGAGGAAACGCTGCTCGAGGTGGACAGTGGGCGCGCCTCGGCGGCGGTATTGATCAGGCCCGTCAGCGTCGCCGAGATCGAGCGGACCGCTCGCGAAGGCCTGCTGATGCCACCGAAGTCCACGTTCTTCACCCCCAAGCTCAAGACCGGCTTCGTCATCCGTTCACTGACCGAATGAGCGGCGTGGCATCACTCTTCGGCGAAGACCTCGCGCAGCTTTGCTTCCTGCTCTGCTGACAAGTTGCTGGCGATGAGCTCAGGGCTCATGTCTTTGAGCTCGGTCTCGATGCGGTCAACGACCTCGTCGTCGGTGAGCAGGAACAATGCGGAGGTGCCGGGCGTGATCTTCTTCTTCACGTCGTCGATGAACTGATCGCTGATTCCCATGTCGACCATCGAGGTGCTCAGCGCGCCCAGCGCAGCGCCGATCGCCGCGCCGAGGAACGGCACCAGGAAGAGCAAGCCGAGGAACATGCCCCAGAATGCGCCGCCAAGTGCTCCCTGCCTCGTCGTGTCGTGCAGTTGACGTGTCTTCGGCTTCTTCTTTCCAGATTCCCAGCTAACAAGAGCCGCATCGTCGATCGTGATGTGACCTTGCGATTGCAAAGCGTCCAGCCGTTGGATGGCTTGTGCGGCGTCGCCGGCATTGGGAAAGGCCCACGCGGTCAGAGTCGTCATTGAAGTCCCCTAAGAGTCGAGGTTCGCAAGGGCGCAACATGATCAGCCCGTCGGGGCCATACTGGCGACCTGCGCTCCAGCCTGTCAATGTTGCAGGCCACTGTTGATCTTGCAGTCAAGATCAAATCAGGGGCGAGCTGAGAGCCAGCAGTGACTGAGACCCACCTTGATCGGATCCGGAGCCAGCCGGAGATCATTGCAGCGAGGATGTCAGCCGCATCAAGTTATCGAAGATCCGTTCTCGCGTTGGCCGGTGCAGCCACTCCTCCAGCACCACCTGACGGCTCTTCGATCGGTAGTCGTCTTCGACGGCTCGCATGGCAGCGGTGAACTTGGCTCCGTGGACCAGGACCGACAGCTCAAGGTGCAGGCTGAGCGAGCGGATGTCCAGGTTCGACGAGCCGATCACCGCAACATCGTCGTCGATGCTGAGGTGCTTGGCGTGCAAGATCGTCGGCGCCCGGTACAGGTAGATCTTCACCCCGGCCCGCAGCAGCTGCTCGTAGTAGGAGCGCTGGGCGTGGAAGACCATGAACTGATCGCCGATCTCGGAGACGAACAGTTCGACATCCAGGCCGCGGGAGCCGGCGGTTACGAGGGCCATCTGAATGGTCTCATCGGGGACGTAGTACGGGCTTGTGATGCTGATCCGCTGCCGCGCGTTCTGAATCATCGCGGCGAAGAGTTTGAGGTTGTTGTCGTTGTCGAAGCCGGGTCCGCTCGGCAGAATCTGGGCGTCCACGAGCTCGTCGTCATCCTCCGGCCGCACTGGTGAAGTGTCCAGTGGCAGCAGCTCGTCGGTCTCGCTGTACCAGTCGGTGACGAAGACCGCATCCAGCTCTCTGACGATTGGCCCGGTCAGCCGGACTATCAGCTCGTGCCAGTGCAGGCCTCGCTTGATCGTCTTCTTCTTGTGGTAGTGGTCGATGATCAAATTCTGCGAGCCGGTGAACCCCACCATGCTGTCCACCACGAGAAGCTTCCGATGATTGCGAAGATCTGGTCGGCGCCAGTGCCCCCGCAACGGCTGCAGTGGCAGCATGGGCCGGTACTCCGCGCCCATCGCGGCGAACCGGCGGATCGTCGCCTTTCGGTTCGGATACATGAACTGGGCGACATGATCGGACAGTACGCGTACCTGTACTTCTCGCCGACAGGCACGCTCGAGGGCGTCGAAGACGGGCGCAGTCGCCTCATCCTGCACCAAGATGAAGAACTCGACATGAACAAAGTGCTGGGCCTGGTCGATCGCGTCGGCCATCGCTTGGATGGAACCGGTATAGCTCTCGATCAGCTCCGCTGAGTTTCCGCCGACCATGGGCAACGAGCCCAGATTTCGATTCATCCTCACCATTGACGCCAGCCAGCTTGGCCATTCATCACGGTGACTGACTCGGTCCAGGCCGTCGGTACGCGCCAGGATCGCTTCAGACACCTCACCCTGCTTCTCGCGTCGCTTGCGGGGCAGCTTGCCGAAACCAACCAGCAAGAAGAACAAGATGCCCAATACCGGGATGAAGATGATCGTGAGAATCCATGCGATCGCAGCGGACGGCTTGCGATTAGTGGAGATCAGGACCGCAGCCACCAGCACGATCAACACGTGCGCGGCGAACAGCAGCCAGCTGAGGAGAACCGTCTGTGACATGTTTCCTCTTCGTCAGCGCTGGCGCTGAGCGCTCGGAGGGACCAATGGCGTCTTTGGCGCGCCTTGATATCGCCGCCGATGCTCCCGGGTGGAACCAACCAGTGCAGTCGCCCATCGTGCCCGCGGATCGGAGTCGATCAACAACACCTTCAGCAGCGAGGTGAGAGGTACGGACAGAATCGCGCCGAGTGGGCCGAGCACCCAGCCCCAGAACACCAGACCTACCACTGTCACCCGGGTCGAGACGCCGACATTGTCGCCCAGGTAGTGGGGCGCGATCAGCGACGTGAGGAGCGAGTTCAAGATGATGTAGACGACGATCACCAGCAGCATCGTTTGCCACCCCTGATCAAGCAGCGCGAGCAACGCTGGCGGTACGAGCCCAATGACAAAACCGACGTACAGGATGAAGTTGCAAACTGCCGCCAGTAGTCCCCACAGCACCGCCAAGGGGATACCGAGCCACCAGAGCAGAAGAGTGTCGGCAAATCCGGTAAGCAACCCGAAGATGCCGGTTACGGCGAGGAACCTCCGTGTATCGCGGGCGAAGATCCGAAGCGCTTTGCTTAGACCAGGTCGCTTCGCGGACAGCATCTCCAGTCGAGAATCGATGCCGACGGAGTCGATGGCCATGAACAAGAGCAGGCCTAAGAAAAAGATCATGGTGGCGCCGAAACTGATCAAGCCTCGAAATAGCGCCGCTACCAGCACGATGACTAACCCATAGATGGACACGACCAAACCGAGAAGCGCCATCAGCCTCGGCACTTTGTGGCGTTGCAGCCATCGATGTAAAGGATGGACGAGTGTGACGATCACCAGTGCCAAGAAGACCGGCCCAACCAGCCAGGCGAATTGCTTCAAGGCCAGGCTGCCGACTAGGGCAGCCGCAAGAGCGACGATGACAACCGCGGCGCGCGGGAAGGACGTGGGTGCCCGCACGGGTTTTGCTATGGGATGCGGCGAGTCTGTGGTCACATTGCCCATATCACCGCGAGTCCCCGATATCAGTCGGCTCAACTACGGGGGGCATCGCACCTCCAAGCAGGAAATGTTGAGCTGCTGCGGCAATTGCGTGCAGCGTAACAGCGTGTGTTGAGCCAGAAGGCCGGACGACAGCGAGAAGCCTGACTGCGCCCCGGCGAGGGTCCATCGCGGTGGCCGGACGATGCTCTCCTAGGATTGGCCGGACCCAACGACTGAGGAGATCAACCGGTGGCACTCACCGCTGAAGACGTGGCGGGTCTGGCGCGATTGGCGCGGATCGAGCTGACCAAAGCAGAGCTGGAGGTGTTGGCACCCCAGCTGGATGTGATCTTGGAATCGGTTGCCCGGGTCTCAGAGGTCGCAGCACAGGATATTCCGCCCACCTCTCACGCGCTTCCGTTGACAAACGTTTTCCGTGAGGACGAGCTCTGGCTATCGCTGCCTCGAGAGCAGGTACTGGCCAGCGCACCGGCTGCGGAGCAGATGCGGTTCCGGGTGCCCCGAATCCTCGGGGAGGAGGCATGAGCCTGCAGCAGGCTGCGGCTGCAGAGATCATTCGGTTGACCGCTGTTGATCTTGCAACCAAGATCAAGTCGCGAGAACTGAGTGCCGTTGAGGCGACGCAGGCACATCTTGATCGGATCACCGAAGTCGACGGCGAGATCCACGCTTTCCTTTACGTGGATGGCGAGCGTGCCCTGGCATCCGCAGCGCGGGTCGATGCCAAGATCGCTGCCGGGGAGCTGGTGGGGCCGCTTGCTGGAGTGCCGCTCGCGCTCAAAGACATCCTCACCTACACCGGCGCGCCAACCACTTGCGGATCCAAGATCTTGGAGGGGTGGCTGCCGCCGTACGACGCAACTGTCACCCGGCGGCTTCTTGATCATGACATCGTGATCTTGGGGAAAACGAATCTCGACGAATTTGCGATGGGTTCTTCCACAGAGAACTCCGCGTACGGCCCGACGCGCAATCCGTGGGACTCCGACCGGATCCCTGGCGGCTCCGGCGGTGGGTCTGCCGCGGCCGTGGCCGCCTTCGAGGCGCCGCTGGCGATCGGGACCGACACCGGTGGCTCGATCCGGCAGCCAGCCGCGGTCACGGGCACCGTCGGTGTAAAACCTACCTACGGAGGGAGCTCGCGGTATGGCCTGGTGGCGCTGGCCTCGAGTCTGGATCAGCCTGGCCCCTGTGCACGTACGGTCCTCGACGCGGCATTGCTGCACCAGGTGATCGCTGGCCACGACCCGTGCGATTCCACGTCAATCGATCAACCGGTGCCTGACGTGGTAGGCGCGGCGCGCTCTGCTGACATTGCAGGAATGAAGGTCGGTGTGGTTAGCGAACTTGGCGGCGAGGGCTATGCACCCGGCGTAGAGCAGCGCTTCCACGAGGCTGTCGAACTGCTGGCATCGCTGGGCGCAGAGATAATCGAGGTTTCTTGCCCGCACTTCGTCTATGCCCTGCCGGCGTACTACTTGATCTTGCCTGCCGAGTGCTCATCCAACCTGGCAAAGTTCGACGGCATGCGATTCGGGCTGCGGGTGGGTGATGACGGCGTTGCGAGTGCCGAGCAGGTGATGGCCGCGACGAGGGAAGCGGGTTTTGGCGCTGAAGTCAAGCGACGAATCATCATCGGTACTTATGCGCTTTCCAGCGGCTACTACGAGGCCTACTACGGCCAGGCGCAGAAGGTCAGGACCCTGATCTCGCGGGATTTCGACAAGGCGTTCTCGGACGTGGATGTGCTGATCTCGCCGTCAACGCCGATCACCGCCTTCAAGATCGGAGAGAAGGTGGACGACCCGCTGGCCATGTACATGAACGACCTCTGCACGATTCCGTCCAATCTCGCAGGTAACGCCAGCGCATCCTTCCCGGTCGGCCTGGCCCCAGAGGACGGGTTGCCGGTGGGCCTGCAAGTCATGGCGCCGCCGCTCGCCGATCACCGGCTGTATCGCGTCGGCGCTGCGCTGGAAGCCGCGCTGGAGTCGGCGTGGGGTGCACCGCTGCTGGACCGCCTTCCGGAGCGGGGAGCGGCGCGATGACGGTGTTGCCCTATGAGGAGGCGCTGGCCGCGTACGACCCAGTGCTGGGGCTTGAGGTACACGTCGAACTCAACACGACCTCGAAGATGTTCTGCGGCTGTTCGACGGCGTTCGGCGCGGAGCCGAACACCCAGGTCTGTCCGGTCTGTCTGGGTCTGCCCGGCTCGCTGCCGGTCGTGAACGCGAAGGCGGTCGAGTCGGCTATGAGAATCGGGCTGGCGCTGAACTGCAAGATTGCCGAGTGGTGCCGCTTTTCCCGCAAGAACTACTTCTACCCGGACATGCCGAAGAACTACCAGATCTCTCAGTACGACGAACCAATCGCCTACGACGGCTGGACTGAGGTGGTCCTGGACGGTGAGAGCTTTCGGATCGACATTGAGCGGGCCCACATGGAGGAGGACACCGGCAAGTCGCTGCATGTGGGTGGTGCAACGGGCCGCATCCACGGCGCCGACTACTCCCTGCTGGATTACAACAGGTCCGGGGTTCCGCTGATCGAGATCGTCACGAAGCCGATCGAAGGCACGGGCGCAAAGGCCCCTGAGGTGGCGCGGGCGTATGTGACCATGCTTCGCGATCTGCTCCGCGCGCTCGGCGTCTCCGATGTCCGGATGGAGCAGGGTTCGCTGCGTTGCGACGCCAACGTCTCGCTACGGCCGATCGGTACGTCGACCCTTGGCACCCGTACCGAGACCAAGAACGTCAACTCGCTGCGGAGTGTCGAGCGAGCGCTGCGGTACGAGATCACCCGACAGGCGGCCGTGCTGGCCAGCGGCGGCAGGGTCATCCAGGAGACGCGGCACTGGCACGAGGACTCCGGTAGGACGACAGCCGGACGGAGCAAGGAGACCGCGGAGGACTACCGCTACTTTCCGGAGCCGGACCTAGTGCCGATAGCGCCGAGCCGCGACTGGGTCGAGCAACTCCGTGCCACCTTGCCGGAGCCTCCCGCGGCAAGGCTCGAGCGGGTGAGCGCGGAATGGGGTTTCTCCGAACTGGAGATGCGGGATGTCGTCAGTGCCGGCGCTGTCAACGCGATCGAGGCAACTGTCGCGGCCGGTGCCTCGCCGCAGTCAGCCCGGAAGTGGTGGCTCACCGAGGTTGCGCGGCGTGCGAACGAAGCTGGAGTTGATCTTGAGGAAGTTGGGATCAGCCCGCAGCAGGTGGCCGAGATCCAAGCCTTGGTCGAGAAGGGAACGATCAACGACAGGCTGGCGCGGCAGGTGTTCGAAGGCGTGATCGCCGGTGAAGGCTCCCCGGCCGAGGTGGTGGCTGCCCGCCAGCTGGCGATCGTCTCTGACGAGGGTGCGCTGGCTGCGGCCGTGAATGAGGCGATCAACGCAAACCCTGACATCGTCGACAAGATCAAGAGCGGCAAGGTGCAGGCAGCCGGTGCGCTGATCGGGTCGGTGATGAAGCAGATGCGCGGGCAGGCTGATGCGGCCCGGATTCGTGAGTTGATCTTGGAGAAGTTAAGCTGACTATTTTTGGTCTTGCTGCTCGCGCATCGCGCTGTATCTGATTGCTCGCTCCGCTCGCTGCGATGTTCGCTGGGTTGCCACCGTCTTCGTCGTCGCTCGCGAAGGGAAGGACGCCTCCGCTCGCTCCTCCTCCAGATCGGCGGCGCGAACATCGAGAATCCGACGTCGTCGTCGCTCTTCGCGAACGAAAAGCGCGTTCGCTCATCGTTTCTCCGATCGTCGGCGCGCGATTGCCGACGCTCGCAGCCTGCGCCGACTCGATGACGCTAGGGGTTGACGGCGAGGAACAGGAACGCAGCCAGCAGAACCAGGTGAACTGCCCCCTGCAGCCGCGTTGCCCGTCCCGGAACCACGGTGAGGATGGCAACGACCACCGTCACCGCCAGCAACACCATCTGGGTGGCATCGAGTCCGAGCAGCAGCGGCCCTTCAAGCCAGATCGAGGCGACGGCGATGGCCGGGATGGTCAGCCCGATGCTGGCCATCGCAGAGCCGAAGGCGAGGTTGAGGCTGGTCTGGATTCGGTCGCGACGTGCAGCCCGTCCCGCAGCGAGCGTCTCGGGCAGCAACACCAGCAGCGCGATCACCACGCCAACAAATGACGGAGGAAACCCGACCGCGGCGACGCCGGCTTTGATCGCTGGTGTCTCGACCTTGGCCAGGCCAACGACGGCGACCAGTGCCAGCAGGAGCAGACCGAGGCTAGCCAATGCAGCGCGACTGCTGGGTGGGTCGGCGTGCTCCTCGGCCTCCACGACTTCGCCGGCGGAAGTCAGCGGGAGGAAGAAGTCTCGGTGCCGAACCGTCTGTGTGATGATGAAGATGGTGTACAGGGCCAGCGAGGCGATCGCTGCAAAGGCGAGCTGCGCCGAAGTGAATTCCGGCCCGGGGTGACCGGTCGTGAAGGTCGGCAGCACCAAGCTCAAGGTGGCCAACGTGGTGACGATGGCCAGCGCCGCGCCGGTCCCTTCTGCGTTGAACATCGTGAGGTGGAAGCGCACTCCACCGATCAGTAGTGCGATACCAACGATGCCGTTGCATGTGATCATGACCGCCGCGAACACCGTGTCGCGGGCCAATGAGGCACTCCCCGGCCCGCCGGCGATCATCAGCGTCACGATCAGCGCCACCTCGATGATCGTGACCGCGACCGCCAGCACCAGTGATCCGAATGGCTCACCGACGCGATGGGCAACGACCTCTGCATGATTCACGGCGGCCAGGACTGCGCCCGCCAGCGCGAAAGCCACGACAGCCTGGACGATGACGCCGATCTCGCGACCCCAGGTGAACGCCAGCAGCACCGCCGCGAGGATGGGGACAACCACCGTCCACGAGAAGATCTTGCTCCGAGGCGTTGCCGTCATGGAGCCAGGTTGGCACAGCAGCTTCGCCAGAACCGACAACTGCGCGTCAGTTGGGCTGATTCCCGCTACGGCCGCGCGCAGTCAAGGGCAGCAGAAACTGTCTGAGCCTCCCAATACTGTGCAGTCATGGATTTCAAACTCGAACTCATCGGTGTGCCGGTCAGCGATGTGGACCGCGCCAAAGCCTTCTACGTCGATCAGGCTGGTTTCATCCTCGACCACGATCACACTGTGAGTGATGACATCCGCTTCGTGCAGCTGACCCCGCCAGGCTCCGCGTGCTCGATTGCCTTCGGCAAGGGGCTGACGCACCTTGCGCCGGGAGCGCTCGACAACCTCCAGGTCGTCGTGAGCGACATTGACCAAGCGAGGGCGGAACTGGCCGGACGGGGTGTGGAGGTGAGCGATGTCGAGGTCCTCCCCTGGGGGTCGTTCGTGTCGTTCCAGGATCCTGACGGAAACCGATGGGCAGTGCAGCAAGTGCCTGATTACGCCTAGCGGCAAACCAGCGAACATCGCCGCGCGCGGCAGCGAGCAATCAGGCAGCGGATCGCGCGCCGCCGTGCTGAGGAGGAGCGAGCCGACACGCTTTCCGTCGTCGAGCGACGAGGAAGTAGGCGGCCTCCCGGCGCGATCCGCAGCGAGCGGAGCGAGCAATGAAGCAGAACGGTGAGCGGCGCATAGGAAGCGCGCTCGGCGGCTCCGGCGACATCAATGAGGGCTGGACGGGCTGGGCCCCGCTAGCGGTCGCTGTCAGGCGCCTCCGTTCGGGCGCCGCCTCACAGACAGGAAGATCAGTAGCAGTCCGACAACCAGACAGAGCAGTCCGATGGCGAGCCAGGTAGAGCTGCCCGTCATGAAGCTTCCCTTGATGAAGCCGGCACCCTGTCCGATCCAAACGCCACCGACCAGGACGGCGAGTCCGCCGATGATCAAGCCGGCCGTACGCGCGGCCCTGGACCTCATCTGAAGCTCATCGCTATCGGGTGATTCGGAACAGGCGGTCGTCGTCAGATGCGGGATCACCTCTGCCGTCGGTGTTGGAGTTGCTCAGCAGCAGGCTGTTACCGTCGACGGCAACCGCCACAGTCCGCAGCCGGCCGTAGTCTCCCCGGAAATGTGCGATCGGATCGCCCGTCTTGGTGCCGTCAAGCGGAATCTGCCAGAGCCGTTCCCCACGCAGTCCCGCCATCCACAGATCGCCCTGCCAATAGGCCAACCCCGACGGTGAGGCGTCACGCGTGCGCCAGACGACTTTGGGATTGGTCATGCCTCGCACGTTGCCAGAGCCCTCGACATCAGGCCATCCGTAGTTGGCCCCTTCTTTGATCAAGTTCAGCTCGTCCCAGGTTTGCTGACCGAACTCGCTGGCCCACAGTCGACCGTTATCGTCGAAAGCTAGCCCTTGGACGTTGCGATGGCCGTAGCTGAAGACCTCATTGTTGAATGGGTTGCCGGGCGCGGGTCTGCCGTCGAGTCTGAGTCTGAGAATCTTCCCGCCGAGCGAGTCCTTGTCTTGTGCCAGGCGTCCACTTCCGCTTTCGCCGGTGCCGACGTACAGATAACCGTCCGGCCCAATCACGAGCCGGCCGCCGTTATGGATAAAACCCTTGGGAATGCCGCGGAGAATGACTTTCGGCGCGCCGAGCTTGCGGCCGTCCCAGCTCATCGAGACGACCCGATTGTCCTTCGCGGCGGTGTAGTACGCGAAGACAGTCTTTTCGTTCTCAGCGATGGCCAGGCCAAGGAGGCCGCCCTCACCAGCCGGATCTGCTTCGTCGATGGTCCGGACCGGTGACGTCGAGCCGTTTTCGACCCGGACGATCTTCCTGGCGTCCCGTTCACTGATCAGGAAGCTGCCATCCTTGAGCGGCACGAGACCCCAAGGCGCCTCGAGATCTGCGGCAACTTCCCGCGCGCGAGGATCACCGCGCGACTGGACAGTGCTGGGAGATGGGCTGCTGGAATCTGGACTGCTGGAATTTGGGCTTGACGGCGGCGCTGAGCTAGCGGGTGTTTGCCCGGCGGTACGGGTCTCAGGGCTGGGTTCGGTAGCCGGGTTGGTACAGCCGGTGACCACAAGGAGCGCACCACAGGCAGCTACCAAACGCGAGCGGCGCACCCGATGCCTCATCGACATCGATGGTGCGCGCACGTCCAAAGTCTCGCCCGCGGCCCAAACAGCTCTCACGTCCGCAGATCAGCCGAGTTCAAGATCTCGATCGCTTCCGGCTCGCCGACCAGCTTGATCTCAGCCACGCTGGTCCGGCCGTGGGCGTACAACATCAGCTCGCTCGGCGCGCCGACCAAAGTGACGATCGAGGCACCACTCACGGCCCTGATCGTTTCCGGTGCACCGTCTGCAGCTGCGGACCCGAGGCGCTCGAGGACGACTCCAACCTGGACCCGACGGAACCACGCTCGACCCAACAGCTTGAGCCGACGCCACATCCATTCCTCGACGTCCTCGCCGAGCTGCCGCGAGGTCTGCGGCGAGTCCCCGGCCCGGCGCACGTCTTCATGGTGGATGAAGAACTCGGTGGTGTTGGCGCCCTCGTCGACGCCTGGAATCGCGAAGATCGAGAATCGCGCCGGGCCTCTACGTACCCGATCGACGAGTTCGGAGAATTCCCACCGCTGTTTGATTTCGCCCATCCGGCGCTCGTACAAACTCGACAGCGGTTTTGCAACAATGCCGCTGGCCCCAATTGGATCAGTTTCGCGGACCCACAGGTGCGCGGCCAGATCATGCGTGTCCCAGCCTTCGCACAAAGTGGGTGCGTGCGGACCGACCTTGTCGAGCAGGTCGCACAACTCAGCCCGCTCGGACCTGGCAAACGTCACGAGCGACCATCGTACCCGGCACCGGGCAGGCACCCTCTGCACGGTCAATGGCGCCAGGGTTAGGTGGCTCAAAGCCCGCTACGCGGCGACAGATACCTCCACTGGCCGGAAAGTTGGTGACCGGTAGTAGGCGGTGTTGGAACAATGGGCGCGTGACCGACCCAGAGCCGGCCGTCGCCGGCAGCATGCTTGACCCGGAGGTCGCCGCGCTTCTCAAGCGCGACGCCGCCGGCTTGGTTACGGCCGTCATCCAAGAAGACAGCACTGGAGAGGTCTTGATGGTGGGCTGGATGGACGACGTGGCCCTGAACCAGACCCTGACCACGGGGCGCTCCACCTTCTTCTCGCGCAGTCGGGGAGAGTACTGGGTGAAGGGTGAGACCAGTGGCCACCGGCAGTGGGTCCGCGAGGTGCGGCTGGACTGCGACGGCGACACCGTCCTGATCAAGGTTCATCAGGAAGGCGGTGCCTGTCACACCGGTGACCGGACCTGCTTCGACCGGCGCCGGCTGTCGGCCGTCGTCGTTGATCACAGCGAGGATCCGGGGCGGTGAGCGAGCTTTCGCCGACTCTGGAGGAGTTCCGCAAGCTGGCCGTGGAGCGTCGGGTTATCCCTGTGTATCGCCGGCTGCTTGCCGATGCCGAGACGGCGATCGGGCTCTATCGCAAGCTGGCTCGGAACCGCGCGGGCAGCTACCTGCTCGAATCGGCTGAGCAGGGCGTATGGTCTCGCTACTCCTTCGTGGGGGTCCGGGCAGCTGCCACGCTGACCGAGCAGAATGGCCAGGCCATTTGGCTAGGGCATGCCCCGGTCGGTCTGCCGACCGGTGGAGACCCATTAATCGCCGTACGCGAGACGCTGCGGCTGCTGCACACCCCGCACGGAGAGGGGCTGCCGCCCTTCACCTCCGGCCTGGTTGGTTATCTCAGCTACGACGCGGTACGCCGGGTGGAGCGACTGCCTGATTCCTGTGTCGACGATCTGAACATTCCCGAGCTCGCCTTCCTGCTGGCATCCGACCTCGCCGTGCTGGATCACCACAACGGCGAGGTATGGCTGGTCGCGAACGCCATCAACTTCGACAACACCGACGAGCGCGTCGATGAGGCATACGCCGACGCCGCGGCTCGGGTTGAGTCCATGACCGAGCTGCTGATCCAGCCCACGCCTGCAGGCGTGGTAGCGGCCAGCTTCGATCAGACTGCCCTTCCAATCCGGCGCCAGCGCACGCCTCAGGAGTACCAGCGGGCCGTCAGTTCTGCGGTCGAGGAGATCAAGGCGGGTGAGGCGTTCCAGATCGTCGTCAGCCAGCGCTTCGAAGTCGACACCACTGCTGATGCGCTCGACATCTACCGCGTGCTTCGCCTGACGAACCCGAGTCCGTACATGTACCTCCTCAGACTCGACGGCTTTGACATCATTGGGTCCTCCCCAGAGGCACTGGTCACCGTCACAGGACCTACAGCGGTCACCCATCCCATCGCCGGCTCCAAGCCTCGTGGTGCGACCCCGGCCGAGGATGCCGCCCTGGAGGCGGAGTTGCTCGCGGACCCGAAGGAACGTGCCGAGCACGTGATGCTGGTCGATCTGGGCCGCAACGATCTGGGTCGAGTCTGCGAGCCGGGCACCGTAGAGGTCGTGGAGTTCATGGAGGTGCGCCGCTACAGCCACATCATGCATCTGGAGTCGACGGTCACCGGCACAATTGCGGCGGACTGCACCGCACTCGATGTTGTCCTGGCAGCCTTTCCGGCGGGGACGCTGTCCGGAGCACCCAAGGTGCGTGCAATGGAGATCATCGACGAGCTCGAGGTCTCGCGCCGTGGCCTCTACGGCGGAGTCGTTGGCTATCTGGACTTTGCCGGTGACGCCGATGCTGCGATCGCGATCCGAACGGCTCTGTTGCGCAACGGCGTGGCCTACGTACAGGCCGGAGGCGGCATCGTTGCCGACTCGCACCCTCCCACCGAAGATCAGGAGACCCAGAACAAGGCTGCCGCGGTGGTTCGGGCTATCTCCGTGGCCGAAAGCTTCACAGCAGTCCAGCCAGCAGTCTCAAGCGGAGTGGTCGGAGCCGAGGCCGGATGAGAAGTCGGGCATTGGCTTACGCCTGCCTGCTACTCGGTGGTGGGTTGGCCCTGGTCGGGAGCGCGCAACCGTGGTGGCGGGCCATCGGCGGAGGCGTCCTCGTGAAGTTCAGCGGAACCCAAGCGACCGAGGGATTGAGCCAGGCGCTTGCGATCGTCGCACTGGCCGGGACTTTGTTGATGCTGGCACTGTGGACCCGCGGACGCCGCGTCGTCGGCGCGCTCCTGCTACTGGTCGGCGCCGGGATCGCGGTCGTGGGCGGACTGAGGCTGCAGCCCAGTGCCGACGCAATTCGCAGCCAGGTGCGTGAAGTGAGCCTCGCGGATGCCTTCCAACTGAACGCGACGGTATGGCCTTGGATCTTCGCCCTCTCCGGGGTGCTCGTCGCTGTCGGTGCCGTGTTGACCATGACCACCGCGGGGACCTGGCCGTCGGGATCCGATCGTTTCCAACCTGGATCTAGCAAGGCGCTGGTCCCCGCCTCCGACGATCCAGCGGAACTGTGGAAGGCGATGGATATGGGGGTCGATCCCACCACAGATGCGAGCGTCGGGAATCGCGCGCCGCCGCACGGAGGAGGAGCGAGCGGAGGCGTTCTTCCTCTGCGAGCGACGACGACGGCGGCGGATTCACCGCGCGATGCGCGAGCAACTGGAAACACAGATGATCACGACACGGCCAAGGTGCCAGACCCCCATGTGCACAATCACGCCGCAGGCGACACAATGGAGGACACCGGCCGGCAGGAGCGCGAGGCGTAGCGGAGTCCCTGGACCGTACGTGCTCGGAATGCAGATCCCAGCAGAAATGAGGGAACATGGCAGACACAGCGCAGCATTCAGATTTGATCCATCCGCGAAGTAAGCGCGGCAAGCATGTACACCATGGCCGCACCATGGCGGCTTGGACCGGCGCGACCATCGGTCTGATCGCGTTCATCGTCGGCGGGATCGCGGTGGTCATCCAGAACTGGCCGCTGTTCTGGGCATCGGTCGCCTTGGCCGCTGTGGCCCTGATTGTGACGGTGGTCCTGCAGCGCATGGGCTACGGCGCACACTGATCGGTCTGATCGTGGGTGCCTTAGACGACATCATTGCCGGGGTCCGTCAGGATCTAGCATTTCAACAGCGCCAAGTTCCGCTGGACCGCCTGAAAGAAAGATGTCAGCACATCGACCCGGCCATCGATCCGATGCCGAGGTTCCGCGGCCCCGGCGTTGCTGTGATCGCGGAGGTCAAAAGGTCCAGTCCGAGCAAAGGCTCGCTGGCTGAGATCGCTGATCCGGCTGCACTTGCCGTGGAGTACGAGGCCGGCGGTGCGGCTGCCATCTCGGTGCTGACTGAGCAGCGGCACTTCGCTGGGTCGTTGGAAGATCTTGTCCGGGTACGGTGCGCGGTGGACATTCCCGTTCTTCGCAAGGATTTCGTGGTCACCGCCTACCAACTCTTCGAGGCGCGAGCCGCGGGAGCCGACCTGGTGCTGCTGATCGTTGCTGCGCTCTCCGACCCGGAACTGGTCTCCCTCGTCGAGCGGGCACGCTCTATAGGCCTGACCCCAATGGTCGAGGCCCACACTGCCGAGGAAGTGCGCCGTGCCGTGGACGCCGGTGCGACGATCATCGGCGTCAACGCGCGCAATCTGCAGACGTTCAAGGTGGAACCCTCAACCTTCGCCCGCCTCGCGCCGCTGATTCCGGATGGCATTGTCCGGATAGCGGAGTCAGGGGTGCGCGGACCGCACGATGTGATCGACTTGGCGCGGGCCGGAGCGGACGTGGTGCTGGTCGGTGAGGCCCTGGTGACAGGTCGCGATCCGCGTAGCGGAGTGGCGGACCTGGTGGCCGCGGGAGCGCACCCGGCGGTGCACAAGTCCTAGGCCGTGTCCGGTCACCTCATCCGGGCCCCTCACAGTAAGGAATCCGAGTCGTGTCAAGGCAGTCCACCGTGACCTCGGACCTGTCGGGGGGCGCCGCTGGTTCGGTGCCCGATGCCAGTGGCCATTTCGACCGCTTTGGGGGCAGATTCGTACCCGAGGCGCTTTACGCGGCACTGCTGCAGCTGGAGCGAGAATTTCACGCTGCCATGGCCGATCCCGACTTCAAGGTGGAGCTGGACGACCTGCTGGCCGATTACACCGGGCGGCCCAGCCCGATCACCGAGGCGAAACGGTTCAGCGAGCACTCGGTTCCAACCTCGAGCGGACAGACTCCGATCATCGTGCTGAAGCGAGAGGATCTGAACCACACAGGTTCGCACAAGATCAACAACGTGCTCGGCCAGGCGCTACTGACCCGCCGGATGGGCAAGACGCGGGTGATTGCGGAGACCGGCGCTGGTCAGCACGGGGTCGCGACCGCCACCGCAGCCGCCCTCTTCGGACTCGACTGCACCGTCTACATGGGCAAGATCGACACCGAGCGGCAGGCACTCAACGTCGCCCGGATGCGGCTGCTGGGCGCTGAGGTGATCGCTGTCGAGTCTGGGACGCAGACCCTGAAGGACGCCATGAACGACGCGATGCGCGACTGGGTCGCCTCCGTCGACCACACCCACTACCTGATTGGTACCGTCGCCGGTCCGCACCCGTTCCCGCTGCTCGTTCGCGAGTTTCAGCGGGTGATCAGCACCGAGGCCCGAGCCCAGCTCTTGGACCGCTATGGCCGGCTGCCCGACGCGGTGGCTGCCTGCGTTGGCGGTGGTTCCAATGCGCTGGGCATCTTCGCCGACTTCATCCCCGACCCCGATGTCGCGCTGTATGGCTTCGAGGCCGGCGGCGAGGGCATCGAAAGCGGGCGGCACGCGGCCACCATCTCGGCGGGAGAGGTTGGCGTGCTACATGGAATGCGGACCTTCGTCCTCCAAGACGAAGACGGTCAAACCAAGGCGTCGCATTCCATCTCGGCCGGACTGGACTATCCGGGCGTTGGACCCGAACACTCCTGGCTCCACCAAATCGGGCGCGCACAGTACGAGGCGATCACCGATGCCGAGGCAATGGACGCTTTTCAGCTGCTCTCACGCACCGAGGGCATCGTTCCGGCGCTCGAGTCGGCGCATGCGCTGGCCGGAGCGCTCAAGCTGGGTCCCCGATTGGGAACCGCCGAGTCCGGCGAGCGGCCGTTGATCCTGGTCAACCTTTCCGGCCGTGGCGACAAGGACGTGGACATCGCCATCAAGTGGTTCGGTCTCGACACCGCCGGCACGGCATCGGAGTCCGCGGGCGCGTCGACCGACACCGGGCCGACACGGTGAGCATCGAGCCTGGGCACACCGGGCGGATGCTGCGTCAGATTCGAGCACAGGGACGGGGAGCATTGGCCGGCTTCCTTCACGTGGGCTATCCGACGGTGGACATCTCGCTGCAGGCACTCAAGGCGCTCACTGGCGAGGGTGAGTCGGAAGGCGTCGACCTCGTCGAAGTCGGCATGCCGTACAGCGATCCCATGATGGATGGGGTGACGATCCAACGCGCCGGAACTAAGGCACTGCAACGCGGCGTACGGACCCGGGATGCATTTACTGCCGTGGAAGCCGTGGCAAGTCGCGGCATCCCAGCGGTGGTGATGACCTACTGGAACCTGGTCGAGCGCTACGGAGCTGACCGCTTCGCCCGCGATCTGGTCTCGGCCGGGGGAGCAGGAATGATCACTCCTGACCTCACTCCCAACGAGGCGGAGGAGTGGTTAGCCGTTTCAGATGCTCACAATCTCGACCGGATCTTCCTCGTCTCGCCCTCATCTACCGAAGAGCGGCTCTCCTCGACCGTGGCAGTCTGCCGTGGGTGGGTCTATGCCACCTCATTGATGGGCGTGACGGGCTCCCGCGCACAAACCTCAGCGGCTGCCCCGGAGCTTGTCCGGCGGATACGCGATCTGGATCCATCTGCCATGGTTGGCGTCGGCCTCGGGGTATCCAACGGCGAGCAGGCTCGCGAGGTGACCGGTTTCGCTGATCTGGTGATCGTCGGTTCCGCTCTGGTCAAAACCCTGCTCGATGCCGAAGACGCGGGACGACCGGAAGACCTCAGTGGGCTGCGGGCCGTCGTCGCTGATCTTGCCGCTGGCGTACGCGCGGGCCGGGGCGAGCGAAATGGTAAGCATTCGGCAGCCTCCCAATCGGGAACTTCACAGCGATCGTCAGGGTTAGTTGGGACGTGAGCGTTACCGTACGCTCGGGCAGCACATCGTCGGCGACCGCGTCAGCTGACATGGCCCGGCTGAGCATCGTCACCTGCTCACTGCTGGCGCTCGGGGTGTTGCTGCTGATCTCCGGCTGTACAGCAGCGCCGACGGCTCCGGTCGGCCAGCGTGTCGCCGATCCTGGCGGGTACACCGGCGGATCCTCACTGCCGAACCCGTATTCGATGCCCGAGGTCTCGCTGACCGACACGTCGGGCCGGCCGTACAACCTCTCCACCACCCCGTCCAAGCCGGTCACCTTGTTGTTCTTCGGCTACACCCACTGCCCAGACGTCTGTATCGCCGTGCTCTCAGACGTGTCGCTCGCCCTGCAGCGGCTGGCACCGGCCGATCGAGATCAGATCCAGATGGTCTTCATCACCACGGACCCGGCTCGCGACCATGAGAAGCAGATCCGGCGGTATCTCGATCGGTTCAGCCCTACGTTCGTCGGCCTCACCGGCCCGATGTCGACCATCAAGCGCGCCGCTAGCGATGTTGGGGTGGAGATTGAGGGCATGAGGAAGTTGCCGAGCGGCGGTTATGAGGTGGGGCACTCCGCGCAGGTGATCGGCTTCAGCCGCAACTCCGGAGTAGTGATCTGGACGCCCGGCACTCCGATCGCGGCGCTCAAGCACGACTTCGCGCTGCTCGTGGAACGGTCCCGTTGAGCGCTTCAGCGACCACCGAACCGCGGCTGGCCGCGGCTGCCCGCTGGGTATCGACTGGGGCACGGCTGGTCCTGGGCGGTGTATTCCTTGTTGCAGGAGGGCTCAAGGCGATCGATCCGCAGTCCTCGGTGGCAGCGGTGCGCGCCTTCAAGCTGCTTCCGAACTCCTTGGTGACCATCGTCGGATGGGCGCTGCCCTTCGCAGAGATTGCTTTGGGCTTGTTGATGCTTGCTGGCATCGCCACCCGAGTCGTCGCGGCGGCGACGGCGATGCTGCTCATCATCTTCATTCTTGGTGTCGTGTCCGCTGCGGCGCGTGGCCTGAGCATCGACTGCGGCTGCTTCGGCGGTGGCGGTGAGGTGGCCCCGGGGCAGACGGCGTACGGCATAGAGCTGGTTCGTGATCTTGGTCTCTTGCTGCTGGCTTTGTGGCTGGTCTGGCAGCCACGCAGCCGGCTCGCGCTGGACGGATTTGCGAGCGCTCGAATTGGGGCATCGCAATGAACGGCCCCAAGAACATGAACGCCCACGAGCGTGCCCGTCTGGCCGCTGAGCAGGCCGCCGCCCGCAAACGCGACCAGCGGATCCTGATCGCGGTAGTCGCGGCCTTCGTTTTGCTCGTCGTGGCCGCCGGAATCGGGCTCCAGGCCTGGCGCACAAACCGATCGCCATCGGTCGCACCCTCCAGCTCGGTGTCGGCCAGTCCGGTCACCATCACCAACGGGCAGCCGATCGTGCTTGGCTCGGCCGAGGCGCCTACCACCATCACCTTGTATGAGGACTTCCATTGCCCGCATTGCGCGGACTTCGAGGAGGAGTTCGGGCCGGTTATCACGCAAGCCCAGGAGAGTGGGTCCGCGCGAGTGGAGCTTTATCCGATGGCCTTCATCGATGAGGGTTCGGCGGCTGCCGCAAACGCGATGGCGTGCGCTGCTGAAGCAGGCTTCGGCCAGGCTTTTTACCTCGGGCTGTTCGCCAACCACACGCTGCAATGGAGTGATGCGCAGTTGATCGACCTGGCGGCCAAGGTCAGCGGCGCCTCGCCCTCGGAGGCGTTCAAGACCTGCGTAACGGGCACGGCGCATGCCGACTGGGTGTCCTCGATCAATGCGGCCGCTGACAAGAACGGCGTCGCTCAGACCCCGACCATGCTGATCAATGGAAAATCAGTTGATATCGCAACCCTGACCCCCGACGCCCTCAAGGCAATGATCACGAACGCGAGCCAGAGGTAGCCACAGCGTACGAAACCTGAGTTAGCGTAGGTGCCGGTCACGAGCTAAGGAAGAGAAGGAAGGTAGGCGTCATGGGGACACTGCGGTGACGGCCTCGTGGGCGCACACCGTCCTGTCCATTCCCAGTCCCAGCAGGAACATCTGGTACATCGGTGCGTTCCCGCTCCGCGCGTATGCGCTGTGCATTATTGCCGGGATCATCGTCGCCTTGATCATCGCGACTCGGCGGTGGCAAGCCCGAGGTGGCACGGCCGACAGCATGGAGCTGATGGTGGTGGTCGGTGTGCCCTTTGGGATCGTGGGGGCGCGCCTGTATCACGTGATCACCGACTACCAGCTTTACTTCGGTGCAGGCCGGCAGCCGCTGAACGCACTGAAGATCTGGGAAGGTGGACTCGGGGTCTGGGGGGCGATCGCGTTTGGCGTTCTCGGCGGCTACCTGGTCGCACGCCGCCGCAGGATCGCTTTCCCGGCAGTACTTGATGCCATAGCGCCGGCCATACTGGTGGCACAAGCCGTCGGCAGGCTCGGCAACTGGTTCAATCAGGAATTGTTCGGCCGTCCGACCACCTTGCCGTGGGGGCTGGAAATCGCACCGCAGTACCGCCCGGTTGGTTACGGCCAGTTCGCCACATTCCACCCGACCTTCCTCTACGAGATGCTGTGGAATCTTGCCGCCGCTGTTCTGCTGGTTTGGCTCGACCGACGGTTCCGGCTCGGCCACGGCAAGGTCTTCGCGCTCTACGTCCTGCTGTACTGCGGCGGTCGGTTCTGGATCGAGGCACTGCGGATCGACACCGTCAACGAAATTGGCGGATTCCGGCTCAACAATTACACCGCGTTGATCGGCTTCATCGTCGCGCTCGTCTGGCTGATTTGGTTGATCCGTAACAGACCGGGTCGTGAGGAGATCGTCGAGGGCATAGGGCTGACTGCTGAATCTGTCGCGAAAAGCACCACGGCAAAGACATCCTCCGCTGACGACACGCTTGAAACAGACGAGTTGCCGGACCACGACGTGCCACGCCGTGCATCAACAAAGGACCCCACCTCGAGGCCGTAGTTTCTGCGTTCCGCGAGACCGGCTCAGTGCGTTACCCTTGCCATCAACTTTGGGCCAATGTTGTCCCGCAAGCTCTGTGGCGTGCACTTTTGCCCTCAAGCCGTGCCGCTCAGCCGTGACCCGCGGCAGAGGCCCCCGACTCTGCTCACCGGCTTCGACGACGGGAGTTGGTTTCATGACAACTGCTCATGCCCTTTCGAGGGGCCGCAAGGCTGAGGGCCTTTACGATCCGGCGTTTGAACACGATGCGTGCGGCGTCGCCTTTGTCGCGACCCTGACAGGAATCGCCAGCCACGACATCATCGTCCAGGGCCTGAAGGCGCTCCGGAACCTGGACCATCGTGGCGCGACTGGCGCGGACCCGAAGACGGGCGACGGCGCCGGCATGTTGCTGCAGATTCCCGACGGTTTTCTCCGCAGCGACGTGGACTTCCAACTTCCCCGACAGGGCGCGTACGCGGTAGGCAACGCTTTCCTTCCCACCGACCCCGAGCTGTCCGCCAAGGCCAAGGCGAGCATCGAGCAGATCGCAGCAGAGGAAAATCTGACGGTCCTCGGCTGGCGCCGGGTGCCCACCAACGACTCCACTCTGAGCGACCTCACCAGGTCGAACATGCCCCACTTCGAGCAGCTGTTCGTTACGGCCAAGGGTGCCCCCTTGATGGGCATTGCGCTGGACCGGCTGGCCTACTGCCTGCGGCGGCGGACGCAGCACGAGACCGGCATCTACTTCGCCTCTCTGTCCTGCCGGACCATCGTCTACAAGGGAATGCTGACCACCGAACAATTGGCCCAGGTCTACCCAGAGCTGGTGGACGAGCGGATGGCGAGCGCGATGGTGGTGGTGCACTCCCGCTTCTCCACGAACACGTTCCCCGCCTGGGAGCTTTCCCACCCATATCGAATGATCGCCCACAACGGTGAGATCAACACCGTCATGGGCAACCGCAACTGGATGCGGGCCCGCGAGGCCCTGCTGACCAGCGATGTCATTCCTGGCGACCTGGAGCGGTTGTTCCCCATCTGTACCCCGGACGCGTCCGACTCTGCCTCGTTCGATGAGGTGGTGGAGCTGCTGCACCTGGCGGGGCGCTCGCTGCCACACGCCATGCTGATGATGATTCCGGAGGCGTGGGAGAACAACCCACAGATGGATCAGGCGCGCCGGGACTTCTACGCCTTCCACTCCTGCCTGATGGAGCCGTGGGACGGCCCGGCCGGCGTGGTGTTCACTGACGGCACCGTGGTCGGCGCGGTGCTGGACCGCAACGGCTTGCGTCCCGGACGCTTCTGGGTGACCGAGGACGGCTTGGTGGTGCTCGCGTCTGAGACCGGAGTGTTGGACATTCCGCAGGACAAGATTGTGCAGAAGGGCCGGCTGCAGCCAGGACGGATGTTCCTTGTCGACCTTGGCCAGCACCGCCTCATCTCCGACGAGGAGATCAAGGCCCAGCTTGCCGTAGCCGCACCGTACGGTGAGTGGCTGCTGGGCGGGCGGATGCTGCTGTCGGACCTGCCTGACAGGGAGCATGTGGTGCATACCCATGCTTCGGTCACTCGTCGCCAACAGGTGTTCGGCTACACCGAGGAGGAGTTGCGGCTGATCTTGGCGCCGATGGCCTCGACCGGAGTCGAACCGCTCGGTTCCATGGGCACCGACACACCACTGGCTGCGCTCAGTGACAAGCCCAGGTTGCTGTTTGACTACTTTGCACAGCTCTTCGCCCAAGTGACCAATCCGCCGTTGGACGCGATTCGCGAGGAGTTGGTGACCTCGCTGTACAACACGATCGGCTCGGAATGTAACCTGCTCGACCCGAGCCCGGCGTCCTGTCGCCGGCTGGTCCTGCCGTTCCCGGTGCTGGACGACGATGCTCTCAGCAAGATCGTCAAGATCAACCGCGAAGGTGACCTGCCCGGATACCAGACGTATGTGGCCCATGGGCTGTACGAGGTGGACGGCGAGGCGGCGGCATTGACTGCGAAGCTGGACGAGCTCTGCGCCGAGATTTCCGCAGCGATCGCCGATGGCGCTCGCATCATTGTGCTCTCCGACCGGCACTCCAATGCCGAGCTGGCCCCGATTCCCTCGCTATTGTTCACCGCGGCCGTGCACCACCATCTGGTCCGGGAGAAGACGCGTACCCACGTCGGATTGATCGTCGAGGCGGGCGACGTACGCGAGGTGCACCATGTCGCGCTGCTCATTGGCTATGGCGCTGCGGCGGTGAATCCCTATCTGGCCATCGAGTCGGTGGAGGATTTGGCGCGGCACCGGGTCTACACCGCTGTCGAGCCGGAGAAGGCAGTCAGCAACGTGATCAAGGCGCTCGGCAAGGGCGTGCTCAAGGTCATGAGCAAGATGGGCGTCTCAACGGTGGCCTCCTACACCGGGGCTCAGATCTTCGAGGCACTCGGCCTCTCTCGAGAGGTGGTCGACCGCTACTTCACCGGCACGACGAGCAAGCTCGGCGGCGTCACCCTGGAGCAGATCGCGGAAGAGGTACGCAGGCGGCACCTGACCGCGTACCCGCTCGACGGAATCCCGCTGGCGCACCGGCTGCTGTCCGTCGGTGGCGAATACCAGTGGCGCCGCGAGGGCGAGCCGCACTTGTTCGACCCCGAGACGGTCTTCCGGCTACAACACTCGACCCGCTCGGGTCGCTACGACATCTTCAAGCAGTACACCCATCACATCGACGCGCAATCCGAGCGGCTGATGACCTTGCGAGGGTTGCTGAGGTTCGCCTCCGCCCGCCCGCCGATCCCGATTGAGGAGGTCGAGCCCGTCAGCGAGATTGTCAGGCGTTTTTCGACGGGAGCGATGTCGTACGGCTCGATCAGCCAAGAGGCGCACGAGACGCTGGCAATTGCCATGAACCGAATCGGCGGCAGGTCCAACACCGGTGAGGGCGGGGAGGACAAGGACCGCCTCTACGACCCGGAGCGGCGCAGCGCCGTCAAGCAGGTTGCCTCCGGCCGCTTCGGTGTGACCTCTGACTATCTGACCAATGCCAGCGACCTGCAGATCAAGATGGCCCAAGGCGCCAAGCCGGGGGAGGGCGGCCAGCTGCCGGGTCAGAAGGTGTATCCGTGGATAGCCAGGACTCGGCACTCCACGCCTGGCGTGGGACTAATCTCGCCACCCCCGCACCACGACATCTACTCAATCGAGGATCTCAAGCAGCTGATCCACGACTTGAAGTGCTCCAACCCGTCGGCGCGGGTGCATGTCAAGCTGGTCGCGGAGGTTGGTGTCGGTACGGTCGCTGCCGGTGTCGCCAAGGCCAAGGCCGATGTGGTGCTGATCTCCGGCCATGACGGCGGCACGGGTGCAGCTCCGCTGACCTCGCTGAAGCATGCCGGCGGCCCATGGGAGCTCGGTCTCGCCGAGACGCAGCAGACACTGTTGCTCAATGGGCTGCGCGATCGGATCGTGGTGCAGGTCGACGGGCAGCTAAAGACAGGCCGCGACGTGATCATCGGCGCACTGCTGGGGGCCGAGGAGTTCGGTTTCGCCACGGCACCGTTGGTTGTCAGCGGCTGCATCATGATGCGGGTCTGTCATCTTGACACCTGCCCGGTTGGGGTGGCGACGCAGAACACCGAGCTACGTGCGAAGTTCTCCGGCAAGCCGGAGTTCGTGATCAACTTCTTCGAGTTCATTGCCGAGGAGGTTCGCGAACACCTTGCAGCGTTGGGTTTCCGGTCCCTCGATGAGGCGATCGGCCACGTCGAGGCACTCGACACGACGAAGGCGGAGGCGCACTGGAAGGCGCACGGGCTGAATCTCCGGCCGATCTTGCACAAGCCGGAGCTCCCCGAGGGAACGGTGCTGCACAACGTTACGGTCCAAGATCACGGGATAGCTGAGGCGCTGGACCAGGAGTTGATCAGGATCTGCCGGCCGGCGCTGGAGACCGGTGAGGCCATTCGCGCCTCAATCCCGATCCGCAACGTCGATCGTACGGTCGGAACGATCTTGGGTCATGAGGTCACCAAGGCCACCCGAGGTGAGGGTCTCCCGGACGGCACGATCGACATCACCTTCGAAGGCTCGGCCGGCCAGAGCTTTGGCGCCTTCCTACCGGCCGGCATCACGCTGCGGTTGGAAGGCGACAGCAACGACTACCTGGCTAAGGGACTTTCCGGAGGCCGCATCGTGGTGCGGCCATCTCGTACGGCCCGCTTCGTCGCGGCAGACAACATCATCGCCGGCAATGTGATCGCCTACGGCGCTACGGCGGGGGAGCTGTTCATCCGTGGCCAGGTCGGCGAGCGGTTCTGCGTCCGGAACTCCGGTGCGACCGCTGTTGTCGAGGGCCTGGGCGATCACGGTTGTGAGTACATGACCGGCGGCGTGGCCGTGGTGCTTGGCAAGACCGGAAGGAACGTCGCGGCCGGCATGTCGGGTGGCATCGGCTACTTCCTCGATCTGGACCCGACGCTATTGAACACCGAGATGGTCGACGCGTTGGTGCCGTCGGATGCCGATCTTGAGCTGCTGAAGAAGCTGATCATCCAGCATCGTGAGGAGACTGGGTCCGATGTCGCCGAGTCGTTGCTTGCTGATTGGCGGGCGTCCGCCAGACGCTTCACCAAGGTGCTGCCGCGCGACTTCGCGCGGGTCATTGCCGCGCGCCAGCAGGGTGAGTCAGAGGGGCTCGATGAGGCAATGATCACCAGCAAGATGATGGAAGCCGCTCATGGCTGAGCTCGTCGCGCCGGTGGTCCACCGTTTGGGCCGATCAGCGAAACGCCGTGGCCGGGCTTTGCCGTTAGGTGCGGTCGGTGCCGGGCAGGATTTCATGCATCTTAGGTTTCGCCGATCGGCCCAAACGGCGGAGCACCGTCGCTCCTCTCCAGCTGAAGGGATTTGAGGATGGCTGATCCGAGGGGCTTCATGACGACTCCAAGACGGGTTGCGACGCGGCGGCCGGTGGCGGAGCGGATTCACGATTGGAAAGAGGTCTATCCGGGTTCGCCGGGGCGGGCCGTGCTGCCGATCATCTCCGAGCAGGCGGGACGGTGCATGGACTGCGGCATCCCGTTCTGCCATACGGGCTGCCCGTTGGGCAATCTCATTCCGGAGTGGAACGACCTGGTGTGGCGCAGCGATTGGGACGAAGCGCTGGAGCGGTTGCACGCCACCAACAACTTCCCGGAGTTCACGGGCCGGCTATGCCCGGCGCCATGCGAGACCTCTTGTGTGGTGGGTATCAACCGCGAACCCGTGACGATCAAGAACGTCGAGGTCGCGATCATCGACAAGGGCTGGGATGAGCGTCGGGTCACGCCACAACCACCCGAATGGCATACCGGCAAGAGGGTGGCGGTTGTCGGTTCGGGGCCGGCCGGGCTCGCAGCCGCCCAGCAGCTCACTCGTGCCGGGCACACCGTGGTTGTCTACGAGCGGGCTGACGCGCCCGGCGGGCTGATGCGCTTTGGTATTCCCGAGTTCAAGATGGAGAAGTCGGTGCTGGACCGCCGCATCGAGCAGATGGAGGATGAGGGCACGAACTTCCGTTGTGGCGTCGAGGTTGGGGTCAAGATCACGGGGAGTGAGCTCAGGGAGCGCTACGACGCCATCGTGCTGGCCGTAGGATCCACCATCGGGCGGGAGCTGCCGGTGCCGGGGCGCGAACTCGATGGCATTCATCAGGCGATGGAGTACCTGCCGCAAGCCAACCGCGTAGCGCTGGGACGCCAGGTCGAGGACCAGATCACCGCCAAAGACAAGCACGTGGTGATCATCGGTGGCGGTGACACCGGTGCTGACTGCCTCGGTACGGCGATCCGGCAGCAGCCGAAGTCGATCGTGCAACTGGAGATCATGCCGACCCCGCCTGACGAGCGCCCGGAGCACCAGCCCTGGCCGACGTACCCGATGATCTATCGGGTGTCCTCCGCCCACGAGGAAGCGGGGGAGCGGGTCTACTCGGTCTCGACATCGGAGTTCATCGGCGATTACGACGACAACGTGGCCTCGCTGCGCCTGTCGGAAGTGAGGTTCGAGGGAGGCAAGATCATCCCCGTCGAAGGGACCGAAAAGGAGATTCCGGCCGAGCTGGTCCTCCTTGCGATGGGCTTCGTTGGGCCGGAGAAGGACACCGTCATCTCCCAGCTGGGAGTCTCCCTTGATGAGCGCGGCAATGTGGCGCGGGACAAGAACTATGCCACCGATGTGGACGGTGTTTTCGTCTGCGGCGATGCCGGTCGCGGCCAGTCGTTGATCGTCTGGGCGATCGCCGAGGGCCGTGCTTGCGCCGCGGGAGTCGATGAATTTCTGTCCGGCTCCACCAAGCTGCCGCGGCCGATCCCGCCTACAGCTCGGCAAATGATGGTCTGAACGTTAGTCACCATTCGGGGCGTTGCTAGCATTGCTGTCAGAGGTGATGGCAGTGACAGCAATCAGTATTCGCAATCTTGATCCTGACGTGAAAGCGAGATTGCGTGTCCGTGCGGCAGAACATGGCCGATCCATGGAAGCAGAGATTCGCGCCATCCTCGTTGACGCGGTAAACGAGCGGCCCATGGGCCTGTTTGACGCGATCCGAACGATCAGCCTCGAGCATGGCGGCGTCGACCTTGGCCTGCGTAGCAAGCGCCGGCGGCAGCGTGCAGTTGATTTCACGTGATCATCCTCGACACGAACGTCACCAGCGAGCTCATGAGGGCACGGCCGGATCCGGCGGTCACAGCGTGGCTTGCCACCCAACCGCCGATCGAGTTGTTCTCGACGGTGATCACCGTTGCCGAGATCAGCTACGGACTGGAGCGACTTCCTCGGGGGCGTCGACGCAGATCGTTGGAGCAGTCCTACCAGTCACTCTTCGTCGGCATGGCCGATCATGTATTGCCGTTTGACGTTGAAGCGGCGCTGCTGTACGGCCCGCTCGTGGCCACAAAGGAACAGGCCGGAATTGCGATGGACCCTATGGACGCACAAATGGCTTGCATCGCAGCATGTCGCGGGGCCATGATCGCGACCCGTAATAAGCGGGACTTCGCAGATTGCGGGGTGCGACTAGTCAACCCCTGGCGCCGCGCGGAGTAGCGAAACTGTCGGAAGATTGCGTGCCGCTGTGTCGACGAGTTGGTCGATCGTGCAGCGGCCGAGCCGCAGCGCAGAGACCCATCAGCACCAGATCGAGTACGCCGAGGTCGCGAGCAGCTGCCACCAGGGTCTCGGCGGGCGTCAGCCGGATGCCGGACACCAGCTCGGAAGGTATGCGCGAGGGACGGCGGCTGACCAGCAAGCCTGATCGGTGCGGGCACGGATCGCCCTCGCCCTTGCGTTCTATCTGCTTGTGCGACGCCGGTCCTCAATCGATGCGCTCCGCGTTGAAACGATAGCCCCGCTTCATGATCGTCGTGATCAGTCCGGGCACATCAAGCGCGCGCCGCAGCCGGCTCATCGCCATGTGCAGAGCATGCTCATCGGGAGTGTCCGGAAGGCGGGCGATCAGCTCCTGGCGCGAGAGCACTGAGTTGCTGGATGCCAAGGCGACAAGGAGTGCCAACGCACTCGGTCCCAGGGAGATTCGCCGATCATTGACCCAGACCTGGTGCCCCCGCAGCTCAATGATTACCCCGTCTCTTTGGAACCGCTGGATGTGGCGCTGGGTCAGCTCTTCGGTCACCAGGCGAACCAGCGCTCCGAGCCGGTACCGGTCGGGGACCAAAGGGTCGATGCCCGCCTCGCGCAGCGGCTCTGCCGTCACCGGCCCAACCGCAGCACTCGCCACGTAATCCGAATGAGCCTGGACGAACTCCCGACGTACGCCCAACGCCTCGGCAGCCTCAAGCGTGGCTGCGGCCGCTGGCGCGCTGGTGAACGTCAAGGCCTCGAGTTGTCGCTGGCATGCTGCTCTGATCAGTCGGGCCAGTCGGTCGGGAGGATTCGATTGCACCCAGCGATACGGGGTTACAGTCATCACACAGTCGCTGATCTCCGCCAGTCGAGTCAGCGCGATCTCGTCGGTGTACCCGTGGAGCTGGACGGCCACTCGGCGACCAGGCCGCTGGGCGGCGATCACCGCGTCCACCAGCGACGCCGTGGTGTCCAGGTCGCTGGTTTGAACGTCGAGCAGGCCTGCAGCGCGTACGGCGCCGTGCGCCTTTGGCCCACGTGCGAAGATTCGCGCCGCCTCCAAGGCGGCGGTGAGTTCCGCGCCCAGACCTGCGGCATCGGCGACCTCGAGCCACCGGCGCATCCCATAGCCCGTCGTCACCAGCACCACGTCTGGCCGGGCGGCGATCAGCCTCCGGGTTTCGATGATCAGCGAGTCGTCCTGGTCATTGGGCACGATTGTCAGTGCTGGGGCGTGTAGCACCTGGGCGCCGCGGCGTTCCAGGGCGGCGATCAGGTCAGCCGATCGACGATCGGAGGTGACGCCGATCCGGAACCCGCGGAGCACGTCGGCCGGCAGGCGTGCAGCTGGATCCATAGTCAAGAGTCGTCCATTTATCAGGAGGCACGCGCCCGAGCCGACAGCGACCGGTGACCGAAGGCGTCGATCACCTCGGCGGAATGGACGTACTGAGGCGCGACCGCTACCACGTCGCCGATCACCACCACGGCAGGCGCGCAGATGTCCAGCCGGCGAACTTCCGCGGGCAGCCTGCCGACCGGGCTCATGGCACTGCGCTGGGCATCCGAGAAGCCGCGTTCGATCGCGGCAGCTGGTGTCGCGGGGTCCAACCCGGCACGGCACAGGCCCGCGACGATCTGGGTCAGGTTGTTCATTCCCATCAAGATCACGATCGTGCCACCGAGCCGAACCAATCCCTCCAGCTCTCGAGGGTCCGGAGGAGTGTGGCCGGAGATGACGGTGAACGACTTGCTGACACCGCGATGCGTGACCGGAATACTGCTGGCTGCAGGTACCGCAACCGCACTGGACACTCCGGGCAGGACGTGTACTGGTACGCCGGCGAGGACACAGGCCTGCATCTCCTCACCGCCCCGGCCGAAGACGAAGGGGTCGCCACCTTTGAGGCGGACCACGGACTCGCCGCGTTTCGCGCGCGTGGTCATCAAATGCTCAATGGTGCGTTGCGGGATCGGATGGTGATAGGGAGACTTTCCGACATCGATCAGCTCCACGCCGGGGGCGATCTCGGCCAGGTCCTCAGTTGGGGCGAGCCGGTCGTAAAGGATCACGTCTGCTTGCCGCAGTGCATCGCATGCCTCAAGTGTCAGCAGCCCCGTGCGTCCTGGCCCGCCGCCGACCAGGGTGACCTGGCCACCGCCGGGAGCCGGAGCCTCGTTGATCATCAGCAAGTGCAGATGGGCCACCAACTCGCTGATCCGGTCACGCAAGGCCAGCGAGAGGCCCACGTCAACGACGAGCCACGCCGGTCCGATGAGGCGCAGCAGGCCGGCGGTGTCAGTTGCCTCCGGCTGCATCGCATACCGCACGGTGCTGGTCCGTTCGGCAGCCGCCGGAAGCGGGCCACGGGTCGCCAACGTGACCGCGGCGCCGCTGCTGATGAAGCGGCGCAACGCCTGCCGAGCACCGAGCACGTCCCCGAAGATCACCACCTTGCGGCCTTCGGGATCAAGATCAATCTGCATGTAGCTCACCGACCCGCCGAAAGTGTCGAGTATTGACCAAGCCTGAATACGACCCTATGAATTCCCCATTACCTCGCGGTTTCTCGCAGGTAACCGTGAGTCATTGCTGGCTCACCCGATGGGCGCGCCACCGTGAGGCCGCCGTAACGGGATCGAAACGCGCGCCCGGCTGGGCATCGGAATCACGGAACCTCACATGCGGATCAATCGGATGTGAGCGATCAGTGAGCTTCCCGTAACGCGTCCAGCAGCCCCTCGTAACAGCGTCTGCCCACGATAGAGAAGGTGAGCGCCACCCCTACCCTCACGCACTGCCCCTATTGCTCGCTGCAGTGCGGTGTCTCGATGGTGGCTGGGGACCGCCCTGCATCTCTTCAACCACAGCACGACTTTCCTACCAACCTCGGCGGATTGTGCTCCAAGGGCTGGACAGCCGCGACGCTTCTTGATCACCCTCAGCGGCTGCTGACGCCGCTGGTGCGGAGCGTGCCCGGCGATCGGACCAGCGAGTTTCGCGCCGCCTCCTGGGACGAGGCGCTTACCTGGGTTGTCTCCAAGATCACTGCGCTGCAGACCGCCGACGGCCCCGATGCGATCGGATGCTTCGGTGGTGGCGGCCTCACCAACGAGAAGGCGTACGCGTTCGGCAAGTTTGCCAGGGTCGCGCTGCGGTCATCGATGATCGACTACAACGGGCGCTTCTGCATGTCATCGGCCGCGACGGCGGCCAACCGAGCGTTCGGAATCGACCGCGGATTGCCCTTCCCGCTGGCCGACATCGCCGAAGCCGGGACCATCCTGCTTGTCGGATCCAACCCAGCCGAGACGATGCCACCGGCAATGCAGTTCTTCGATGCTGGCCGGGCCGCCGGTGCCACCCATATCGTCGTCGACCCGCGCAGAACGGCAACGGCGCACGGTTCCACCCGGCATCTGGCCCCATGGCCGGGTACCGACTTGGCGTTGGCGAACGGTCTACTCCATCTGCTGATCAAACGAGACCTGGTGAATCGGGACTACATCGCGGCTCGCACCAAGGGCTTTCCTGCGGTGCAAGCCAGTGTTGCCTCCTACTGGCCGGACCGTGTGGAAAGGATCACTGGCGTCCCGGTCGCCGAACTCTACGAGACCGTCGAAGCCCTTGCCTCGGCCGAGACGGCGATGATCTTGACCGCTAGAGGTGCCGAACAGCACAGCTCGGGTACGGACACGGCGCAGGCCTACATCAACCTGGCATTGGCCTTGGGCCTGCCCGGCAAGCCGGGTTCGGGCTACGGAACGATCACCGGCCAGGGCAATGGCCAAGGCGGCCGAGAACACGGTCAAAAGGCTGACCAGCTGCCCGGCTATCGCAAGCTGGCTGACCCGGCCGACCGGGCGTATGTCGCAGGTGTGTGGGGCATAGATCCCTCCGAGCTTCCACAGCCGGGGCTTTCCGCGTTCGAGATGTTGGACCGGATGGACAAGCCCGGCGGCACACGCGGGCTGCTCGTGCTGGCCTCCAATATCGCCGTGTCGGCACCGGACGTGAACCGGGTTATCGACAGGCTAGGTGCCCTGGACCTCCTGGTGGTCTCCGACATCTTCCTGTCCGAGACCGCCGCGCTTGCCGACGTCGTGCTGCCGACTGCCCAGTGGGCTGAGGAGCAGGGCACGATGACCAACCTCGAGGGCCGGGTGATTCGCCGCCGCCAGGCCCTGCCACCCCCGGCCGGCGTCTATGACGACCTGTGGCTGATCAAGGAACTGGCCGACAGGCTTGGTCGAGGCCGCTTCTTCTCGGCCGATCCGGGCGAGGTCTTCGCCGAACTGCGGCTCGCCAGCGCTGGTGGCATCGCGGACTACGCAGGCATCAGCTACGAACGGATCGATGCCGAGCAGGGTGTCTTCTGGCCGTGCCCCAGTGAAGATCATCCAGGTACGCCGAGGCTGTTCACCGATGATTTCCCGACCCCGGACGGGCGGGCCAACTTCATCCGCGTCGAGCATCACGAACCGGACGAGCGCCCTAACCACGACTACCCCTACGTGCTGACCACGGGCCGGCTGATGGCCCAGTACCAGAGCGGCGCCCAGACCCGCCGGGTGCCAAGCCCGTCCCAGTCCCAGGTGCAGCCCGAGGCGCAGTTGCACCCCGACCTCGCTCGTCGCCTGAACATTGGCAACGCCGACATTGTTCAGATCAGCACCCCCCGTGGCAGCGCCGCCTTCCGGGCTTCGATCAGCACCGACATCCGACAGGACGTGGTTTTCGTCCCTTTCCATTGGGGCGGCGCCTCAGCCGCCAACGCACTTACCAACCCGGCGCTGGATCCCTACTCGCGGATGCCGGCCTTCAAGGTTTGCGCGGCCGCCGTACGGCGGATCGGGTCGCCTGACGATCTTCACCTGCTCAGTCGGGCGCCGTCCACGCGGGCGCGCGAGCGCCACACAAATAGGGGGAAGGACCCTAAAATGATCACTCAGAACCGTTTCCTGCAAGGCATCTACGCCTTCGAGGGTGCAGGGCTGGACAAGCCGGTCTCGATCAACACTGACCTCAGCTACTTGGTTCCCGACGGGGTGATCAGCCAAGCACTCTACTTTCGCGGCGGCAACACGACCGATGAGCTGATCACTGTTGTCCTGATGCGCGACGGCGTACCGATGCGGTACTTCCCGATCGGAGCCAGAAGCGATGTGCATGTGCCGCTGCGAGTGGTGGAGGACATCGAAGGCGGATCGGTGGTGGAGCTGCAGCTCGTCGCGCCGCTCGGCCTGTCCGGTCACCTTGTCGTCGATCTTGGGCTGGTGGAGCACTGATGACGACACTCATCGAACGCCCAGCTGAGACAGGGGCGGAATACCACAACCGGCGTCGGCTCGTGGTGATCGGCAACGGCATGGCAGGTGCCCGCGTCGTCGAGGAGATCCTCGCGCGTGGCGGGGCGGGGCAGTTCTCGATCACGATGTTCGGCGACGAGCCGTACGGGAACTACAACCGGATCATGCTGAGTCACGTGCTCTCAGGTGAGGAGTCGCAGGACGACATCTTTTTGAACTCGCTGGAGTGGTACATCGAGAACGGCATCCTGCTGCACGCCGGAGTCCGCGTACAGCGCATCGATCGCTTCGCCCAGATGGTGTTCTCCGATGACGGGCAGATCACGCCGTACGACGAGTTGATCATTGCGACAGGTAGCCGGTCCTTCGTGCCGCCGATGGATGGCCTCTACACGCCCGACGGCTTGCTACTTCCTGGCGTGTTCGCCTTCCGGACTATCGACGACACCCGCGGCATGATCGACTACGTCACTCGTGATGATCACCGTCGCGCCGTGGTGATCGGCGGCGGCCTGCTCGGATTGGAGGCAGCGCGGGGTTTGCAGGGTCACGGAATCGACGTCGACGTCGTCCACTCCGGACGCTGGCTGATGAATGCCCAGCTTGGGCGCGAAGGCGGGGAAGTGCTCCGCCGCAGCATGGCCGAGCTCGGCATCGGCATCTTCACCAACAACCGGGCAACCACGATCTGGGGTCCCGACAAGGTCCAAGGCGTGCGGCTGCGGGACGAGACCGAGATCGACTGCGACCTCGTCGTGGTGGCAGCCGGCATCAGGCCGAACACCGACGTCGCGACGACGAGCGGGTTCACCGTCGAGCGGGCGATCGTGGTCGACGACCAGATGCGCACCGTCGACGACGACCACGTCTTCGCCGTAGGGGAGTGTGTGCAACATCGCGGCGAGGTCTACGGCCTGGTGGCTCCGCTCTGGGAGCAGGCCGTCGTGTTGGCCGACGTGATCACCGGCAATAACCCGCAGGCGGCGTACCTCGGTTCCCGCACGGCAACCAAGCTCAAGGTGGCCGGCGTCGAGGTGGCCGCGATGGGGTTGACCGAACCGGAGCGCGATACCGATGAGCACATCGTCTTCTCCGAGCCAAAGCGGGGCGTGTTCAAGTCAGTCGTGATCCGCGACGGCAAGATCGTCGGCGCGACTCTGCTCGGCGACAGCGAGAAGCTGGCTTTCCTGCAGCAGGCCTTCGATCGTGGCCTGCCGCTGCCGGAAGAGCGGGTGGAGCTGCTGTTCGACCTTGGCGGCCCTCCCGCAGAAGTCGGAGTGGCCGAGCTCGCCGATGACGCGCAGATCTGCAACTGCAACGGCGTCTGCAAGTCCACCATCGTGGACACCGTCAAAGGAGGATGCAAGACGGTTTCCGGTGTCATGGACGCCACCCGAGCTGGAAAAGGCTGTGGCTCGTGCAAGGGACTGGTCGCACAATTGGTCGAATACGCCGCCGGCGGCGCTCTTGAGGAGGACCCGGCGGCCCACTACTACGTGCCGGGCATCCCCATGGACAAGCCCGCATTGGTGCAAGCCATTCGCACGCAAAACCTCCGCTCCGTAGCAGAGGTCTTTGCAGCGCTTGCGCCGGACGGTGAGGAGGACGCCAAGTCGAAGATGGGCCTGGCATCGCTGCTCAAACTGATCTGGGGCGCTGATGCGCCGGATGATCGCGAAGGTCGCTTTATCAATGACCGGGTGCACGCCAACATCCAAAAGGACGGCACATTCTCCGTGGTCCCGCAGATGCGGGGCGGCGTCACAACTCCCGAGCAGCTGCGCCGCATTGCCGATGTCGCCGAGAAGTACGCGGTGCCGATGGTGAAGCTCACCGGCGGGCAACGGATCGACCTGCTCGGGATCAGGAAGGAGGATCTACCGCGCGTTTGGGACGACCTGGGAATGCCGTCAGGCTTCGCGTACGGCAAGTCCTTCAGAACCGTCAAGACCTGTGTAGGTCAGGAGTTCTGCCGCTTCGGGCTTGGTAACTCCACCAAGCTCGGCGTCGAGCTCGAAACTCGGATGCAGGGCATGGAATCCCCAGCGAAGATGAAGCTGTCGGTCTCGGGCTGTCCGCGAAACTGCGCCGAGTCATACGTCAAGGACCTCGGGATTGTTGCGATCGAGGGTGGCCGCTGGGAGATCTACATCGGCGGCGCGGCGGGGGCCCATGTCCGTAGGGGCGACCTGCTTGTCACTGTGGACGATGCGGAGACCGCCAAGAAGTTAACCGGGAGGTTTCTGCAGTACTACCGGGAAAACGCCAAATGGCTGGAGCGCACCTACGCGTTCGTGCCGCGAGTAGGACTCGATCACATCAAGGCCGTCGTGGTTGAGGACAGCGAGGGGATTGCCGAGCGGCTGGATGCCGCAGTCCAAGAGCACGTTGACAGCCACGTCGACCCATGGAGTCAACAAGGGGGCGACCCTGTGACGCCCGGTCAGTTCCGGACCTCACTTCCGCTGGAAGTGCTGCCCACAGTGTCGGCCGATCGAGCTGAACAATTGCTCGGCGGCGCCTGGTGAACGCCGCGATGATCACGGGCTCGGGGCCGGCCGCAGAGGCCCATGCGGCGGCCGGGGTCGCCTACCAGCTCGGCCCGGTCGACCAGATCCCGTACGGCGAAGGTCGCGCTTTTGCCGTCGGCGGCCACCAAATTGCGGTGTTCCGCAAGCGCGACGGCAGCCTTCGTGCGCTGTCCGCGGTATGCCCGCACAAGGGTGGACCCATCGCAGACGGCCAAACCGACAACAGAGTCGTACTCTGCCCGCTGCACATGAACGCTTTCGAGCTGGACACCGGATGCTCGACCACCGGCGCCGCACCGCTGCGGACCTATCCGGTGTATGTCGACGGCGGCGAGATCGTCGTCCACGTGTCGTGAGAGATCTCTTCTTCGGCCTAAGCCCATCGAAGCGCTCCTCAGAGGCCTACATCCGAACTGAGCCCGTCCACCGCTCCGACGAGCTCACCTCCACACCCGCACCACCACAACCAGGCAGGAATGATCATGAGCGATGTCAACATCACCACGACCGCCACAACCACAGCGGCCCGACGTCGCCTCGGTGGCCGCTGGATCGACGACTGGCGACCCGAAGACAGCGAGTTCTGGAACACGATCGGCAAGGCGGTCGCCCGCCGCAACCTGATCTACTCGGTTTTCAGCGAGCACATCGGGTTCTCCATCTGGAGCATCTGGTCTGTGTTGGTGCTCTTTCTCGGCAAGGACTATGGCTTCGATCCGGCCCAGAAGTTCCTGCTGACAGCGGCACCGACCTTGGTGGGCGCACTGCTACGGCTGCCGTACACCTTCGCCGTCGGAAAGTTCGGCGGCCGCAACTGGACGATCGTATCTGCGCTGCTGCTGCTCGTGCCGTGCATCTTGATCGCCATCGTGCTCAAGCCTGGTGTCTCGTTCAGCACGCTGTTGATCGTGTCGCTCTTCGCTGGTGTCGGCGGCGGCAACTTCGCCTCCTCGATGACCAACATCAACGCCTTCTACCCCTCGCGGCTCAAGGGCTGGGCGCTGGGAGTCAACGCCGGCGGCGGCAACCTGGGTGTACCTGCTGTGCAGCTCGTCGGCCTGTTGGTACTGGCGACTCTCGGCACCCAGCACCCCCGGACAGTGGTCGCCATCTACCTCCCCTTGATCATCCTCGCGGCGATCGGTGCGGCGGTGAAGATGGACAACCTGAGCGTGACTAGCAACAGCAAGGGTGCAATTCGCGAGGTAAGCCGGCATTCAGAGACCTGGATCATGTCGCTGCTCTACATCGGGACCTTCGGCTCGTTCATCGGGTTCGGGTTCGCCTTTGGCCAGGTGCTGCTGGTGCAATTCCCCGAGCAGTTCCCCCAGCCGGTCAAGGCTGCCGCGCTGACCTTCCTCGGTCCCTTGCTGGGCTCATTGATCCGTCCAGTCGGTGGCGCTTTGGCCGACCGATTCAAAGGCTCGGTGGTCACGTTCTACAACTTCATCGCCATGGCGGTCGGTGCGCTGATCGTGCTGGGAGCCTCTCAGCGCAAGTCGCTGCCGGTGTTCGTCATTGGCTTCGTGATGCTGTTCATCTTCAGCGGGATTGGCAACGGGTCGACGTACAAGATGATCCCGGCGATCTTCCACGCCAAGGCGCAGCTTGAGGTCGGTGCTGGCCTTGACCTGGCAGAGGCTGATCATCGGGCGATTCAGCGCTCGGGTGCCTTGATCGGGTTGGCTGGCGCGATCGGGGCGCTAGGTGGCGTCATGGTCAACTTGGCCTTTCGGCAGTCCTTCCTCACCCTGAAGAACGGCGACGGCGCCTACATCGCTTTTATTGCGTTCTACGCCGTGTGCTGTCTGGTCACGTGGGTGGTCTTCAAACGGCGGCGCCCAGGGCGGCTGCTCGGCGTGTGATCGCGGGTGCTTGATCGCGAGACAACCCGGCAGTTGGTGCACACTCGACGCTTCAGACATTCAGATTCTCGAGCGGCGAACGGGAGGGCTGGAATGATGGCGATGTGGCTACCTACGTCGCCTTCCTGCGTGGAATCAACCTCGGCCCCAACAACAAGATCTCCATGCCAGCGCTGCGGGCCATGGCCGAAGATCTTGGCTATGCCGACGTCGCGACCTACATCAACAGTGGCAACTTGATCGTCAGTTCCACGAAGAAGGCCGCGACTGTGGAACGGGAGATTTCCACAGGGATCAAGGACAGCTTTGGACGCCAGATCGATGTCACAGTGCGTACGCCGGCCCAACTGAAGAAGATTCTGGCTGAGAATCCCTACCCGGACGGCAATCCGAGTCAGGTCACGGTCGCCTTCTTGACCAAGCCACCGCCGGCGGACGCAAAGCAGAACGTGGGCGAAATCGCGCAGGACTACGAACCCTTCAGCTTCGCCGGCCAGGAGGTCTATGTGCACTACTCGCAAGGCATTGGAAGGAGCAAGCTGGCCGAGAAGTTCAGTGCCGTCATCGGCGTCAGTTCGACGGTCCGCAACATCCGGACTATCGAGAAAGTGCTGGCGCTCTGCGGCGACTGACCTTCAGCCCCCAATCCCATTTGCGCTCTACGCTCACGGACTGTCAGAGGCGCGTCGCAGACTGGTAGAGGGATTCGGCGACTAATGTAGGCGCTTGCTGAGCTTCCCCACTCGCGCCCGCAAGGCGCGCGAGCAGCATGGTTCGATTTGGAGGTTGGTGCAGGTATGCCGGGAAGCACGCAGCCTGGGGACCGCTCATTCGTCCACCTGCACGTGCACTCGGAGTATTCGATGCTCGATGGGGCGGCCCGTGTGGCCGACCTCTTCTCCGGCTGCGAGCAGATGGGCATGCCAGCGATCGCGATCACCGACCACGGCAACACCTTCGGCGCGTACGAGTTCTACAAGGCCGGCAGGGCGTCGTCGGTTAAGCCGATCATCGGCATCGAGGCCTATCTCACCCCGAAGACTCACCGCTCCGAACGACGCCGAGTGCTCTGGGGTGACGGCGGCTCCGACGACGTCTCCGGGGGCGGAGCATTTACCCATCTGACCATGTGGGCCGAGAACACCCCCGGGATGCACAACCTGTTCCGGCTGAGCTCGCTGGCGTCGCTGGAGGGCTACTTCTACAAGCCCCGGGTGGATCGCGAACTACTCGCCCGCTACTCCGATGGACTGATCGCCACGACAGGTTGCCCGGGCGGAGAAGTACAGACCTACCTGCGGCTCGGCCGCTACCACGATGCGATCGCGAGCGCTGCCGAGTTCCGCGACCTGTTTGGCGCAGGCAACTACTTCGTGGAGCTCATGGACCATGGGCTGAGCATCGAAAATCGGGTGCGTGCTGACCTGCTCAAGATTGCGAAGGACTTGAAGCTGCCGCTGGTGGCGACAAACGACCTGCACTACACCCATCAATCCGACGCCGCCGCGCATGAGGTTCTGCTCTGCGTGCAGACCGGCTCGACCATGGCCGATGGGAATCGGTTCAAGTTCGAAGGCGACCAGCACTACCTCAAGTCGCCAGCCGAGATGCGCGCGCTGTTCGCTGAGCTCCCTGAGGCATGCGACAACACACTGGCGATCGCCGAGCGTTGCGATGTGTCCTTCACCGACGGCAACGGGACCTACATGCCGCGCTACCCGTGCCCGCAGGGGGAGACCGAGGATTCCTGGTTCGTGCACGAGGTCGAGGCCGGCCTGCATCGGCGCTATCCAGGCGAGATTCCCGACACGGTTCGCAACCAGGCCGACTTCGAGACCAGCGTGATCATTGCAATGGGCTTCGCCGGATACTTCTTGGTGGTTGCCGACTTCATCAACTGGGCGAAAGAGCACGGCATCCGCGTGGGGCCAGGCCGTGGCTCCGGGGCCGGCTCGATCGCTGCCTACGCAATGCGGATTACCGATCTTGATCCGCTCGCCCATGGACTGATCTTCGAGCGATTCCTCAATCCCGACCGCGTCTCGATGCCCGACTTCGACATCGACTTCGATGAGCGCCGGCGCGGCGAGGTGATCCGCTATGTCAGCGAGAAGTATGGCGAGGACCGGGTCAGCCAAATCGTCACGTACGGCACGATCAAGGCCAAGCAGGCCGTCAAGGATGCCTCTCGTGTCTTGGGCTACCCATTCGGCGTTGGCGAGAAGATCACCAAGGCGATGCCGTCGCCGGTGATGGGCAAGGATGTGCCGCTTGCCAAGCTCTTTGACCGCGAACATCCACGGTATGGAGAGGGCGGAGAGTTTCGAGCCCTCTACGAGGCCGACCCGGACGTCAAGACGGTGGTGGACACCGCCAAGGATCTGGAAGGTCTGAAGCGGCAGTGGGGGGTACACGCTGCCGGCGTGATCATGTCCAGTGCACCGCTGATCGACATCATCCCGATCATGCGCCGAGAGCAGGACGGCGCGATCATCACGCAGTTCGACTATCCGACGTGTGAGTCGCTGGGCCTGATGAAGATGGACTTTCTCGGGCTCCGCAATCTCACCGTGCTCGACGATGCGGTCGCCAACATCGCACTCAACCGCGGATTCACGCTCGTGCTGGAGGACCTGCCGCTCGACGACGCGGCCACGTACGCGCTGCTCGGGCGAGGGGAGACGCTTGGGGTCTTTCAGCTCGACGGCGGGCCGATGCGCTCCTTGCTGCGGCTGATGCGCCCAGACAACTTCGAGGACATTTCAGCGGTGCTGGCGCTCTATCGGCCCGGCCCGATGGGAGCCGACAGCCACACGAACTATGCGTTGCGGAAGAACAAGCGGCAGGAAATCACGCCGATCCACCCTGAACTGGCCGAGCCGCTCGCAGAGATCCTGGACACGACTCACGGGCTGATCGTCTATCAGGAGCAGGTCATGGCGATCGCCCAGAAGGTCGCCGGCTTCACCCTCAGCCACGCCGACAACATGCGGCGGGCGATGGGCAAAAAGAAAAAGGAGATCCTCGACGCCGAGTTCGTGCCGTTCTCCGAAGGCATGCAGGCGAATGGCTACTCTCCAGCCGCGATCAAAGCCCTCTGGGACACGTTGGTTCCGTTCTCCGACTACGCCTTCAACAAGGCCCACACCGCGGCGTACGGGATGGTCTCCTACTGGACTGCATACCTGAAGGCCAACTTCCCCGCAGAGTTCATGGCCGCACTCCTCACGTCGGTGGCCGACGACAAAGACAAGATGGCCGTGTACCTCAACGAGTGCCGTCGCATGGGAATCCAGGTGCTGCCGCCAGACGTCAACGAATCGGCAGCCAACTTCACTCCGGTCGGTGCCGACATCCGCTTCGGCCTGACCGCGGTACGCAACGTGGGGCACAACGTGGTCGACGGAATCGTTGCCGCTCGCGAAGCCCACGGCAAGGCCGTGAACTTCCACGGCTTCTTGGACCAGGTGCCGTTGGTGGTGTGCAACAAGCGGGTGATCGAGTCGTTGATCAAGGCGGGCGCCTTCGAGTCGATGGGGCATTCGCGGCGGGCCCTGATGACTATCTACGAGTCGGCGGTTGACGGGGTGCTCGATCTCAAGCGCAACGAGGCGAACGGCCAGGATGACCTGTTCGGCGAGCTCGCGGACACCGATCCGGTGCTGTCGGGCAGCGTTCCCGACCTGCCCGACTGGGACAAGCGAACCAAGCTGGCGTTCGAGCGTGAGATGCTCGGCCTCTATGTAAGTGATCATCCGCTCCAGGGCCTGGAGCACATCCTCGCCGCAGAGCGCGACATCGGTATCGGCGAGCTGCTCGCGGACGATGGTCCCCGAGAATGCACCGTGACCATCGCGGGCATGATCACCAACATCACCCGCAAGACCACGCGCCGCGGCGACATCTGGGCAGTGATCACCGTTGAGGATTTGGAGGCGTCGATCGAGGTCTTGCTGTTCCCGAAGGCGTACGAGATGGTGTCCACCGTGCTGGCCACCGACACAGTGGTCAAGATCAAGGGCAGAGTGAAGGCTGAGGATGATGCGGTGTCGCTGAACGCGTCCGAACTCAGCCTTCCTGATATCACCGAGACGCGCAACGAACCGGTGGTGATCTCGTTGTCGGCGGCGCGGTGCACGCCGCAGCTGGTGCAACAGCTCCGTGACGTGCTCGCGGCACATCCCGGTCTAACCGAGGTGCGGCTACGGCTCCGGTCCGCGGACAAGACGACCGTGATGAAGCTCGACGAACGGCTGAGAGTGACCCCATCGCCGCCGTTGATGGCCGACCTCAAGGCATTGCTGGGGCCGTCGTGTCTGGTGTCGTGACTGAATCTGCGCCCGTCCCGACCCAGCGCAGGTGGCGGCTGGTCGCTCGACTGACTGGGTTCGCGGCGGTCTCGCTGGGCCTGGGTGCTGCTGCTGGGGTGGTCTGGTGGTTGGTGGTGAAGCCTCCGGCCTACGAGCTGAACAGCAACGGGGGAGCCGCGACGTCCGAGCGCGGGCTAAGTCAATTCATCGCCGGCGACGCATGGTTCTGTGCAGTAGGTGTGGTAGTGGGCCTCCTGATCGGACTCGCGGCTTGGCGCTGGCTTCGTGATCTCGGCTGGTCTGTGGTGCTCGTGGTGTTGGTTTGCGCCACGGCCTCCGCCCTGACCTGCTGGCTGGTCGGATACCGACTCGGACCGGGTGATTTCTCGGCTCGGTTGGCCGCAGCTCAGCCAGGAGACCTGGTGCCGATTCCGCTCACGCTTCGGGCCTGGGCCTCGCTGCTCACGTGGCCGTTCTTCGCCATCATCCCGGTGCTGCTGGGCTCCTCTCTTGGCCGCGATGACGACGAGCCACGGCCGCTTTTCCGCCGGCGACGCTCAAGTAGCCAGGCGTAGCAAGGCGGTCACCGCAATCGCGACCAGGAACACCACGAGGAAACCGCGCCGCAGCAGCAGGGCGACGACCGCAGCGGCAACTCCGGCCAGAGTGCGCCAGTCCACCAGGTAGCGACCGCCGCCGTCGAAAAGCTCAATAGCCACCAACGCTGACAACATCGCAATAGGCAGGAACTGTGCCACCCGTTGCACCTTGGGATGGTTCAAGATCGACTCAGGGAGCGACATACCTGCCAGCTTGAGCAGGTAGGAGCCGACGGCCGCGATGACAAGTGCCAGCCACAGTGGAGTCACGAAGACTCCCGATCCTCGACGCGCTCAGCGTCTTCGCGACTCGGACGTAGCCCGGCAACGAGCGCCACGCTGGCCGCAGCGATCACCGGGATGCCAGGCGGTGTCAGCGGCACCAGCGCAAGCGCCACTGCTGCTCCGCCCAGCGCCACCCAACGCGCGTCCCGGCGCCGCAGCGAAGGCCAAAGTAGGGCCAAGAAAACGGCTGGAGCAGCAGCATCGAGCCCTACATCACTGGGGTTGACCGCGCGGCCAATAAGTGCGCCGGACAGGCTGCCGAATTGCCAGAGGGAGAACAAGATCAGCCCCGTCGCCCAAAAGGCATAGCGTCGGGCGCGAGGGGTGGCTTGGCTCACTGCCATCGCGGTTGTCTCGTCGATGACGAAGTGCGCGGTCCAAAGCCTGGCCAATCCTCGCGGGTGCAAGATCTCGGAGAGAGGTACGCCATAGAACGCATTGCGGACGCCCAGCAGCAGACTTGCCGGTACGGCTGCAAGGGGCGAACCGCCCGCTGTTGCCACGCCAACGAAGGCGAATTGTGATGCTCCAGTGAACATCACCAGGCTGAGCACCATGGTCTGGGCCAGAGTGAGTCCGGAGCCCACCGAGATCGCTCCGAAAGAGGCACCAAAAGCCATTGCGTAAAGGCCAATGCCGATTGCGGCCTTGAGGATGACGCCGCGTTCCGGCAGTGGCTCTTCCATGGACCTCCTCGGCAGACTAGCGGCGCTTGGACGAATGAGATATTAATCCGGCGGACCGGCTATTCCTTATCAAAGTCGGCGCACGGCGCCTGGGCCGTAGAATCTCTCCGTGCTTCGGGTGGTCAATCTCCGCGGCCGGCGGGCGGCCGGCCAGCCGCTGGATTACGCCGCCATTGTGCCTCGGGCTGATTTCGATGTAGCCGCCGCGACGGAGATCGTTCGGCCCATCTGCTCCGATGTCGCGCGTCGCGGGGCGGCTGCACTGGCTGACTACTCGATGCGTTTCGATCGAGTGCTTCCGGCCACCTTCCGAGTGCCGACGACAGCATTGGAGACCGCTGCTGCACGGCTGCACCCCGATCTGCGAAAGGCGTTCGCAACAGCGATCGAGCGCCGGCGCCGGGTCAGTGAGACCGAGCTTGGTGACAGTGGTGGCGAGGTCAGCGTGGCGCCCGGCGCAGTCGTTCGTCGTCGCATGATTCCGGTCAGCCGCGTCGGCTTGTACGTCCCGGGTGGGCTCGCGCCGCTGGCGTCGAGCGTGATCATGAATGTCGTCCCGGCCAAGGTGGCCGGCGTACCCTCCATCGCGCTCGCCTCGCCGCCGCACATCGAGTTCGGCGGCCTGCCACATCCCAACATCCTCGCGCTCTGTCACATCCTCGGTGTTGAGGAGGTCTATGCGGTCGGCGGGGCGCAGGCGATCGCAATGTTCGCCCATGGTGTGCCTGGCCTGTGCCGCCAGGTCGACTTGATCACCGGACCAGGCAACATCTACGTTGTCGCGGCAAAGCGGCTGCTCCGGGGCCGTGTCAGCATTGACGCCGAAGCAGGGCCCACCGAGATTGCGGTGCTTGCCGATGCGACGGCGGATCCGGTCCATGTGGCCGCGGATCTCATCTCCCAGGCCGAGCACGATCCGCTCGCGGCCGCGGTGTTGATCACTGACTCCGACGAGCTGGCCGAGGGCACCCAGGCAGAGCTCTCGGCTCAGGTGCCGGCGACCAAGCATGTGGAACGTATCGTCCAATCATTGGCTGGTCGCCAATCCGCCATCGTGATGGTGGACGACATAGAGCAAGGCATCGACGTGGCCAACGGCTACGCAGCAGAACACCTCGAGATCCAGACCGCCAACCCTGACCAGGTGGCGTCCATGATCACCAACGCAGGAGCGATCTTCGTCGGGCCCTGGTCGCCGGTTTCGCTGGGCGACTACTGCGCGGGAAGCACCCACGTGCTGCCGACGGGCGGGTGTGCCTGCCACTCCTCGGGACTCAACGTGCGGAGCTTCCTCAAGATGATGCACATCGTCAGCTACACCCAGGCTGCCTTCGCCGAGGTCGCCCGCAAGGTCGAGGTGTTTGCCGACGCCGAGGACCTACCCGCGCACGGGGCCGCAATGGCCCGGAGATTCTTCCCGTCGACGCGCGTGCAGTGATGTCGGGAGCCACCGCGAGTCCCGCGCTTGAGGAGCTTCCGCTTCGACCCGAGCTGGTTGGTGAGCGGCCGTACGGAGCGCCTCAGCTCGATGTCGCTGTCTGCTTGAACGTCAACGAAAATCCGTATCCGCCGAGCGAGCAGGTGATCAGCGAGATTGCGGCAGCCGTGGCCGAAGCCGGTCGCTCGATGAACCGCTACCCCGAGCGTGATGCGCTGGCGCTGCGTGGCGATCTGGCTCGTTACCTCGGCCACGGGTTGAGTGCCGAGCAGATCTGGGCGGCCAATGGCAGCAACGAGGTGATGCTGCACGTGCTGCTGGCGTTCGCCGGGCCGGGTCGGCGAGTGCTGTCGTTCGCGCCGACGTACTCGATGTACCCCGAGTACGCCCGCGACACGCACAGCGAGTGGTGCACCGTTCCCCGCCGCGACGACTTCACCGTCGACCCGGACGCCGCGGCGGCCGCAGTACTGCAAGCGCGACCGGATGTGGTGCTGATCACCAGCCCGAACAACCCCACCGGAACCGCCGTCAGCCTGGAAACCATTCAGGCCATTTGTGACGTCGCACCTGGTGTGGTCGTCATCGATGAGGCCTACTACGAGTTCGCGCGGATTGGGACTCCAAGCGCACTCGAGCTGCTTCCATACCACCCACGGCTGGCCGTCAGCCGGACGATGTCCAAGGCCTTCGCCTTCGCTGCCGGGCGGCTCGGCTACCTTGCGGCAGCCCCAGCATTCATCGAGGCGCTCCGCATCGTACGGCTGCCCTATCACCTCTCGGCGCTCACTCAGGCTGCCGCCCGGGTCGCCCTAGCGCATGCGCCGGAGATGTTGGCGAAGGTCGACCAACTGCGGCAGGCTCGTGACGATCTGGCGAGTTGGCTCGCCGGCCGGGGGCTGCAGGTTGCGGAATCAGACGCCAACTTCGTACTCTTCGGGCGGTTCGAGGATCGCCATGCGGTATGGCAGGCCCTGCTCGACCGCGGGGTGCTGATCCGGGAAACCGGGCCTGACGGCTGGCTGCGGGCATCCGCGGGCACCCCGACGGAGATGCAGGCCTTCAAAGATGCCCTGGTCGCCGTGCTCGGAACTGAAATCGACAAGGAGATTCGATGAGCGAGGCCCGTACCGCAAGCCTGGAACGACAAACCTCGGAGTCGAAGGTCAGCGTCAGTCTCAATCTCGATGGCACCGGTCGCGCCCAGATCTCGACGGGTGTGGGGTTCTTCGACCACATGCTGACGGCCTTCGCCACACATTCCCTGATCGATCTCGACGTGGAAAGCGCCGGAGACTTACAGATCGACGCCCACCATACGGTGGAGGACACCGCGATCGTGCTCGGCCAGGCACTCCGTTCTGCGCTGGGCGACAAACGGGGGATTCGGCGCTTCGGCAGTGCACTCGTGCCGCTGGACGAAGCGCTGGCGCAGGCGGTGGTCGACGTCTCCGGGCGACCCTACTGCGTACACACGGGGGAGCCGGCGGGACAGGAGTATGTGCTGATCGGCGGTTCCGAAGGGGCTGGGGGCGCTCCAGCCAGCGTTCCCTACAGCGGCTCGCTGACCCGCCACGTCATGGAAACGCTCGCCTTTCACGCCCAGATCTGCCTGCACCTGACGGTGATCTCCGGACGCGACCCGCACCACATCGTCGAGTGTCAGTTCAAGGCCTTGGCGCGGGCACTCCGCGACGCAGTTGCCAACGACCCACGAGTGGACGGCGTACCAAGCACCAAGGGAGCTCTGTGACGACAGTCGTCGTCCTCGACTACGGCTCAGGCAATATCCGCTCAGCGGAGCGGGCAGTCGCTCGAGCAGGCGCGGAAGTCATCGTGACCACCGACGCTCGGCTTGCGAGTGCTGCCAATGGCCTCGTCGTGCCCGGCGTCGGGGCGTTCGCCGCATGCATGGCCGGGTTGGCCGCCGTCGGTGGGCCAGAGATCATTGCCGCCCGTCGCACGAGCGGGCGACCGACGCTTGCCATCTGCGTCGGCCACCAGGTGCTGTTCGAGGCCGGCATCGAGCACGGACTGCGTTCCGAAGGTTGCGGCATCTGGCCCGGGCTCGTCGAACAACTGCACGCCGAGCGGCTGCCGCACATGGGCTGGAACACCATCGAGGCAGCCACTAGTAGCCACTTGTTCGCCGGTATCGAATCCGAGCGCTTCTATTTCGTGCACAGCTACGGCGTGCGTGCGCAAGCCCCGGCTCCCGAGCGGCGGATTACGTGGGCCGAACATGGTGGCGACCGGTTCGTGGCGGCGGTCGAGGACGGGCCGCTGTGGTCCACCCAGTTCCACCCCGAAAAGTCGGGTGACGCTGGAGCGCGCTTGATCGCCAACTGGGTCGCGACGTTGTGACGTGTCATGCTGCGAGCGTCGGCTTGCTGCGCAATGCGCGAGCAGCAGCTAGAAAGGGCTGATCGAGTGGTGAGCAAGACGCGGTGGCTCGACTACTGCCTGGCCAAGCCGGGCGCCTGGCGGGACGAGCCCTGGGACGGTGACGTCGTCGCCAAAGTGGGCGAGAAGATCTTTGCCTTTCTCGGCAGTGCCGAAGGCCAGACGGCCATCGGCTTGAAGTGTGGTGACCGCGAAACCGCCGACCTGTTGCTCGATCGCTATCAGGGTGCCGCCAGCAAGATGGCCTACATCGGCCAGCACGGCTGGAACACTTTCAGCCTCGATGGGACCATTCCGCCCGACGAGATCCGAGACCTGATCGACGCCTCGTACGACCTGATCGTTGCGAAGCTGCCGAAGTCCAAGCGTCCGGCGTAGCTCACGGCTGGCGATAGGGTCATCTGGTGCATTCGGCAAGTCCTTCACACGCTGCGGCCGGCGCCGACCGGCTGGTGCTGTTGCCCGCGGTCGACATCGCTGGGGGACAGGCGGTGCAGCTCGTCCAGGGGCGCGCCGGGTCGGAAAAGCGGTTCGGTGACCCGCGGGCTGCTGCCCAACGCTGGCAGGACGCGGGCGCGGAGTGGGTCCACTTGGTGGATCTGGATGCCGCCTTCGGACGGGGCAACAATGCTGAGATCGTGGCCGAGCTCACCTCGCACCTGCGGCTGAACGTCGAGCTGTCCGGGGGCATTCGGGACGACGAGTCGCTGGAGCGGGCACTGGCAACCGGGTGCGCTCGCGTGAACATCGGGACCGCCGCACTGGAACGACCTGAGTGGTGCGAGGAGATCATCGACCGCTACGGGGAGCGGATCGCCATTGGCCTGGATGTCCGAGGTAGCAAGCTCGCCGCCCGCGGCTGGACCCGGGAGGGCGGCGACCTCTACGAGACGCTGCATCGGCTGGACCGCGCAGGCTGTGCCCGATTCGTCGTAACCGACGTATCCGCCGACGGCATGCTTCGCGGCCCCAATCTCGAGCTGCTACGCCGGGTGTGTGAGGAGACCGATAAGCCGGTGATCGCCAGTGGCGGCATCTCCACGCTGGAAGACATCCTGGGTCTTACGGACATGATCGAGATCGGGGTGGAGGGTGCCATCATTGGCACTGCTCTCTACGTCGGCCGCTTCACCATTGAGGAGGCCCTCATGGCCGCTCAGCTGGGTAGCACCGCAAGAAGCAACTCCACATGACCGCCGCGACCGCCGCCACCGGACGCTCAGTTCAGCGGCTCGATGGCCGCCTCCGGGACTTGCTTGCCGGAAAGAAGATCGTGATGACCGGCGTCACGGGGTTCATCGGCGAGCAGCTCTTGTGGAAGATCCTGACCGAACTGCCCGAGACCAGGCCTTCGGTAGTCGTCCGCCGTAAGGGCTCGGCCAGTGCACGGGATCGGATGATCGCCGTGGTCAAGAAGTCGATCTTCGCTGAGGTTCGGCAGGAGGCTGGAGGCGCAGCGGAGCTACTCGACAGCAGGATTGAGATCATCGAGGGCGACCTGCCCAACGTCCCGCGACTGCCGTCCGATCTTGACATCGTGGTGCACTGCGCCGGTGATGTCTCCTTTGATCCGCCGATCGACCAAGCCTTCACGACGAACGTCATCGGCACCAAGGCGCTGCTGGATCGCATGCTCGAGGCGGTCACCGACGAGGCGGGAGAGCGACGCAAGGTCCCGCACTACGTGCACATCTCCACCGCGTACACGGCCGGCCGCCGGCGCGGCGCGATCCCCGAGGCGTCACACGTCTACGACATCGATTACGACGCCGAGACGGCTGCCGGCATTGCCATGCGGGATCTGATCGAGACGGAGTCACGTACCTCTGAGCAGCTCGCGAAGCTCCGCAAGGAGGCTGAGCGCGAGCACCGGCAGGCCGGTTTTCTGACCACCGCGGCCGACACCGAGCGTCGCCGAGTCGAGTGGGTCCAGGCCGAGTTGATCAAGGCCGGTACCGAGCGGGCCCGCTCGCTGGGCTGGACTGACGCCTACACCTTCACCAAGGCTCTCGGCGAACGGGTGGTAGCCGATGTTGGCAGGGACGTGCCCGTCTCGATCGTCCGACCAGCGATCGTGGAGTCCTCCTGGTTGCATCCGTATCCAGGCTGGATTGAGGGCTTCAAGATGGCGGAGCCGTTGATCTTGGCGTACGGGCGGGGCGAGCTTCCGGAGTTCCCCGCTACGCCGGAGGCGGTCGTCGACATCGTGCCCTGTGACCACGTGGTGAACGCCATTCTCGCGGTGTGCGCCACCGAACCCGAGATCGGGCACCCGGCGTACTACCACGTTAGCTCGGGCGCCCGGAATCCCCTGACTTTCAAGGACACCTACAGCTACATCCGCGCGTACTTTCTCGCCCACCCCTTCCAGGGCGGTCCACGCGGGGCAGCCCGGCTGCCGCAGTGGACGTTCCCGGGCGCCTCGTCAATCGAGCGACTGCTGTCTACATCAGAAAGCGCCCACAAGCTGGCGGAGCGCTTGTTAGCCCAGATGCCGCGCTCAGACCGGACTCGCAAGATCGCCAAGGACCTGGATCGCACTCGGGTGCGGCTGGATTTCCTGCGGCGCTATCACTCGCTCTACAAGGAGTACGCGCAGTCGGAGCTGCACTTCGTAGACGACAACACCCTTGCCCTCACCCGGGCGTTGCATCCTGATGATCAAGCGGCCTTCGCCTTCGACACTTCGGTTTTCGACTGGAAGACCTACATCCAGGAAGTACATTGTCCATCCATCACCGCGCCGGTCCGCCGGATGGACGCGATCCGTAGCAAGCGCGGCAATCGACCGACCACGATGAAGAACCTGGATAAGGACACCGCAGGCTCTGCGGCGCTGGCGATCTTCGACTTGGACGGCACGATCATGTCCACCAACGTCATCGAGCAATACTTCTGGGCTCGATTGCCGGAGCTCTCACTCACAGGTCAACTTGCCGAGGTGGGCCAGGTCATGCGGCGACTTCCCGCGTACCTGCGCGCCGAGCAACGAGATCGCGGCACCTTCCTACGCGCGGTCTACCGCCGCTATCGAGGCGCTGATCTCGCCGCCCTGGAGCGTTTTGTCGATACGTCGATGGCCCCCCACATCTTGAGCAGGCTCTCTCCTGAGGCCGTACGCAGGATTCGGGAACATCGCGCCGCCGGTCACACCACGATCCTCATCACTGGGGTGGTGCGGCCGCTGACTCGGCCGATCGAGCCCTTGTTCGACGTCATCGTTGCTGCCGAACTGGGGGTCGACGAGGAGGGCCGGTGCACCGGCTTTCTCACCGCGCCGCCGTTGGTCGGGGAGTCTCGGGCTGCGTGGCTCAAGCACTACGCGGCGCTGCACGAGGTCGACCTCGACCGTAGTTTCGCCTACGCCGACTCGCACTCCGATTTGCCGATGCTGGAAACTGTGGGCAATGCAGTGGCGGTCAGCCCCGACATCCCGCTAATGCGGGCCGCTCATCGCAACCAGTGGTCGGTGGTGGAGTGGAAGATCAAGCCGATCATGCCGCGCTGGACGCTTCCGACCTAAGGAGATTGGTAGATGGGCCGACCCGGTTTCGTCCTCGAGGTCGACGAACGCACTCCGCCGCTGCTTGTGCCGGACGGTGATCGTTTCCGCCTTGAGAGGTTTCCGCTGGGAACCCGGGTGATCTACCCTGCCGAGTCACTGTCCCCGGTGCCCGGCCTCGTCGAAGCGATCAACGCTGCACTCGACACACCGATCCAGTCAGAGCCACTCTCGGCATTGTTGGAACCGGCAACGCGGCTGACGATCGCCTTCGATGACATCGGGACTCCCACGCCGACGATGCGGCGACCTGATATCCGCGGAAAGGTGATCGAGGCCGTGTTGAGCCGGGCCGCAGCGGCTGGCGTCGACGACGTTGCTCTGGTCAGTGCAAACGGTGTGAACCGTCGGATGACTGCCGAAGAACTGCAGCACATCGTGGGCGAGCGCGTTTTCCGTTCCTTTTATGCCGATGGCCTGCTGACCAATCACGATGCTGAAGATGCCGAGAACCTGGCCAAGATTGGGAGCACCGAGGCCGGCGAGATCGCCATGAATGCGCGGGCCGCCGACTCCGACCTATTGATCTTCGTGCATCTCGTCGTCACACCGCCCGCCGGTGGCACGGCGGCGATCGCCGCAGGACTTGGCTCGACCGCTACGATCGGCCAGCTGTCAGGTCTCCGGGCTCAGGGGAGTAACGCCGCCGCCGAGATTGCGGACCTGGTTTCTTCGGCTGTGCACGTCTTCCAAATCGATGTCGTGCTCGACAACGACGTTTTCGCCTCGCCGTTGGAGTTCTTGGGCCACCGGGAGTGGGAATGGAGCCTCCGAGACCGGGCAACGTGGTTCGGCGTACGCCGGGGCCTGGAATGGGCTCCGCAGCGTGCACGACGTCGGCTGATGAGCCGCGCTGATGGCGATTACCACGCAACCCTGGTGACCGCGGGTGCGCCGGCCGCGGTGCAGGAGGCAAGCCGGGCCCAGATAACAGCGCAGCAGCTCGTCGAAGTGTCAACGCCGGCAGATGTCGGTGTGATCGGAGTGGGAGCGCATACCCCGTACAGCGTCGACTCGGTCACCAATCCGATTCTTGCGGCGTGGAGCGGACTCGCGGCGGCGTTCGGCTCCCATACCGGCACCCCGTTCGTCCGGCCGGATGGCGCCTTGATCGTGTATCACCCGCTTCATGCCGAGTTCTCGCCGCTGCACCATCCGTCGTACGTGGACTTCTTCACAGATGTGCTGACCGTCACCACGAACCCAGACCAGATCTCGGCCGATTACGAGGAGAAGTTCGCCAACGACTCCTGGTATGTCCATCTCTACCGCACAAGTCAGGCATTCCACGGCGTGCATCCGATCTATCTGTGGTACCGGATCGCAGCGGCCCAGCGACACTGCAGCGACATCGTGTGGGTGGGCGCTGACCGAGAGAGCGCTGCGCGGTTGGGTTTTCGCGCTGCATCCACCCTTGCTGACGCCCTCGAGATGGTGGCATCGACTGTCGGCCGCACACCCACGATCAGCTTTCTGCACACCCCGCCGCAAGTCCTGGTTGGCGTCAGATGAGGAACGGTCGGCGGGTGCGGCGAACGGGTTGGGCACGCTTGGCTCCCGTGCGGGCGCTGCGGGAGTTTGTTCAAGTTGTCGGTGTCAAGCCTGTGATGCGGAAGGAGCTGTCGGTCGAGGTCTACGGGCTCGATGAGTTCCGCCAGCTGAATGGCCCGGCCTTGCTCGTGGCCAATCACGCCTCGCACTTGGACACGGCCGTGCTGCTGTCGACCTTGCCGAGGAAACGCCGTCGCCACACTGCGGTGGGGATTGGGGCGGACTCTTTCTTCGACAGCTGGTGGCGGACTAGCGGGTCGGCGATCACCTTCAACACATTCCCGATCCAACAGAGCGGCGATGCGCTCAGCAGCACTCCGGCGAAGTTGCTGGCCGAGGGTTGGACGGTTGTGATCTTCCCCGAAGGCACCCGTTCCCGTGACGGATTCGTGGGCTCGTTCCAGACGGGCGCAGCGGAGCTGGCAGTCGAATGTCAGGTGCCGGTCATTCCGGTCGGGATCCTTGGGACGTACGCGGCGATGCCGCGGGGAAGCCACTGGCCGGTACCGGGACGTCCGCGAGTGAGCGTGCGGTATGGGCAGCCGATCATTCCGTTGCCCACTGAGACGCCCAGCGAGTTCGCGCCCAAGATCTTCGACGCAGTCAAGCAATTGCTGGCCGAGGATGCGGCCACCTGGTGGAGGACGCAGCGGGGCGCTGCGGATGTGCCTGAGCCGCCAGCGTCGAGCTGGCGGCGCATCTGGCAGCAGAGTGACTCACCAGTCAAAGGTGGCAAATCACCGGAGGTGCAGATCTGGCGTCACTGACGGCTTGCCCATACGCCGCGCTTGTGATCGCAAACGACCCGGAGTCACAGGCCGGTTAGGATTTCGGACATGTCCGGTCACTCCAAGTGGGCAACGACCAAGCACAAGAAGGCTGTGGTCGATGCCCGCCGCGGCAAGCTCTTCGCCAAGCTGATCAAGAACATCGAGGTGGCGGCCCGAGTCGGGGGTGGCGACCCAGGCGGCAACCCAACTCTCTACGACGCGATCCAGAAGGCGAAGAAGAACTCGGTTCCCAACGACAACATCGACCGGGCGGTCAAGCGCGGCTCGGGCGCCGAAGCTGGCGGTGCCGCCTACGAGACCCTGATGTATGAGGCGTACGGTCCAGCCGGCATCGCGTTGCTCATCGAGTGCCTCACCGACAATCGGAATCGCTCAGCATCAGACGTTCGGGTCGCAGTGACTCGGAATGGCGGGACGATGGCCGACGCGGGCTCGACTGCGCGAATGTTTACGCGAAAGGGCGTGGTCATCGTCGCCAAACAGCAAGACGGTCGCAGCCTCAGCGAAGATGATCTTCTGGAAGCGACTTTGGATGCCGGCCCTGAGGAGATCAACGACTTGAGTGACAGCTTCGAGATCATCACTGACCCAAGCAACACCGTGCCGGTACGCACCGCTGTGCAGCAGGCAGGGTTGGACTACGAGTCGGCCGAGGTCTCCTTCGTTCCCGAATACACCCAAGAGGTCGACGCCGCGACGGCCGAGAAGCTGCTGAAGATCATCGACGCGCTTGAGGACTCCGACGATGTCCAGAACGTGTATGCGAACTTTGACGCCTCCGACGAAGTGCTGGCGAGCATCAGCTAGCACTGGACGACACGACTAACACAGCAGATCGGGTACCCGCCGACAGCCGCCCAGAGCGGCTGCAACACTAGTTGCGAACGGACAGCGTGTCGCGGTCGCCATCGTCAGGGGTGCCACATAGGCTGCCGAACATCTGTTCGTTTATTGAGTGTTGAAGGGGGATCGCGTGGGCGATCCGGTCACGCGACGCCTAGGGGAACGCATGCGGGTGCTGGGTATCGACCCTGGCCTGACCAGGTGCGGGCTGGGCGTCGTCGACGGCGTTCCGGGCCGCCAGCCACTGTTGGTAGCCGTCGATGTCGTCCGTACTCCTGCGGAGCACGATGTCGCACGTCGCCTCCTGGCGATCGAAGAGACGATCGAAGACTGGGTTACCCGCTACCGGCCGACCGCGGTTGCCATCGAGCGTGTGTTTGCCCAGCACAATGTGCAGACGGTGATGGGTACCGCCCAGGCTGCTGGCGTGGCGATGCTCGTCTCCGCCAGGCATGGAATTCCGGTAAGTCTGCACACTCCAAGCGAAGTCAAGGCCTCGATCACCGGCTCCGGCCGTGCCCCCAAGGAACAGGTCGGCGCCATGGTGACCAAGATTCTCAAGCTCGAGGAAACGCCTAGGCCGCCTGACGCGGCGGATGCGCTGGCGTTGGCGATCTGTCACGTGTGGCGTGGTGGCACGACCGCTCGGCTGAACGCGGCAGTGGAGGCTGCGGCGGTGAAGGCCGAACGGCAGCGGAGTGCCTTCGGCAGGTCACATTCGCCTTGCAGGCGAGAGGCATGATCGCGCAGCTGACCGGCTTGGTCGCCCAGGTCGGACCTACGTCGGCCGTTATCGAGGTGGGCGGCTTCGGCATTCAGGCAGTCTGTAGCCCCAACACGGTTGCTGGGCTCCGGGTCGGTCAGCGGGCAACGCTGGCGACGTCGCTGATCGTTCGAGAGGACTCGCTCACGCTGTACGGCTTCGCCTCCGCCGATGAGCGGGAGTTCTTTGAGCTCTTGCTGACCGCGACTGGGGTCGGACCCAAGCTGGCGCAGGCCGCACTGGCCGTGCTCAGTCCCGACGAGCTACGCAACGCGATTGCGACCGAGAACCTGCTGCAGCTGTGCAAGGTGCCGGGAATCGGTCGCAAGGGCGCGCAACGCATGGTCATCGAGCTCAAGGACAAGATCAATGCGGTTAGCCATACCGAGGTTCCGGTACCCGCGGTCAGGTCATCCGCAGCGTGGCGCGCCCAAGTGACGCAGGGACTGCAGGGCCTGGGATGGTCGGCCAAGGATGCGGAGTCCGCCTGTGACGAGGTGGACCACCTGGCGCATGAAGACCCGCAGGTCAACGTTGCAGTTTTAATGCGGGCCGCGCTGCAAAGCCTGGCTCGAAAGTAGCGGTGTCCGGTGAGTCATGTGAGCGATGAGGACCTCGCGGGGCTCGTACGGCCCTACGCCGATCCCGGCGAGAGCGCGGCCGAATCGATGCTCCGCCCCAATAGCCTGGCCGAGTTCGAGGGGCAGCCGCGGGTCAGCGAGCAGCTCGGGCTGGTGCTCGAGGCGGCCCGGCACCGTGCGGGAGTATCTGACCACGTCTTGCTGTCCGGCCCGCCCGGCTTGGGCAAGACAACCCTGGCAATGATCATTGCCGGCGAGATGAATGCGCCGCTGCGGATCTCCAGCGGCCCCGCCATCCAGCATGCTGGAGACCTCGCCGCAATACTGTCCGGGCTCGTCCAAGGCGAGGTCTTCTTCCTGGATGAGATCCACCGGATGTCCCGCCCAGCCGAGGAAATGCTCTACCTCGCCATGGAGGACTTTCGGGTGGATGTTGTTGTCGGAAAGGGCCCCGGAGCAACCGCGATCCCCTTGGAAATCCCGCGGTTCACACTGGTTGGGGCGACCACCCGGGCTGGTCTACTGCCGGGCCCGTTGCGTGACCGCTTTGGCTTCACCGCTCAGCTCGACTTTTACGACGCCGTGGCATTGGAACACATCGTGCACCGCTCCGCAGAGCTGCTTGCCGTCCAGCTGGAGCCGGCTGGTGCCACCGAGATCGCCCGCCGCTCCCGCGGCACTCCGCGCATCGCCAACCGGCTGCTCCGGCGGGTACGTGACTACGCTCAGGTTCGAGCAGATGGCCGGGTGACGCAATCGATCGCCCAGGACGCGCTGGAGCTCTACGAGGTGGACGAGCTGGGTCTCGATCGCCTGGACCGCTCGGTACTTGACGCGATGTGCCGCCGGTTCGGTGGTGGTCCGGTCGGACTGTCCACGCTGGCCATTTCGGTCGGCGAGGAGCGGGAGACCGTCGAAGAGGTCGCGGAGCCGTTTCTGGTCCGGCAGGGCTTCCTAATGCGCACCCAGCGGGGCCGGGTCGCGACCTCGGCCGCCTGGCGTCACCTGGGCCTGGCACCTCCCAGTCCGTCACCAGGGGTCGCGGCCACGCCGGACCTCTTCGGCTGAGTCGCGCATAGCCGTTGATACTAGCCGCCGATACTGTCCTACGATGCGGCTTTTCGTCGCAGACTGGGTAGAGTACGGCGGTCGGTTTCTTTCAGCAAGGTCGCCAGACTGAGCAGTAGGAACAATTCATCGGTACTGCGCAAGTTGCGCAGCACCCTCACAAACGGATGCCGGAGCAATGCAGCAATACTCGACCCTGATCTTCATAGCCCTGCTTGTGGTGGCGTTCTACTTCTTGATCTTGCGGCCACAGCGCAAGCGCCAGCAGGCCTTGCAACAGACGATGAACTCAATCAGCCCTGGCAGCAGGGTGATGCTCGGCAGCGGCCTTTTCGGCACGGTCGTGTCGGTGGGGCCGAGACAAGCCGTGCTGGAGATCTCCCCTGGTGCCGAGGTCACGGTGCTGAAGCAGGCGATCTCAAAGGTCGTCACCGACGCTGACGAGGACCGCCTCGACGAGCTCGACGAGGAGGAAGACGAGACAGCTACTGAGCAGCCGATTGACCTTCCGAGCGAGCGGCCAATGGAGGCGCCGACGACGGCGACCAGCACCGAGCCCGCCGTCGAGCCTGACTCCTCACCTACCCCCCGCGACTCGTCATCGACCCCCAGCGACTCGAAGCCTCCGACCGCCGACTGAGCCTTCCCACAGCTAGGAAACACACGCGAGTGGCAACGACGACTGGTCACCCGGGCCGCACTCTGATTGTGCTGGCCGTGTTGGTGGCTGGACTGATCACCTTGCTGGCGGTCAGCGGGACCTGGACCCCGAAGCTCGGTCTCGACCTTCGGGGTGGTACCACCATCACCTTGACCGCAAGGAACACCACCGGTACTGGGACGGTGGACCCAAACAGCCTGCAGCTTGCCAAGACCATCATCCAAAGCCGTGTGGACAGCCTGGGTGTCGGCGAATCCGAAGTGACCACATCCGGCGACAACCAGATCATCGTCACTGTGCCGAATGTGCAGCAGGACGAGCTGGTCCGCCTTGTCGGGCAGACTGCGGTATTGCGGTTCCGGGCGGTGTACGCGGCCGAGCAGGTGCAACCGCCGGAGCCGGCACCAACCGCGACAAGCGAGCCCACCCAGGGGGCGACAGCGGCGCCGAGCGGCGAACCCACTGTTGGCCCGTCAGAGACTGCTGAGGCTCCGTCTGCCGAACCCAGCGCTCCAGCCGGTACGCAACCGAGCGGCGGCGGCAACAACAAGCCGCTGCCTGCCCTGCCGACCGCTCCACCGGTCCCGTTGGATAAAGCCTGCGTCGCGGCCGACGGCAAGGGGACTCCTCCCGACAAGGCGCTGAACTGGCAGCCCACTGAGGCCTGCCAGGCAGCATTCGCTGAATTCACATGTGAGACCAAGGTGACCGAGGTCGCCGACCAAGGCATGTTTGCCTGTAACCAGGAGAAGACCGAGAAGTACCTGCTCGGACCGACCTTGATCGAGGGGAACCAGCTGACGAAGGCCGTCGCCGGTATTCCGCAGAATAACGTCAACTGGGTGGTCAACCTGGAGTTCAACTCCGAGGGTGCGACGGCTTTCGAACAGGCCACGCGAGACATCTCGCAGAAGAGCGAACCGCAGAACCGCTTCGCCATCGTTTTGGACGGAGTTTCGATCTCGGCGCCGTCTGTCAACGAGCCCATCGCAGGCGGCCGCGCCGAAATCTCCGGCAACTTCACCCAGAAGAGCGCGACCGAGCTGGCCAACGTGCTGAAGTATGGCGCGCTGCCACTCGCCTTCGACGTCTCCGAGGTCAACAACGTATCCGCCACCCTTGGCGGGGACCAGCTTCGCGCCGGCATCATCGCGGGGATCATCGGCCTGATGCTGGTCATCGGCTACTGCTTCTTGTACTACCGCGGCCTTGGGATCGTTGTCGTTGCGTCGCTCGGCATCGCGGGGATCCTCACCTACGCCAGCATGGTGCTGCTCGGCAGCTCCGTCGGCTTCGCATTGAACCTTCCAGGTATCGCCGGCGCCATCGTGGCCATCGGAATCACCGCAGACAGCTTTGTCATCTTCTTTGAGCGGATCCGTGATGAGGTTCGCGAAGGCCGCAGTTTGCGCACGGCCGTCGAAACGGGCTGGCGGCGAGCACGGCAGACGATCTTGATCGCGGACACCGTCACCATGCTTTCGGCTTTGGTGTTGTTCGTGCTGGCAATCGGGTCGGTGAGAGGATTCGCTTTCACGCTTGGCCTCACCACGCTGATCGATGTCGTTGTGGTCTTCCTCTTCACCAAACCGCTGATGACTCTGCTCGCGCGAACCAAGTTCTTCGGCGGCGGTCACAGGCTCTCCGGCCTGGATCCTGAACACCTCGGCGTTCAGGCATTGCCAGGCTCCCGCTCCCGCCGGCCGGTCGTCGGGCGTCCGGCTGTGGTGAGCGAGGAAGGAGCCTGATGTCGAAGCTGAGCACAATCGGGCATCGCCTCTACACGGGCGAGGTTTCCTACGACTTCATTGGGCACCGTCGTCGCTGGTACATCCTGTCGGCCATCCTGATCGGCGTCTCGATCATCGCGCTGGCCTGGCGCGGACTGGACTTTGGCATCGAATTCAAAGGCGGTGCTGACTTCAAGGCGGCGACCACGGTCAACGCGCAGACCGTCGACTCGATGCGAGACGCGCTTCGCAATTCCGGTGTCCCCGATCTCGACGAAGCGACCGTCAACACGATCGGCAACAACCAGGTCAGGGTGCAAACCCGTACGCTCGACCCGACCGAAGAAGTGCCCAAGGTACGTGCCGCGATCGCGAACGAGGTGGGGATCAACCCGGATCAGGTTGCCTACAGTCTGATCGGCGCCTCATGGGGCGGCCAGATCACCGAGCGTGCACTGATTGCGCTGGCGGTATTCCTGGCACTGGTCGGGCTGGTCATCGGGATCTATTTCCGAGACGCCAAGATGTCGGCCGCCGCACTTGTCGCGCTGGTTCACGACCTGATCTTGACCATCGGAATCTACGCCCTTGTCGGTTTCACCGTGACGCCGGCCACATTGATTGGCGTGCTGACGATCCTCGGCTACTCGCTCTACGACACCGTCGTGGTCTTCGACAAGGTGCGCGAGAATGTCCGCGACATTCGCTCCAGTACGACGAGGACGTACTCCGAGGCTGCCAACCTTGCCGTCAACCAGGTGCTTGTCCGTTCCATCAACACCACGGTGATCGGCGTCCTGCCGGTTGCAGCCCTGCTGTTCACGGGCGCCGTGATCTTGGGTGAAGGCCCGCTGAAGGACCTCGCGCTGGCGCTGTTTGTCGGCATGGTGTCGGGCGCATACTCCTCGATCTTCATCGCAACCCCGCTCCTGGCCCAGATGAAGGAGCGGGAGCCTGACATGAAGAAGGTGGCAGCACGCGTCCGGGCGCGTCGTGCCAAGGAGAGCCAAAAGGATCGTGTGGTCGAGACGCCCAGTCCGGCGCCGGTCGCTCAGGCGAGCGCGAGTACGAGTACCACTGAGGTCTCTGAACCGAGCAACGCAGAACTGGATGAAGCCAGTTCGGCGGTCGGGAATGGCGCCAGGAAGGTCAGCGTGACCTTCAAGCCGGATGCACGACCACCTCGCGGCGGGGCGGCAAAGCGTTCCCAGCCGCAGAACAAACCCCGCAGCCAGCGGAAGAAGTAGGCACATGAGCCTGACCGAGCCGGCGCGCCGCGGGGACGGGTCGAAGGGGTCCTGGACGAACGACGCGCTGGTCAGCCTGCCCGCCCATACCTCGTCACCGGCAATGGAGTTGCTACGTCGCGGACTGCTGGCTGTGCTGTTATTGCTTATCGTGATCTTGCTGGTATGGGTTGACCGAGACTCGTACACCGACGACTATGACGGCCACGTCAATCTCATCGATGCGATCTACTACGCGACGGTAACAATCACCACCACTGGCTACGGCGACATCACACCCGTGGCACCGCATGCCCGGGTCTTGAGCGCGGTCATCGTCACGCCCTTGCGGATCGCGTTCCTGGTCTTGTTGGTCGGAACGACCCTCGAGGTGCTGGCACATCATGGCCGTCGCATCTTCAAAGACGCACGTTGGAGGAAAAGGATGCGAAATCACGTCGTGGTCGTGGGTTTTGGCACCAAGGGCAAGAGCGCCGTGGAGACCCTTCAGAACAACGGCCTGAACCCGACCCAAGTGGTCATCATCGACAGCCGGCCATCGGCAATCACCGATGCGAACGTTCGCGGCTATGCCGCGATCGAGGGTGACGCGACCCGGCGTGAGATCCTGCGTCGGGCCGAGATTATGAAGGCCCGTGAGGTGTTGATCACCGTCGATCGGGACGACTCTGCGATCCTCGTCATGCTCACGGTGCGCCAGCTGAACCCGAGTGCGCACGTGGTTGTTGCGGTCCGCGAAGACGACAATGCGTCGCTGCTGCGTCAGTCTGGGGCCAACGCTGTGGTGACCTCGTCGGAAGCGGTCGGACGGCTGCTCGGACTTTCGGCGGTGAGTCCCCACCTCGGCACGATCATTGAGGATTTGCTGTCCAGCAAGGAAGGCCTCGAGGTGTGGGAGCGGCCGGTGACCAAGGACGAGATCGGCCGTTCACCGGGTGAGGTTGAGGGGGAACGGGTGATTGCGGTAGTCCGCAACAAGACTCTGCGCCGCTTCTACGACCCCACCGTGGCCACACTCGAGGCAGGAGATCAGGTCGTCGTCGTTCGCCAGGCGGCGGAGGAGCTTGAGCAGCAGGCCATCAGCGCAAGTCGAAGGAATCGCGCGCAGCAGCAAAGCTGACAACGACCTGGCAGCGTCTGAAATCGCGCGCCGCCGCACGGATCCAGGCTGGCGCGCCGCTGTCCTGGACGAGCGAGCGAGCAGACATGTCTTTCGTCTGCGAGTGAGGAAGGCAGTGGCCTACAAGCGTCAGCCTCAGCGAGCGGAGCGAGCAATGTACAGAGAAGCGAGCGGAGGCGTTTCCTCGTTTTGATTGCTCGCTCCCGCTCGCTGCGGATCGCGCCGGGAAGCCGCCTTCTTTGTCGTCGCTCGCCGACGGAAAGCGTGTCGGCTCGCTCCTCCGCAGCACGGCGGCGCGCGATCCGGTGCGAGCGACGGCGGCGGCGGATTCTCGATGTTCGCGCCGCCGATCTGCAGGAGGAGATGGCGAAACAACGCTTTTCCGTTCCGCCAGATCCGACGAAGACGGCGGCTATCCAGCGAACATCGCCGCGAGCGGCAGCGAGCAATCAAACACAGCGCGATGCGCGAGCAGGTCACAAAAAGGGGCCGAGGGGCGACTTGTGCCGCAATAAGCAACCTGTTGTCTAGACTGGCATCCTGCTGAGGAGGAACGCGCTGTGAGCGATCACGGGGCGGCCATACGGTCGTCAATCCCTGAGGCCAGGCCGCCGGGGCCGAGAGGCCACGTCGCCCATGAGCCACGACGCGCCCTCATTCTGCCCGAGACCGAGGCCGATGACGCCGGCAGCGAGTCCAGTCCTAGCCTTCCAGGCCGAATTAGCGCCGGCGCGGAGCAGCAGCGGGTCAAGATGCGTCAACGAATCGCCCGCCTCGGTTCCACTCGACAACAGACCCCAGCGCTCGATCCGCTCTTCCGCATCATTCGCGCCAATCACCCCAAGGCCGACCTAGGACTCGTGGAGCGCGCGTACCGCAAAGCTGAGCGCCTGCATAACGGCCAGATGCGCAAGAGTGGGGATGCTTTCATTACGCATCCGCTCGCGGTGACGACCATCCTCGCGGAGCTGGGCATGACCGAGGCGACCCTGTGCGCGGCACTGCTCCACGACACGGTGGAAGACACCGACTACACACTCGCGCAACTGACCCACGACTTCGGCGAGGAGATCGCGCTGCTCGTGGACGGCTGCACCAAGCTGGACAAGGTCAAGTACGGCGAATCGGCCAAGTCGGAGACGATCCGCAAGATGGTCGTCGCGATGAGCAGGGACATCCGGGTGCTGGTGATCAAGCTCGCGGACCGGCTGCACAACATGCGGACACTGCACTACCTGCGTCCGGATAAGCAGTCGCGGATCGCCGCGGAGACGTTGGAGATCTTCGCCCCGCTGGCGCATCGGCTCGGCATGAACACCATCAAGTGGGAGCTGGAGGACCTTTCGTTCGGCACCTTGTATCCCAAGGTTTACGACGAGATCATTCGACTGGTAGCCGAGGCTGCGCCGAGCCGTGATCAGTACCTCTCGCGGGTCATCGATCAGGTGCAGGCCGACCTGCGCGCCGCCAAGATCAAGGCGACCGTCACGGGACGGCCAAAGCATTACTACTCGATCTACCAGAAGATGGTGGTTCGCGGTCGAGACTTCCAGGAGATCTACGATCTGGTCGGCCTTCGCGTACTCGTCGAGAGCAATCGCGACTGCTATGCAGCGCTCGGTGTCTTGCACGTCCGCTGGAACCCGTTGCCTGGCCGGTTCAAGGACTACATCGCAATGCCGAAGTTCAACATGTACCAGTCTCTGCACACCACGGTTCTCGGGCCAGAGGGGAAGCCCGTCGAGCTGCAGATCCGGACTGACGACATGCATCGTCGTGCCGAGTACGGTGTCGCAGCCCACTGGAAGTACAAGGAAGGCAAGGGTGCCGCTCTGCCCGTCAAGGGTGCTGACGATGCCGGCGAACTGATCTGGGTCAGGCAGCTACTTGACTGGCAGCGGGAGACGGCGGACCCCAGCGAGTTCTTGGACTCACTGCGCTTCGAGATCAACTCCAACGAGGTCTACGCGTTCACGCCTCGCGGCGACGTGATCTCACTCCCGCAGGATTCCACGCCGATCGACTTCGCGTACGCGATCCACACTGAGGTCGGGCACAAGACGATTGGCGCCCGCGTGAACGGTCGGCTAGTTCCGCTGGAGTCAGCTTTGGCGAACGGCGACGTGGTGGAGATCTTCACCTCCAAGGCCGAGAATGCCGGCCCCAGCCGAGACTGGCTTACCTTCGTTCGCAGTCCCCGCGCGCGCAACAAGATCCGCCACTACTTCACGCGCGGCCGTCGCGAGGAGTCGATAGAAACAGGCAAGGAGATGCTGGCGCGACAGCTGCGCAAGGGCGGCCTGCCGCTACAGCGGCTGCTCACCCTTGAGCATCTGACCGCGGTGGCCGGATTCTTCAAGCTGGCCGACGTCTCTGCCCTGTACGCCGCGGTTGGCGAAGGCACGGTCGGTCCCCAAGCCGTGGTGAACAGGCTGATCATCGTCGAGGGGGGCGACGAGATCGTCGCCGACGAGACCAGCGAGGATCGGGTCGTCACCGGTCGGCGCCGACGCAGCAGCAGCGGTGCCGGCGACTGCGGAATCCGGGTGATTGGTGCGAGCGACCTCCTCGTCAAGCTCGCCAAATGCTGTACGCCGGTGCCGGGCGACGACATTTTGGGCTTCGTGACCCGGGGAGCCGGGATCTCGGTGCACCGCCTCGACTGCAGCAACGCAGAGAACTTGCGCACGGAGCCGGAACGCCTGATCCCTGTCGAGTGGGCGCCCAACGCCAAGAGCTCGTTCTTGGTGGCCATTCAAATTGAGGCTCTCGACCGCAATCGGCTGCTGTCCGACATCACCCGCGCCCTGTCCGACCAGCACGTCAACATCTTGTCCGCGGCGCTGAACACCAGCAAGGACCGCATCTGCCGAGCCAAGTTCACCTTCGAGACCGCCGACCCCACTCACTTGGACCATGTGCTGCGCGCCGTACGCGGTGTGCCGGCGGTCTACGAGGCCTACCGCATTCACCAGTAGCAGGGGCGCAGTTGGTCGGCTCAGCCGCCGAGATCGCTCGCTGTTCGCTGAGCCTGAGCGAGCCATTCGCGATAGGTAGCGGCTGAGGCCGCCGCCTCGCGTGCCGCTCCATGGTCGCCACGGGCTTCCGCCTGGGCGGCTCGAGCCTCGAGCGCGGCGATCTGTGCCTCCAACTTTGCGGCGGTGTCGGCAGCCCGTGCCTTCGCCTCAGGGTTGCTGCGCTGCCAGCGGTCGTCCTCGGCCGCCTTGATGGCGTTGTCCACGGCGCGAAGGCGAGATTCCAGCGGACGCATCGCCTCACGCGGCACCCGTCCGATGGCCGACCAGCGTTGCAGGATGTCGCGGTACGAGGCGCGGGCAGCTCTCGGATCGCTGATCGGCAGCAACGCCTCAGCCTCAGCCAGCAGCTTTTCCTTCGCTTGGGCGTTGACTTGGAATTCGGTGTTCTGCTCCGATTGCGTCGCCTGCTTGGCCATGAAGAACCGATCTTGGGCTTCGCGGAATCGTTTCCACAGCAGTTCATCGACATCGCGCGGCGCCGGACCGGCTGCCTTCCAGCGCCCCATCAGATCCCGGAAGGCACCCGTCGTCGGGCCCCAGTCAGTCGATCCAGCCAACGCCTCCGCCTCGGTGACAAGCTTTTCCTTGATCACCCGTGCCGCCTCGCGCTGCTCGTTCTGCTGCGCAAACTGAGCTTTGCGGCGCCGCGTGTAAGTGGTACGCGCGCTGGAGAACCGGTGCCAGAGTGCGTCGTCGGTGGCACGATCGAGTCGCGGCAGCGACTTCCACTCCTCGAGCAGCACACGAAAACGGTTGACTCCGCCGCGCCAATCATTGCCGGCGGCAAGGCGCTCGGCCTCCAGGACGAACCTCTCCTTTGCAGCCCGCGTCTCCTCATGCTGCCGGGCTCGTTCGGCTTTGCGAGCGGCCCGCTGCTTGGCGATCACCGGCGACAGGGCTTCTAACCGAGCCTGCAGCCCATCGAGATCCCCGACGGCACGGGCGTCGGCAACGGCGGCGCGCACCTTGCTGATCGAGGCCACGGCGTCATCGGGCGACAGTGCCCCGGTCGCGATCCGCCGCTCGAGAAGCGAGACCTCAAGCTCCAGCGCGTCAAACCTGCGAGTGAAGAAGCCAAGGGCCTCGGCAGCGGGTACATCAGGCACCTGCCCGACGACGCGTTCCCCAGCCGACGTGCGAACGTACACCGTGCCATCGCTATCGACTCGTCCGAAGGCGGCCGGGCCGGCGGCTTCAGGCCCAGCTTGTTCGGTCATAGCTCCATCCTGCCCGAAGTCTCGAATAGTCTCGAACGTGTGCTCCTAGCCTCATTTCCTGCTGGGCCTTGGCAAACCAACTGTTACCTGGTGGCCCCGAGGCCTGGCGCCGAGTGCGTGATCATCGATCCGGGAATGGATGCGGTAGCCGGTGTCGCTGAGTTGGTACGGGAGCACCGGCTGAAACCCGTAGCCATGATGCTCACTCATGGGCACCTTGATCACATGTTCTCCGTCACGCCTTTGTGCCGGTCCTACGACTCAACGTGCTGGATTCATCCCGAGGACCGCGTGCTGCTGACGGACCCGCTGCGAGCCATGGGGGCCGACGTTCGGCTCATGCTGCAGCGTTTGACAGGCTCGACAGTCTTCGCCGAGCCGGAGGAGGTCCGGGAGCTGTCTGATGGAGCCGACGTGGCGGTCGCGGGCCTCACCTTCCACGTGTTGCACGCCCCCGGGCATACGCCGGGCTCGGCCATGTTCACGATCCCCTACCAGGCAAGCGCCGGGATCGATTCGGTGGTCTTCTCAGGCGACGTCTTGTTTGCTGGCTCGATCGGCAGAACTGACTTGCCAGGCGGAAACCTGGCCGACATGCTGAAGAGCCTGCGTACGAAGGTGCTGTCGTTGCCGGACACGGTCGCCGTGCTTCCAGGACACGGACCGCAGACGACCATGGCCCGCGAGCGAGTCGGCAACCCGTACCTGCAGAACCTCGCAGAACTGTCCAAGGAGTAGCGCGTGAGTCGCCCCAAGCCGCTGTCGGGCTTCCCGGAGTACACACCGGAAGGCCGGATCGTCGAACAGTTTGTACTCGACCGGCTCCGCCAAACCTTTGAACTGCACGGTTTCGCTTCGATCGAGACCCGGGCAGTCGAACCGTTGGATCGCCTGGCCAAGCAAGGTGAGATCGACAAGGAGGTGTATACGGTCCGGCGGCTGCATGGCGATCCGGACGAACCAGCTGATCTTGGTTTGCGTTTCGACCTAACTGTGCCGTTTGCCCGCTACGTGCTCGAGAACGCTCACCAGCTTGCCTTTCCTTTCCGGCGCTACCAGATCCAGAAGGTCTGGCGAGGTGAGCGCCCGCAGGAGGGCCGATATCGCGAGTTCACCCAGGCTGACGTGGACATTGTGAACGCCGAGACGCTCGCAGCACATCATGATGTGGAGCTGCCGCTGGTCACTCTGGCCGCGCTTGAGCGACTCCATGTTGATCTTGGTCTGCCGCCAGTGCTGATGCGGGTGAACAATCGCAGGCTTGCCCAGGGCTTCTATCTCGGTTTGGACATTGCCGATCCGGCCGCGGTGCTGCGGCAGGTCGACAAGATCGACAAGATCGGGCCTGACCGGGTGGTCCAGCAGTTGATCAACGATGTCAAGATCACCGAGAGCCAGGCCCGAAGCTGCGTGCAGTTGGCCGAGATCCGCTCCGCCGATGCCTCCTTTGTCGCCGAGGTGCGTCGGCTGGGGGTCAAGCATGATCAGCTCGACGAGGGACTCGAATTGTTGAGCGAGGTGGTGACTACCGCCGCGCGCTACGTGCCTGGCCGAATGATCGCCGATCTCAGGGTGGCACGCGGACTGGACTACTACACCGGCACCGTGTATGAGACCGAGCTCGTCGGGTTTGAGTCCTGGGGATCGATCGCCTCCGGGGGGCGTTACGACTCGCTGGCCAGTGATGGCCGGATCACCTATCCGGGTGTCGGGCTCTCGATCGGGGTGACCCGGCTATTGGCTCCGCTGTTGGCCAAGGGAATGCTGCGGGCGTCCCGGCCGGTTCCGACAGCCGTGCTGGTCGCTGTCGACACCGAGCAGACCCGCGCTACGGCGATCGAGGTCGCTGAGCAGCTGCGCGCCCGCGGGATCTCCACAGAAGTGGCGCCCCGGGCGGACAGATACGGCCGTCAGATCCGCTACGCCGACCGCCGCGGTATCCCCTACGTGTGGTTCGGCGGGACTGTTGCCGGGGAAGTCAAAGACATCCGGACAGGCAAGCAGGTCGCCGCAGACCCATCGTCGTGGATGCCGAGCGCGGCAGACCTGGAACCGTCAGTCGTCGCTGCTACGCCATCGAGCTAAGACTGCGGACTGCCCGGTCGATCCGGTTCCAGGCGCGGTGACTCAGCTTGCGCGACCTCGATCGGCCTCTCGGCCCACCGTTGAGATCGTTGTAGGCGATGTGCAGCTCTCTGCCGAGGTCGGTAACGGTGCGCCTCATCTCGTACAACTCTTCGGGCGAGAAGCCCATCAGGGTACGCACCGGTGGTGGAAACTCGGTCGCCGCGAGCCGATCATCAAACGCGCTGGTGTGCCGTCCCTCTTCATAAATATGGGTCAGCCGGTGCTCCTCGAGGAACGCGGCGAACACGTCCCAGCGATCAGGATGGGCCTTGTTCAGCGCATGCCAGTCGCTCTCGGCGTAAAGGCTAATGGCGTCAGCGTCGGCCTCAATGCTGGTAATGGTGCGATGCGGAATCTCGTGGTATTCCGCGAGCTCGAGAGTGCGCGAGTCGTGGGCGAGCAGCAGAGCCGGAGTTCCGGCTAGCAGCGCCGCGATGTTGCCGTGAATTCGGGTGCCGAAGGAGAAGTCGTACTGCGACAGGTGCTCGAACCAGGTCTTCGGATCCAGGAAGAACCGAACGCGGTCGGATCGGATCAATGGGTGATCGAGTGTGATCGGCGCTCCTGCGGCAGCCATGGCACTCATCTTCTTGCCCTTGGTGTAGCTGCCGTACAGCATCAGCTCGAGGGTCTGAAGGTTCTGGCCCATGTACACCAGGCGCGGGAAGTGTTCCGCGGCGTACAGGGAAATCGGGCCCATCTGTGGCACATACGGCGACACATTGAAGGCGATGGGGGAGCCGAAGGTGAGCGAGTCGACCTTCTTCTCCACATGAAGGTCGGGCCCGTACATGAACATCGACGGACAACCGATCACCTTGATGTGCTCATCGCCGAAACCAAGCGACTTCAGATAGTCGCGGGTCTGCTCACCACGCACCCCGATTGAGGGTGAGCGATTCAGTACCGCACGTACGAATCGCGTAGTCGCCGGCTTGACACGGTCGGCACCTTTGTAGGCACCCTTCAGTGAAGCCTGCGAGCCGACGCCCAGCACGGTCACCGGGATGGTCAGTTGCTCGATCAGGTTACTGAGCGCGTCCAGCGTCTCAAGGTAGGTGGACCGGAACGCGTTGGCGAGCGGAATCACGACGTGATCGAATCGGGAGTTGATGACGCGGGGGTGGCTCCTGGCCAGCCCTGACGTCTCCAGGCCATTGTCAGATGTCGACAGCAACCGATACACCGCCTGGCTGAAGACCAGGTTGCCAGTGTTGTTGCCGATGAGGTTCTGCCGGTACGTGGTATCGGCATCCGCCGCCGTGAACGGACTCTTGTGCGCACGGATCAGAATTTGAGGCATTAGGGGGCATCCTCGCGTCTGGGTGGAGCCTGCGTTCGGGAGTCTAGGTCACCGTTCGGCCCGCCGGGCCGAAAACGGCAAAGTGGCCCGGCGAGTCGCGACTACGACCTCGGGCGGCGCTGATATGGGCGCTTCTGGCGCATGTCACGCCAGCAGCGCTCGGGTTTGTCAGGTGGTCCGGTTAGTGTCCCTGCATCGTGACACAGATAACTCGACGAGATGTCCTGCGCAGCCGATTGGCGACCCAGCGATTGCAGGGTGCGGGTCTGCCGCGTGCAGCAGATGTCGTGCGGTTGCTCGGCTGTGTGCAGTCGCAGGAATACGCCCATGCTCTGTGGTCATTGGGAATGCGCACCGCCAGGCTCACGGTTACCGACGCGCAGGGCGAGTTCGATCGCGGAGACTTCCTCCGGACGCACATCCTGCGGCCAACGTGGCATTTCGTGGCTGCTGAGGACGTCCGCTGGATCTTGAAGGTCACGGCGCCGCGGATTCAGAAGCTCAACCAGACGATCTACCGGCAGGAGAGTCTCGATCCGACCACTCTGGAGCGCGGCCTCGCACTGATCGTCGAGGAACTCAAGGACGGGCGGTATCGGACGCGGGCCGAGCTCGGCCACGCGTTGGCCGATCGGCGCCTGGCCAGTGAGCGCCTGGGGTTGGCCTACATTGTCATGAACGCCGAGCTCGAAGGCGTCATCTGCAGCGGGCCGATGCGCAGTGCGCAGCAGACCTACGCACTGCTGGATGAGCGGGTGCCACGCTCGGCAGACACGAGCACAAAAACCGGAGATATCGCCGAACTCGCACGCCGGTTCTTCCTGGGTCACGGTCCGGCAACCATCCACGACCTGGCCCGCTGGTCCTCCCTTACGGTCGGCCAATGTCGCGAGGCCGTGGAGGCGATCAAAGACCGGCTCGACAGTGTCACTGTCGAGGCAGTCGAGCTGTGGTTCGACCCGGATGCGCCACAGGTGGGTCCGTCGCCGAAGGCTCTGCTGCTACCGCTGTACGACGAGCTGACCCTGAGCTATCCGATGATCAACTTTCCGCAAGCGAACGGCCATCCGCATGCACCGGGCCAGGACCTGTTCGTAGGCTCCGTGATCATCGCAGAGACGAATGTCGGTACCTGGCGGCGTACCGTCCAGGGTCAGAAAATGATCATGGAGATTGCGCTGGCTCCCGGCGTAGTGGCACGTTCGCGGGTGCTGGTGGAGGCCGCGGCCGCTGACCTGGCAGCCTTTGCTGGAAAGGAGTTGGAGCTGACGATCGGGAGCTGAGCTTCTCTGCGAGCGTCGGTAGGCGCCCGCTGGTGACCGGAGGAACGATAGAGCGAAACACGCCCGTGAGCGGAGCGAGCAAATTCACTACCGTCGTATCGCGAAGAGCGACGACGGCACCAGCTTCCCGGGGCGCCGCGCGAGCAGAGACAAAAAAGGGGGAGCCGATAGGGTGACGTCCTATTCAGGCGAGGAGGAGTTCGTGACTGTGCGGTCGTCCGGCCATACCGTTTTGGCCTCGGCGGACAGCGACGTCTATGCCTCGCTTCGCAAGCGTCCCAGCTCGCGCGCGGAGCGATACGCAATGGGCCGGGCGTTGCGGCGCGAGGTGCCGCGCAAGAGCCTGGCCGGTTGGCGGGCATCGCCTGATCGTCCCGACCCGGTCCAGTTGATCATGGAGTCGCACCAGGGTCGCCTCGAGTGGCTGATTCCGGTCCGGGTGGCCCGCATGGTGATTTCGCCGTACGGGTTCCTGCGCGGTACGGCGATCGTGATGGCCGAAGACGTGGCCCGGCTCCCGGCGACTGGTATCACCCCTGTTGTCTGTGGAGACTCGCATCTGGGCAACTTCGGCTTTTACGCCTCCCCCGAGGGCGAACTGGTCATCGACCTGAACGACTTCGATGAAGCCCATCCAGGCAGCTGGGAGTGGGACCTGCGCAGGCTGGTCGCCAGCATCTGGGTGGCCGGCCGGGAGAATGGCTCGTCGGAGGATCAGTGCCGCTCGTCTGTCCAGGCGTGTGTGGCGGCGTACCGCAGTGAGGTCCGATTCCTGGCTGACCAGCCGCTGCTGATGCGCAGCTACAACCGTCTTGACGTCAGCCGGCTTCACGAGACGGCCACCGAGAAGTCGCTTCGCGATGAGATTGAGCGGTCCGCCAAGCGTGCGCGCTCGCGGACCAGCGACCGAGCCCTGCCGCGTTTTACTGCGGAGCGCGACGGCCAGCGGCACATTATCGAAGATCCGCCGTTGATCACTCGGCTGAGCGATCAGGAGTATGAGGCGGTCGCTGAGGCGCTGGACGACTACCTTCGCACCTTGGCGCCGCACTGGCAGCGTGCGCTCGGTGGCTACACGCTCATCGATGTAGTGCACAAGGTCGTTGGCGTCGGCAGTGTGGGTTTGCGGGCTTACGTGGCGCTGCTGGAGGGGAGCAGTCCGGAGGACGTGGTCTTTCTGCAGCTCAAGCAGGCGCGTCGCTCGGTGCTGGCGAAATATGTACACGGCGATTCCGCGTGGCATGCCCATCAGGGTCAGCGCGTCGTGGAGTACCAGCAGGCGCTGCAGACCGTTAGCGACCCGCTGCTCGGCTGGACCACGATCGACGGGCTGCAGTACTACGTACGGCAATTTCGCAATATGAAGGGGACCATTCCGTTGGACGCGATCGATGCGGCAGCGCTCACGGACTACGCCGGCATCGTCGGTCATCTGCTGGCCAAAGGCCACGCTCGAACGAGCGGGGCTTCCATGATTGCCGGTTACGCGGGGGCTAACGACAAGTTGGATCAGGCGCTCGCGAAGTTCGCTCGGGCCTACGCCGATCAGACTGAAGCTGACCACGCGGGACTGGTGAAGGCGGTGCGTCGCGGAGCGCTTCCCGTGGCAGAAGGTGCCCTGGAGCAAACGGGCTCAGCCTTTCGCCCGTGACGGCGGCGTCCACCGGACTAGGAACGCCGGGGTCGCCAGAGCACGCCTAGGCCGATCACAGCGAGGGCACCAACGAATAGTGCTCCGATTCCCGCGATGGCCAGCCCGCGAGTCAGGATCCGATCGGTGTTGGTGGATCTTTCCTCACGATCGGATGCGCCATCCAGCGGCGGTCTGGGTGCCCGGAGCAAGGGGGGTGCGACGCCGGTCGGCAGGTTGCCGCTGCACAACGTGGTGATGAGCCGGTTGACAGCCCGGTCACCCTGGCCGGCAATTCCCTCGATGGCGAAGATCACCCAGGTACTCCCGATCTCGGGGTCGAGACCACATGCATCCGGGTCACGCGAGGAGGCCACGACCTGTTCGCGGTAGACGGTGCCCTTGTAGACCCGGTCAACGGTGAAGCGGATGTCGACCCGCGCGTCACCAGCCCTGCCCACCTCCTCTTTGCTGCTGACCGTGCCGCGGAAGACTGCATCCGCCTCCCGCAGAGCTCGATTTGTTGAAATACCGGCACAACTGCAGGCGAACGCCTCTGTGGTATCTACGAGTGCGAGGCAGGTGCCGAGCAGCAGTGAGGCCGCCAGGGCCAGCAGGCGCAGCGTGAGCCTCCTCACTTGGCCAGTCTGGGTTGGGTTGGAGCCGAATACAAGATCGCTGCATGGCTACTGGTATGCAGCGGCCTGGATGCGGTAGAGGTCGGCGTACGGGCCAGCGCGCTGCATCAGCTCCTCGTGGCTGCCCACCTCGGCGAGCCGCGAGCCGTCGAGGACAACGATGAGATCGGCCATCCGCACGGTGCTGAATCGGTGGGAGACCAAGATCGTGATGCCGCCGACGTCACTGCTCGCCGACTCGCCGGCACGCGCCGCAGCTGCATAGCGTTCGAACAGCTCATGCTCGGTCTCGGCGTCCAGCGCCGCTGTCGGCTCGTCCAGCACCATCAGCAGCGGTAGAGCGCGCATGTAGCCGCGGGATAGCGCCAGCTTCTGCCACTGGCCGAAGCTCAGCTCCTGACCACCCGGCCATGTCGGGCCCAGCTGGCTGTGTAGGCCCTCTGGCAACCGCTCGACCACGTCACCGGCACCCGCTCTCCGCACCGCGTCAGTCACCGCCGACACATCGTCGAGCCGCGGCAGATCTCCGAGGCCAACGCTGTGCTGTGCGCTGAACTCGAACCGGAAGAAGTCCTGGAACGCGCCGGTGAGCCGGCTGCGCCACTCTGCCGCCGACATCCGTCGCAGCGGTTGGCCGTCGATCAAGATGTCACCCGAGGTTGGTTCGTACATCTTTGCGAGCAACTTGATCAGTGTGGACTTCCCTGCGCCGTTTTCGCCGACGACCGCAATCACCGCTCCGGGTGGCAGGTGCACCGTGATGTCCTGTAGCGCGAGACGGTCGGAACTGGGGTAGGCAAACGACACATGCTCGAGGCGGATGCCGTCGACCAGTCGGTCGGGCACCTTGATATCGGTGTTGGCACTCAACGCTGCTGTGTAGTTTTCCAGCCACACAAGCCGCCTCGATCCATCGAGCCAGATGCCGCGCAGGAACCCGATCTCACCGATCGTGCCACCGACGTAGCCCGACAGCCGCGCGCCGGCGGCCAAGATCAGCAACACCGACCCGACGGAGGCGTGGAGCCCGACGACAACGAACACGACAGCGCCGACGTAGCCAAACCCGAAGATTGCCCACGCGAGCGAATGTGAGATGGCCGTGCCCCAGCGGGCCCGCGCCACCGGCGCGAACCAGCGTTGCCACTCCGTACGACGCCGGTCAGCCAGATCGTCACCGATCCCAGTGACCCGCACCTCCTTGGCGGCGGCGGCACTCGTCGCCGTGGTGAACAGGTGCTCAGCAAGCCGGTTGTGCTGGGCAAATCGTTCCTCCACCTGCCGCTCCACTCCCGGTCGCCACGCCGAACTCACTACGGTCGGCACTGCGAAGACCACCAGCAGTGCAAGCAGCGGGTCGATGCTGGTCAGCAATACGATCGTGATGATCACGCGTACGGTCCAGCCGATCGTGTTGAGCACCGACGCATACATGTGGTCCAGAACGAAGACCTGGTTGCGGAGGACGGCAAGTCGGTCGAGATAGTCCTGTCGCTCTTGGAGTTCCAGCCCCGAGACCGACGCCTGGAGGGTCGCGACGTGTGTCTCGAGCGCGATCGTGACCCGGTCGCGGAACCGACGGGTCAGGCGGGTGGCAAGCACGCGGAGCAGCCAGGTCAGAGTCGCCGAGGCCGCCATCGCCGCCAGTGTGGCGAACAGTACGGCCGAATTGCCCGCCATGAGCGCATCAGCCATCAGCTTCAGCCAGAGAGCGAACAGTGCGTCAGGCACCGCCTGCAGCAGGGTGAGTGTGACCACCAAGACGACCAGCCTCGGCTCGTGCGTGTAGCCGAGCTTGCACAGCCGCCACATTGATGACAGCGCCGGCGGTAGGTCGTCTCTAGGAGAGGACATCGAACACGACGCCTTCCTCATCCATGCTGGCCTCGAACCTCTTGGCTTGGAGTTGGAACATCGTCTTGTAGCGGCCGCCCAGCGCCATCAGCTCGTCATGGCTACCTAGCTCCACCACGCGGCCGTGCTCGAGGACGCAGATCCGGTCCGCGTGCCGCACGGTGGAGAAACGGTGCGAGATCAAGATGGTCGTGACGTCGCGGGTCGCCTGCAGCACCCTCTCGAACACCTCTGCCTCGCCTCGGACATCCAGCTGCGCAGTCGGCTCGTCGAGCAGCACCAGCCCTGCACCGCGTCGTACGGCACACAACGCGCGAGCGAGTGCAATCCGCTGCCATTGACCACCTGACAGGTCGATGCCGTTGGGGTATCCCTTGGCCAAGGGCGTGTCGAGCTCGGCAAGGGTCTCGGCGCCAGCGTCGACGAGTGCGGCCCGAATGTCGCTGTCGCTCGCCTCGGCGGCGGGGTCGACGTTCTCGCGCAGCGAGAGCTCGAAACGGACAAAGTCCTGAAAAACTGCGGCGAGCCGGCGCCGCCAACCGGCTCGCTCGAGGCTGCGCAGGTCAACTCCGTCTACCGTGATCGCCCCATTGGTCGGGTCATAGAGACGGCAGAGCAATTTGGCGAGGGTGGTCTTGCCGGCGCCGTTCTGGCCGACGATCGCCAGTGACGTGCCAGCCGGAACGGTGAGCTCGAGCCCGGAAAGGACGGCGCGCTTACTGCCTGGGTAGGAGAACGAGACGTCGTGGAAGGAGATTTCCCGACTCGGCATGCCGGTGGCAGGCTCGTGCCCGACAGTCAGGGCCCCGAGGGGTGCCATCGCCGGACCGAGCCGAGCGACGGCTGCGACCGGTGCCGCGGCCCCGTCCAACACCCAGTTGAGACCGCCAAACGCGATGAGACTGACCCCGAAGGCTACCTGGGCGTACACGACGAGCCGATCCAGCGGGATGCCTTCGGAGAGGGCACCGAGGCCGAGGGCAGCGAAGACCGCCGCGTTGGCCGCGATCACGATGATCATGCACCAGATCACCGACTTCTCACGCAGCCGAGTTGCACGGTACTGCAACTCGAACAGCCGTTTGCGGCGAGCGATGAAGCGCTCCACGGTCCAGCCGGCGATACCAAAGAGTCGCAGCTCCTTTGCCGGCTGCGGATCGACAGCGAGTCGGTAGGCATAGTCGGCATGGCGCTGGGCCGAGCGCACCTCGGGAGTGTTGCGGTCGCGCCAGACCCCGCTTTCGCGCAGCAGCCAGTGTGTCGATCCCCAAGCCGCAACCAGAATCAACGCTGCCCACCACGCGAACCCGACGAGGACGACAGCCGAAGCGACACCGCCCACGGCGCTGACCAGATTCGTGGCGAGGAAGTCGACATTGAGGTACATCGGGGGACCTGTCATGCCGCGGTCGAACTCGCGCGCGGTCGTCAGATCTTCAGCAAGATCGGGATCCTCCAGGTGTCCGATGCCGGGTGGTTGCACGCAGGCGCGAATTAGCGCCTCGTTGAGCCAAGCAGACACCTTGTTGCCAAGGTTCATGCTGACCGCGGTCTGGATCGGATTCAAGATCAGCATGAGCACGAACACCAGACCGGTCAGGGCGAGCGGGCCGCCGACCGGCCGAGCCTGCTGGACCGCGCCGACTGTAACGCCGATGGCGACCGCGAAGATCGCGGGCATCGCTCCATTGAGCATCAGTAGCACCCACCAGACGGTGGCCAGCACGGGGTCGGCCTTGGGCAGCACGGCAAAGAAGTGCCACTCCTGCCTCCCGCGTAGCCGCTTCAGCACGGATACGACTTTGCCACTCGCCTGCGACATTCCTTCTCGGGCACCTCTAGTGGTTGCCACGCTCGATGATCAGCGCGCACCGCAGCGTGTGGTCTACATGGTTTGCTGACGGTCTGCATACTTTGCAACCTGTGCAGACCGACCGAGAACTACGCAAACGGAGGTTTCGGCAGCACAGCCGGGGGGAGGGGCTGGCGGGGAAAGCGGTACGGATGATGGCGGCTGGCCCGTAGGATCGGATGTCGCTCCACTCACGGACGCAGCTCGCCGCTGGGGCTGGAGGTCGCTCCGCTCCCGCGCATGTTTTGGAAAGGATGCAGCTCGTGATGCGCACCCACGGCGCCGGCACTCTGCGTGCCGAGCAAGCCGGAACCACAGTGACTCTGGCCGGCTGGGTAGCTCGCCGCCGCGATCACGGTGGGGTCGCCTTTCTTGATCTTCGGGATACATCTGGTGTCGCTCAGGTCGTGGTGCGTGATGAGATGTTGGTCGCATCAGGCGCCCATGAGCTGCGTAACGAGTACTGCATTTTGGTCACCGGTGAGGTTGCGCTGCGACCCGAGGGCAACGCCAATACTGCGCTGCCAACGGGTGAGATCGAGGTCGTCGCCGCCGAGTTGGAAGTGCTGAGCGCCTCCGCACCACTGCCCTTCCAGATTGATGAGCGCGTGAACGTGGGCGAGGAGACGAGGCTCAAATACCGCTACCTTGACCTGCGGCGCCCAGGGCCTGCCGCGGCGATCCGGTTGCGGAGTGACGTCAATCGCGTGGCTCGTACGCTGCTCGCCGAGCGCGGCTTCGTCGAGATCGAGACACCGACCTTGACTCGTTCCACCCCCGAAGGCGCGCGCGACTTTTTGGTTCCGGCGCGGCTCAAGCCGGGCTGCTGGTACGCGCTGCCGCAGAGCCCGCAACTCTTCAAGCAGCTGCTCATGGTGGCCGGCATGGAGCGCTACTTCCAGATCGCCCGGTGCTACCGCGACGAGGACTTCCGAGCAGATCGGCAACCCGAATTCACCCAGCTCGATGTCGAGATGAGCTTCGTCGGCCAGGACGACGTGATTGAGCTCACCGAGGCGTTGATCACCGCCATCTGGCGGCTGATCGGTGTAGAGGTCGCCACCCCCTTGCTACGCCTGACCTACGCCGATGCGATGAACCGTTTCGGCACCGATAAGCCGGACCTGCGGTTCGGACAGGAACTCGTCGAGTTGACGGACTACTTCGCTGAGACACCCTTCCGGGTGTTCCAGGCCGAGTACGTCGGTGCAGTAGTGATGCCGGCTGGAGCGAGCCAGCCGCGTAAGCAGTTGGACGCGTGGCAAGAGTTTGCCCGACAGCGCGGGCACCGTGGCCTCGCGTACGTGTTGGTCGGCGAGGATGGGGAGCTTGGCGGGCCGGTGGCCAAGAACCTCTCGGAGTCTGAGCGTTCTGGCCTGGCCGCGAAGGCGGGGGCGGCGCCAGGGGACTGCATTTTCTTTGCGGCCGGTCTGCGAGCACCGGCACAGGCGCTGCTCGGAGCCACCCGGCTGGAGATCGGGCGGCGGGTGGGGCTCATCGACGAGAACGCCTGGGCGTTCTGCTGGGTGGTCGACGCACCTTTATTTGAGCCGGCCAGTGTCGCGATGGCAGCGGGCGACGTCACGGTCGGAGCAGGCGCGTGGACTGCCGTACACCATGCATTCACGGCGCCGCAGGATCTGGAAACCTTCGACACCGATCCCGGCTCGGCGCTCGCCTACGCGTACGACATCGTCTGCAATGGCAACGAGATCGGCGGCGGCTCCATCCGTATTCATCGCCGAGATATCCAAGAGCGGGTATTCGCCGTGATGGGCTTGTCGAAGGAGGAGGCGCAGGAGAAGTTCGGCTTCTTGCTCGACGCCTTTAACTACGGCCCGCCGCCGCATGGGGGAATCGCCTTCGGGTGGGACCGGATCTGCGCTCTGCTGTCCGGAACCGACTCGATCCGCGACGTGATCGCGTTCCCGAAGACCGGTGGTGGCGTGGATCCATTGACCGACGCTCCCGCACCCATCACCGCCGCGCAGCGCAATGAGGCTGGAATCGACGTCCAGCCAGATGTCTGAGGTCCGTCTGGACTCTTGGAGCACTTTTCTGAGCGGTAATTTCAACGGTGTCGAGTAAATTCAGGCCAGGGCCCTAACCGCTGTTCAAAGGAGAGTAGGCATGGCCGCGGACTTCGTGACAAAGCAGGACGCCAACTGGGACCTGGAACGTGGGGCCTTTAATATTTTGATCGACCAGGAACCGGCCGGCATCGCGATCCCGCGTAGCGCAGACGACGTAAGCGATGTGGTCCGTTCCGCGGCCGCCGACGGTAAGCGAGTCGCCGCCCAGTGCACCGGACACCTAGCAGCACCCCTCGGCTCTCTTGCCGATACCGTGCTGCTACGCACGGCTGGCCTTGACGGCGTTGTTCAGATCGACAGCGCTGCGGGCAGTGCCCGAGTCGGCGCCGGCGCCCTCTGGGGCGACGTGGTGCCTAGGGCATCCGAGCTGGGCCTCGCCGCCTTGCACGGCTCGGCCCCAGGCGTCGGCATCGCCGGCTACACGCTTGGCGGCGGCCTGAGCTTCTACGCTCGCAAGCACGGCCTTGCCTGTAACCGGGTAACCGCGATCGAGCTTGTCACGGCCGACGGCGAGCAGGTCCGTGTCGACGCCGACAACGAGCCCGATTTGTTCTGGGCATTGCGCGGCGGCGGTGGGAGCTTCGGCGTGGTCACGGCGCTTGAGTTTGAGCTGCTGCCCTTGTCGCAGATTTATGCTGGCGCCCTCTTCTTCCCTGCCGACCAGTCGAGCGATGTTCTCCGCAGCTGGCAGGAGTGGATCGCCGACGTGCCCGAGGAAATGACCTCCGTCTGGCGAATCTTGAACTTTCCACCCGTTCCTGAGATACCCGAGCCTTTCCGCGGCAACTCGTACACAGCGATCGAGGCGATCTATTGCGGCGACGCGGCCGATGGGGAGGGGTTGGTGGCTCCGCTCCGCGAGGCCGGGACTGTCGGCATGGACACGATGGCGGTCCAGCCACCGCAGGGGATCGCTGAGCTGCACATGGATCCGCCGGACCCTCTGCCGTACTTGGGTGATTCCCTTGTGATCGGCGACCTGTCGCCTGCGGCGATCGATTCCCTGCTGAAGGCGATTGGGCCTGGTTCCGGCTCCCAGTTGATCTCGGTCGAGCTGCGGCATTGCGGCGGTGCCCTCTCGCGGACGCCGGAGGGTGCTGGCGCGCTCGCCACATTCCCGGGCTCTTTCCTCGCCTTCGGGGTCAACTTCGTCCCAATGCCGGAGATGATGGCCCCAACCCGTGCCTGGCTGGGCGCTTTCAAGGCCGCACTACAGCCCTACGACGCCGGCATCTATCTCAACTTTGCCGAGGAGCGCTTCGAGATGACCAAGGCGTTCCTGCCGGAGACCGTGGACCGCCTCTGCGAGGTCAAGCAGCGCTACGACCCCGACGATCTCTTCCGATCAAACCACCCGGTCACGGGCTAGCGTCGGCGACGGCCTGCAGCTCCCGAGTCATTTCCTCCACCAGGCCGGGGCGGCCGTGGAATTGAGCAGGAGTGTTTTGGAACAGCACAATCCTCCACTCGCCGCCCTGCTTGTCAGCGACGACTGTCTGGTGAGAGTTCGTCTCCGGGTTGATCGCAGTCCGGCCAGGCGGGACCAGTCCAACAATGGCTCTCAAGATCATGGCCTGAGCCCCTAGCGGCCGAACGGAGTGCACCTTGACGGCATAACGACCGGTTTCGTGATCGGCAAAGATGTTCGACATTTCGGTACCGATCGTCTCCTTGCCGGAGCTCACGCTGCCGTCGAATCCAATGACAACTCCGTCTGCGGCGAATGGCTCAGCCATCGCGACTCCATCGTGATCGTTCCACGCCGCGATCAGCCTGTCGTACAGAGTCCTCACGTCGTTCTCACCCATGGTGCGCATCATCCTCCTTGACGTTGGGGCGGTGTCCGTAGGATCGCTGGCGATGAGCGAGGATCTCTTCGGCGGCACCGTCGGCGGTCAGACGGCCATACCCAGTGGCAGCTTGGCCGACACCGACCGTGCTGGCCTGCCACTCGCCGTACGGATGCGACCGCGCACGTTGGAAGAAATCGTCGGTCAAGATCACTTGATGGCGCCCGGATCCCCACTCCGGCGGCTTGCCGCGGGCGAGCCCATGTCGGTCATCCTCTGGGGACCACCGGGCGTCGGCAAGACCACCATCGCAGCGGTCGTCTCGCGTCAGAGCGACTCGAGATTCGTTGAGCTCTCCGCGGTCACCGCCGGCGTCAAGGAGGTCCGGGCGGTGCTCGACCAGGCCCGCCGAGATCTGCGTACGGCCCGGGAAACCGTGCTGTTCATCGACGAGGTGCATCGCTTTTCCAAGACTCAGCAGGACGTATTGCTCCCAGCAGTGGAGAATCGGCTGGTCACTCTGATCGCCGCGACCACTGAGAACCCCAGCTTTTCGGTCATCTCACCGCTGCTGTCACGATCGTTACTGCTGACCCTGAAGCCGCTGACCGATGACGACATCTCGAATCTGCTGGATCGGGCACTGACTGAGGACCGTGGATTGGCTGGGGCCTACGAGCTTGAGCCTGACGCCCGCGCCATGATCGTGCGTCTTGCTGGATCCGATGCACGGCGCGCGCTGACGTTCCTGGAGGAGTCGGCTGCGGGCGCATCCGCTGTTGACCAGACCATGATCACGACTGACATGGTCGAGCGTGCCGTGGACAAGGCAGCGGTCCGCTATGACCGTGCCGGCGACCAGCACTACGACGTGATCAGCGCATTCATCAAGTCGATCCGAGGCTCGGATGTGCAGGCTGCGCTGCACTACCTTGCCCGGATGATCGCAGCAGGGGAGGATCCGCGCTTCATTGCCCGGCGGCTGGTGATCTTGGCCTCGGAGGACATCGGTCTGGCCGACCCAACGGCGCTGCAAACAGCAGTCGCGGCCGCGCATGCCGTCGAGTTCATCGGGATGCCCGAGGGGCGGATCAACCTGGCCCAAGCGGTCATTGCGCTTGCCCTGGCGCCGAAGTCAAATGCGGTGATCACGGCGGTTGACGCTGCCCTCGCCGACGTCAACGCCGGCCGAATCGGACTGGTGCCGCGCCATCTGCGGGATGCTCACTACACAGGCGCCAAGCGGCTCGGACACGGGCAGGACTACGCCTATGCCCACGACGAGCCGCACGGTATCGCGGCTCAGCAGTACCTGCCGGACGAGCTGGCCGATGCCCACTACTACGTCCCGACCGAGCACGGCGCTGAGGCAGCCATGGCAGCGAGGCTGGCACGCATTGAGGAACTCCTCGGTCGATCATGGATTGAAGACGCCGGTCACGGAGATCATCCCGGATGAATTGCCTCGGCCCGGATCGGCCTCGACTGGTCCGTCTGTTTTGACGTCTGATTCCCAGCGGCGCCGAACCGAGCCGCAGGGTAAGGTCGCATAGTCACGCCGAGCGGCGCGCGTCCGCACTGTCCACAACTAGAAGGAAATTCGATGTCCGTAGGGGAGATCGCAGGCCTGATCGCCGCCATTGCATTCGTTGCCTTGGTGGCGCTGACGGCCGTGCCGTTACTCAAGCTCGGGCGTGTGCTCGAGGAGGTTCGGCTTGCCGTGCGTGACATCGGCCATGAGTCGGTCCCGATCCTCACCGAGCTGCAAGGCACGGTCCGCGCGACCAATGACGAGCTCGTCAAGCTGAGCGTGGTGACCGAGGACGCCGCCAAGGTCAGTCGCAACGCGACCGTCGTCAGCGAGAACGCCGCACAGATGACCACTTTGTTCTCTGCGACGCTCGGCGGACCGTTGGTCAAGACGGCGGCGTTCAGTTATGGCATCCGAAAGGCGATTCGTGGCAACGGCTCGAGCCGCCGTAAGGCGAAGCGGAGTGCGTGATGGTCCGACGCTTGTTCTGGTTCGCTATTGGCGCGGGCGTCGCCGTCTTTGTGATCATGAAAATCAGGTCATATCTGAAGAAGGCGCGCCCGGATGCGATCGGTCATCGTGTTGCCGAGTCCGCGAGCGGCATCAGCGAGTCGGCCCGCGGGTTCGTCGATCGGGTACGAGCCGGAATGGCCGAGCGTGAAACAGAGCTCCGCGAAACGCTCGGCCTGCCCGATGATCAAGCTTGACGCTAGCCTGTTCTCAATTCATCACCCGAGGAACACGTCATGAAAACCGCCGAGATTCGGCGCCGCTTCCTGGATTTCTTCGCATCGCGTGATCACGAAGTCGTGCCGTCAGCACCGCTGCTGTACAACGATCCAACCCTGTTGTTCGTCAACGCCGGCATGGTGCCCTTCAAGAAATACTTCACTGGGGCCGAGACGCCGCCCTTCAACCGTGCGGCGAGCGTGCAAAAGTGCGTCCGCACCCTCGATATTGACGAGGTCGGCAAGACGACCCGCCATGCCACGTTCTTTCAGATGAACGGAAACTTCTCCTTCGGCGACTACTTCAAGGCTGAAGCCATTCGCTACGCGTGGGAGCTTGTGACCGGCTCACAAGCCGGCGGCGGATACGGGTTTGACCCCGGCAAGATCTGGGTCACCGTCTTGCATACCGACGACGAGGCCGCGGCGCTGTGGGCGAGCATCGCCGGCTTGCCAGCTGAGCGGATTCAGCGGCGCGGGGTGCTCGACAACTACTGGCACATGGGCGTCCCGGGACCCGGTGGTCCGTGCAGCGAGATCTACGTCGACCGCGGCTCCGAGTATGGCCCGGATGGCGGGCCGGTGGTGGACGAGGATCGTTTCCTGGAGATTTGGAACCTGGTCTTCATGCAGGAAGAGCTGTCTAGCGTTCGGAGAAAGGACGACTTCGACATCGCTCGCGACCTGCCGCGGAAGAACATCGACACCGGCATGGGCCTGGAGCGCGTCGCCTACCTGTTGCAGGGCGTGGACAACCTTTATGAGATTGATCAGGTCTACCCGGTAATCGACCACGCCGCACAGCTCGCAGGCAGGCACTACGGCGACCAGCACGATGACGACGTACGGCTCCGGGTGGTCGGCGACCATGTCCGATCGGGGCTGATGTTGATCACTGACGGCGTCACACCAGGCAACGAGGCGCGGGGGTATGTGCTGCGCCGGCTGCTTCGTCGGGTGGTACGCGCTATGCGCTTGCTCGGAGTGACCGAGCCAGTGCTGCCGGAGCTGCTGCCGATCAGCCGCGATCTGATGGCTGAGTCTTATCCGGAAGTCGCCTCCGATTGGCCACGCATCTCCCAGATCGCGTACGCCGAAGAGGACGCTTTCCGCCGGACTCTGGCCACCGGCACCCAGATCTTCGACCTAGCCGTTGCCGACGCCAAGCGGGACGACGAAACAGTGCTCAGCAGCGGGCGGGCCTTCCAACTGCACGACACGTACGGTTTCCCGATCGAACTCACCCTGGAGATGGCCGCCGAGCAAGGGCTGAGCGTGGACGAGCCGGGCTTCCGACGGTTGATGCAGGAGCAGAAGGATCGTGCCAAGGCCGACGCCAAGTCCAAGAAGGCAGGCGCTCAGGCGGTAGAGATCTACCGCGAGCTGCGAGCTCTCGGAGCCACGCCATTCACCGGCTACACCGAGCTCAGCAGCGAGTCGAAGGTTCGGGGCATCGTCGTGGACGGCGAGCTCGCCGAGGCTGCCGAGGAGGGCGACCTCGTCGAGGTTGTGCTGGAACAGACGCCGTTCTATGCAGAGTCCGGCGGCCAGGATTCCGACTCTGGTCGGATCATCGGCGATGGTGTCGAACTCGAGGTGGTCGATGTCCAGCGTCCGGTGAAAGGCCTGATCGTGCATCGCGTTCGGGTCAAGCAGGGCGAACTGCTCAGCGGCGCTCAGGTGCTGGCTGCGGTTGATGGTGAGTGGCGGCTTGGAGCCTGCCAGGCGCACTCGGGCACTCACGTGATGCATGCGGCGCTGCGGCAGGTGCTGGGCCCGACTGCGCTGCAAAGCGGCTCGTACAACAAGCCGGGATACCTCCGCCTGGACTTCGCGTGGCAGAGCGGCCTCAGCAAGCAGGTGCGATCAGACGTGGAGGAGGCGGCCAACCAGGCGATCCGCAAAGACCTGAACGTCTCCGCGAACATCATGCCGCTGGCCAAGGCTCGCGAGATTGGTGCGCTGGCGCTCTTCGGCGAGACTTACGACGAACAGGTCCGGGTCGTCGAGATGGGTGGTCCCTGGTCCCGGGAGCTGTGCGGCGGCACCCATGTCCAACACACCGCCCAGATCGGATTGGTGACGATCACCGGCGAGTCCAGTGTCGGATCGGGAGTTCGGCGCGTTGAGGCGTTTGTCGGCATCGAGGCGTTCCGCTACCTCGCGAAGGAACGGTCGCTGGTGCTGGAGCTCAGCGAAGCACTCAAGGTGCAGCCCGAGCAACTCCCCGACCGGGTCAACAAGCTCGTTGCGCAGCTCAAAGAGGCCGAGAAGCGGGTCGCGGATCTGCGGAGCCAAACGGTGCTGTCCGATGTCGGCAGCATCGTTGCCAAGAGCCACGACATGTGGGGCGTCGGCTACATCGCCCACCTCGCTGACGGCGTGTCCGGCAATGATCTGCGGACCCTCGCGTTCGAGATTCGCAACCGCGTCCAAGACACTGCGTCCGTCGTTGCGGTGGTTGGCGGAGCAGGCGACAAGCCGAGCGTGGTCATCGTCACGACCCAAGGCGCCCGTGACCGCGGCCTCGATGCGGGCGAGCTGGTCCGTGCCGCCAGCGAAACCCTCGGAGGTCGCGGTGGGGGCAAGCCCGACATCGCCCAGGGCGGCGGCACCGACGGAAGCCGCGCGGCCGAGGCGCTGAAAGCCGTGGAGTACGCCATCGGGCACACGCTGCAGTCATGACGGTCGCGCGTTCTGTTGGGTGCTTCGGCGAGGGGCTCGGCGGCGGGCCGGCGAAACGTGGTGGTTGGGTTTGGTTGGCGAGCGGACTTTGCTGCCCGGGTTTCATGCATCTTAGGTTTTCGCCGTCCCGCCGCCGAGCCCCTCGCCTCCGACCGGGGTCGCGCGGCCGTCATGAGCGGTGTGCTTCGATGGCTGGCTTGCGGCGTAGGGTCGCCGGCGAACGCGCGGCTCTCCCGAGCCGCCTGAGCCCATGGGCTTACGGCAGCGTTCACGACCGCGTCTGCGCCGGCCCGCGAGCGTGAGCTTCCGCCGCGGCGTACGGCTGGCAATCGACTGGGGGGACGCGCGCATTGGGGTGGCGGCGTGTGATCCGGAGGGGACGCTGGCGTATCCGCTCACGACGGTTCGGGCAGGCGCGTCCGAGATCGCCGAGTTGGTCGCGGTCGTGGCTGAGTACGAGCCGATCGAGATCATCGTGGGGCTTCCGCTGAGCTTGCGTGGCGGTGAGGGTCCGGCGGCGGCGAAGGCCAGGGAGCGGGCCGCGCGGCTGGCCGGTGCGATCCAGGTACTTGTACGGCTGGTGGACGAGCGGCTGACGACCATTACGGCCTCGCAGCGGCTCCACGAGGGTGGAAAGCGGGCCAAGGAGCAACGCGAGTTGATCGATGCGGCGGCCGCCGTCGCCATCCTCGAGCAGGCGTTGGCTTTTGAGCAATCCGGGGGAAAGCCGCCAGGAGAGCTAGTATCCGGCGACCCCCATGCCGGCCAGTAACGCCGCGTCCAGTTAAAACGCCTTTCGCTAGGGGTTCCGCCTCACTCGCGACCCCTCGTCATCTCATCCTGTCCACTCCCGTGCTAACGGGTCCGTTAGCAAACGGTTTGCAGAAGGGAGGCCACACCAACATCAACAACGCTTGACCGCTGAGTAAGCGGCCCGGTCGGTGCTGGAACACCGCCGGGCCAGGAGATCCACCAACCGTCTAAGGAGCTAGATCCCCAATGAATCATCCCATCACGCCTTTGGCGTCAGCCCAGATCAACCACAACACCGTCAGCATCGAGTTGCTCGAACCCAACGCCAAGCCGCCCATGGTGCGGGTTGTGTGGCCGTTGCAGGCCAGCTTGATTGATCCGAAAGCGTTCCCCGACACTGCAGCCGCCGTTGCCCAGTTGTTTGCACGGGCGCACATTGTGTTGGCGAGCTTGAAAGCACACGGCAAATGAACGCCGCGGAGGCTCTCGCCGAGGCCCGTCGTAGGTACGACGCGCAGCTAGCCCGGAACCCCGAGATAGACGCTTTAGCTGCCCAGTTGGGCGCCCACCTCAAATGGCTGCAGGAGAATCCCGGCGCGGTTTGGAAAGGCCTTAACTGGGGAAATAATTAATACGGCGCAAGGATCTACATCCTTCCGATCGGCCCCGAGCGAGACGCAAAGACTCTCGCCGGGGCCAAACAATTTTTACGCCATGGCATCTTCTGGGGCATCCTGTTCAGCTTGCTCACCTGGCTGGTAATCCTCACCCCTAGGGGTGGGTTTCCTCGGGGCCCGCCGGGGTAAATCAACTGGCCAACGCGTGAGGAGATACCCCACCTTGAGAGGAGCGTGACATGACCACTGACTGGGACCCGTGGAGCTATCGCAAGCAATCGGGCATGACGCCGCAGGGCGGCGCCAACCTCGTCGGCTCCAACGTAGAAGCTACCGACGGCGGGATTGGCAAAGTCGATGAGGCGACCAATGAGGTCGGATCCAGCTACATCGTGGTCGATACAGGGCCGTGGATCTTCGGCAAGAAGGTGCTTTTGCCGGCCGGCACCATCGATCGGGTCGACGCCAACGGAGGGAACGTCTACGTCGATCTGACAAAGGCCCAGATTAAGGATTCCCCCGAGTTTGACCAGAGCAGCTACAACGAACCCGCCTACCGCAACAGAGTCGGCGATTATTACGGTCGCTACTACACTAGGTAGTGATCAATCCTGCACAATGAACCAAGGGCCTGGCCGGGACACTTCGGCCGGGCCCTTTGGTTCGCTGAGCCGGTCGCGATCTTGCCAGCCCGAACCCTCGCCGCATGTTGGTTTCCGAAAGCTCTGGCATATGGCGAGGCCGATTCGAACGCTTGTTCAATATCATGGATTCATGTCCGCAGAAGATCAGACCCTCTCCTCAGCCCTCCACGGCGAAGCACTCCTCACCGCCCAACGGCCCGAACTGCAACCACTCATCGACCGCCTGCGGGAGGCTGCGCAGGGTCGCGACGACATCCGAACCGAATGCGCGGGGATCATTGCGGGCGCGTGGTTCGCAGGCATAGGTAAGCGGGGCGAGGACCTGATCGCCGCGGGCCTGCTGGTGCTCGCCGGTCCCGTTGATCTTGACGAGTTAGATCGGTGGGTGCGGGTTGGTTGGGAGCGTCGCCGCGGGGCAGATATTCCGTACGGGCCGACCAGCTAACGACTCCATCTGGTGCGGGCCGACCGCGGACGTCCAGGTCTTACGCCGCTTGCCCCGAACCGGCCCGCCAGCACACCAAGCTACGGGGCAGCCGTCAAGCTGCGCCACGAACAGCAGCCGAACAGTATGCTGCCCGGATGCGATTTTACGTGAACGCGGCGGACGGAGAAGTGAGGAACTACAACGGGACCCCCAAGATCGAGGAAGGGGGAGTGCTGAGAATCGTCCCGGACGATCAAAACCACGCGACGATTTGGCTGTCCCCTGCCTTCTGGCAAGAGATCACGGAGGATGTCTCGTACGACCCTGTCAAGGCCGACTACTCCCGCCGCTAGTCCTTTAGCCGTTTCACAACAAGCGATGCAGCCAACCGCCACCACCGACGCGACCGCCACACCCGAACATCAAGCAACGCCTGCCACACCGGTCCAACATCAAACTTGGTTGCCGGAGCCTCAGGAGCCGCGGTGTCA
>Ga0307292_10000007_pt1 | contig 56292 bp, 58 predicted proteins | sample ER_DNA_149_FD_194471 | JGI IMG/M metagenome (GOLD analysis project Ga0307292, IMG submission 194471) | Bulk soil microbial communities from the East River watershed near Crested Butte, Colorado, United States - ER_DNA_149 | ecosystem: Environmental > Terrestrial > Soil > Floodplain | place...
CCCTCGCCCGGTCGTGCGTGCCGGATCATGGCGCCCTTTTTTGGGGCCGCTCGCGCAATCGCGCGTGGAGTCCGCCGACGTCGTTGCGCGATTTCCCGACGCTCGCGGCCTCCTTGCTTCTCGAATACAAACGCAGATTCAGTAGATGACCTCGCCACGTTCGCGCCGCGCGCGGAGGGCCTGCAGAGCCTCGGTGAGGATGTCAGCCGCCTCCTTGTCGGTGCGGCGCTCCTTGACGTACGCCAAGTGAGTCTTGTACGGCTCGATCTTCGGCGGTGGCGGTGGGTTCCCGGAGTCAAGATTGGCTGGCAGGCCACATCGCGGGCAGTCCCAGGCTTCGGGAATCGTCGCATCTGCGGCAAACGCGGGCCGCGTCTCATGACCGTGCGCGCAGAAGTATGAGACATAAAGCCGCGGTGCAGCATCGCCCCGCTCGGCCTCGCCCATCGGACCAGCGCCCACCCGGCTGCCACGAATGGCACTTCCACCAGCCACGTTCGTTCTCCCTCGCCCTTCCTAGCTGTGGATGAGTTGCTGTCCTTTTGTCATCGATTGACCGGCCGGTGGTGTGAGCAGTCAGGCGCCCAGCTTGTAGAGCAAGTTGAGCGCCACGATTGCCGCTAGCCAGACCACTCCGATGACGATGGTGAGTCGGTCGAGATTTCGTTCTGCGACTGAAGATCCACCAAGGGAGGAAGAGATCCCACCACCGAAGAGATCGGACAAACCGCCGCCGCGGCCTTTGTGCATCAGCACGAACAACGCGAGCGCGACACTGGTGATCACCAAGATGATGGAGAAGATCAGGATCGGCACGGTCATCAGGGGTACGAGCACGGACGTAGCCTAACTCACCGATTCGCGAACAAGTAAAAAACGCTAACAGCGTTGGAGTTTCGGCCCGCTCAGATCACCGGCATGTCGTAAAACCGTGCAATAGCAGCGAACTCCTCGACGATCAGACTCGCGCGGCCGACCAGACAGCCGTCGATGTCTTGCTGAGCCATCAGCGCGGCAGCGTTGCGCGCATCGACCGATCCGCCGTACAGAATCCTTATCTGGTCGGCGATCTCGCGGCCGTGCCGCTCCGAGATCCAGCCGCGGATCGCTGCACAGACCTCCTGGGCGTCCTGCGGTGTCGCTACCCGCCCGGTGCCGATGGCCCAGACCGGCTCATAGGCGATAACCAGCTTCCCGACCTGCTCCGACGTAAGTCCGACGAGCGCGCCCTCGACGTGGTGCAGCGTGTCCGGGACCTGACGGAACTGCTCGCGAACAGCAAGACCCTCGCCGACGCAGACGATTGGGACAATGCCACGCGAGACCGCCTTCAGGGTCTTCGCATTGACGATGTTGTCATCCTCACCGTGAAACCGTCGGCGCTCGGAGTGGCCGACCACGACATAGCGGCAGCCAAGTTTGGCCAGCATGTCAGCGGAGATGTCGCCGGTGTACGCACCGTTGTCGAACGCCGAGACGTCCTGCGCGCCATAGCCGATTTCCAGCCGGTCGCCCTCCACAAGTGTCTGTACTGTCCGCAGATCGGTGAACGGCGGTAGCACGACGACCTCAGACTTGTCTGGGTTGAACTTCTTGTCCTCCAGCGTCCACGCCAGCTTCTGTACCAGGCCGACAGCTTCGACGTGGTTGAGATTCATCTTCCAATTGCCGGCCATCAGCGGCTTGCGGGACATGCGCTTACGCCCCGTCATCCAGAACGGCTAACCCTGGCAAGGTCTTGCCCTCGAGATACTCCAGGCTGGCGCCGCCGCCGGTGGAGATATGACCGAACGCGTCATCGCGGAAGCCAAGATCACGAACCGCAGCGGCCGTGTCGCCGCCGCCGATCACCGACAATCCGTTCACCTCGGTGACCGCCTGCCCGACCGCCTTGGTCCCGGCGGCGAAGTTCTTCCACTCCGCTACGCCCATCGGCCCGTTCCAGAAGACTGTTTTTGCGTGTCTGATCACCCCGGCGAACACCCTGGCTGAGTCGGGGCCGATATCAAGCCCGAACTGGTCAGGTGGGATCGCAGCGGCGGGCACGACGCTCGGCTCTGCTTCAGCCGCTGCTTCCGGCGCCACCACAATGTCGGACGGCAGCACGATCTGCTTGCCGCCAGCAGCGGCATCGCTGAAATATCGCCGCACTTTCTCGATCTGATCTTCCTCGAGCAGGCTCTTGCCAACCTCGTAACCCTCAGCAGCGAGGAAGGTGAAGGCCATCCCGCCACCAATCACCAGGGTGTCCGCGGTCTTGATCAAGCTCGCGATCACGGCCAGCTTGTCGGAGACCTTCGCGCCCCCGAGCACCACCACGTACGGCCGGGCCGGCGTTTCGATGAGCTGTCGGAGCACGTCCAGCTCCGCCTGCACCAGCTGGCCGGCGGCATTCGGCAACCGCAGCGCAATGTCGTACACAGACGCCTGCTTACGGTGTACGACGCCGAAACCGTCGGAGACGAATATGTCGCCGAGGGTTGCGTACTGCTCGGCCAGTGCACCGCGGGCGGCGTCGTCCTTGGACTCCTCGCCTGTCTCATAGCGAACGTTCTCCAACATCGCGACGTCGCCATTGCCGAGACTTCCGGCGATGGCACGGGCCGACTCCCCCACCACATCACTCGCCAGCCTGACCTCGGTATCCAGCAGCTCGGACAGCCTCTTTGCGGCCGGAGCCAACGAGTACTTCGGGTTGACCTGGCCCTTAGGACGTCCCAGATGGGCCATCACGATGATCTTGGCGCCACCGTCCCGGAGCTCATTCAGCGTGGGCAATGACGCACGAATCCGTCCGTCGTCGGTGATGGTCTCACCATCCAGCGGCACGTTGAGGTCGCAGCGGATCAGTACTCGCTTGCCGGTGAGCTCACCAAGATCAGAAACAGACTTCACGCTTGATCCTTTCCCGGCCGATGTCGGCGAGTGGATACGGAGGAGGAGGTTTGCACGGGTTCCTGATGGTCTCCACAGGTTGCACCCCATGCGAGCGTCGGTTTCCTACGTGAACGTAGGAAACCGACAGGCCCCCCGAGGAGAGTTGGTCTACAGAGATTCGCCGATCAAGACGACCAAGTCGACGAGGCGGTTGGAGTAGCCCCACTCGTTGTCGTACCAGCCGACGACCTTCACTTGATTGCCGATCACCTTCGTCAGGCCTGAGTCGAAGATGCACGAGCTCGGGTCAGTGACGATGTCGGTGGACACGATCGGGTCGCTGGTGTATTTCAGGTAGCCCTTCAGCGGGCCATCGGCAGCTGCCTGCATGATGCCGTTGACCTCCTCGACGGAGGTCTCCCGTGGCGCCTCGATGCACAGGTCGGTTGCAGACCCGGTCGGAACTGGCACTCGCAATGCGTAGCCGTCCAGCTTGCCCTTCAACTGCGGCAGCACCAGGCCAATCGCTTTTGCCGCACCCGTCGACGTGGGCACGATATTGAGCGCAGCGGCGCGAGCGCGACGCAGGTCCTTATGCGGGCCATCCTGCAGGTTCTGGTCCTGCGTGTACGCGTGAATGGTCGTCATCAGGCCCTTGACGATGCCGAGGCCGTCGTCGAGCGCCTTGGCCATGGGCGCCAGGCAGTTCGTGGTGCACGAGGCGTTGGAGATGATGTTGTGCTTCGCCGGGTCATAGTCGCCATCGTTGACGCCCATCACCACAGTCCAGTCCTCGTTCTTCGCCGGCGCGGAGATGATCACCTTCTTGGCGCCGGCGTCGAGGTGTGCCTTGGCCTTCGTCGCGTCGGTGAAGAAACCGGTGGACTCGATTACGACGTCCGCACCGATCTCACCCCAGGGAAGGGCCGACGGGTCACGCTCGGCGTAGGACCTCACCACCTTGTCGCCTACCTTGATTCCACCCTCGACAACCTCGACCGGCATGTCGAGCCGGCCCAGGATTGAGTCGTACTTCAGCAAGTGCGCCTGGGTGTCGTCATCGAACAGGTCGTTGAAGGCGACCACGTCGATGTCGGCACCTGAAGCAAGCAGCGCGCGGTAAAAGTTTCGGCCGATGCGGCCGAAGCCGTTGATACCAACACGGACGGTCATGACACGATCTCCTTCAGCTATCAAGGCCCATGGCAACAGAGCCAGTGACCACCTTAACGAACTTCGTTGGCGCGCCGCACCGCCGGTTTCCTGGTGGTCTGCCACGCACGATGACGGGCAGCCTGCTTCGCCGACTGCAGGAGCTCGCGGCTCCGCTGGGTAGAGACTGGCGCCTTGTTGGCGAGCGACGAAGCAGGCGAATCTGGCTGCCCGTCATCGTGCAGTCGACGCTGCGCGAGGTCTACTCCTCGTCGAGCATCTCCGCGCTCAGGCTGGCCTCGGTGTTAGGTATGCCGAGCTCGGCGGCGCGCCGGTCGGCCGTAGCGAGCAGCCGCCGGATCCTTCCCGCGACGGCATCCTTGGTCAGCGGAGGCTCGTGCATCTGACCCAGCTCCTCCAGGCTGGCCTGCTTGTTCTCGATGCGCAGTAGGCCTGCGGCCCTGAGATGGTCAGGTACATCGTCACCGAGGATCTCCAGTGCCCGCTCGACTCGCGCACCGGCGGCCACGGCGGCTCGAGCAGAGCGTCGCAAGTTGGCGTCATCGAAGTTCGCCAAGCGGTTGGCCGAGGCCCGCACCTCGCGACGCATCCGCCGCTCCTCCCAGACCAGCAGCGACTCGTGTGCCCCGAGCCGGGTCAGCAGTGCTGCGATGGCATCGCCGTCGCGGACCACGACTCGGTCGATGTTGCGCACCTCGCGAGCTTTGGCGGGGATACCCAGCCTGCGGGCGGCGCCAACCAACGCGAGTGCAGCCTCCGGCCCGGGACAGGTCACTTCCAGCGCCATAGAACGGCCGGGCTCGGTCAGTGAGCCGTGTGCCAGGAATGCGCCACGCCAGGCGGCAACGCAGTCACACAGGCCACCGCTCACCACCTGAGCTGGGAGGCCGCGTGCTGGCCGGCCGTGTGAGTCGATCAGGCCGGTTTGCCGAGCCAGCGCCTCGCCGTCCTTGATCACCCGCACCACGTAGTGGGTGCCACGCCGGATACCGGAGCCGTTCACAATGACAAGCTCGCTCGGGTGCCCGAAAACCTCGTTGATATCGGCCCTGAGCCGCCGTGCGGCGGCGCCGGTGTCCAGCTCCGCCTCAATCACGATCCGACCGCTGACGATGTGCAGGCCGCCAGCAAACCTCAGGGTCGCAGCAACCTCCGACTTGCGGTCGCAGGGCTTGGTGACCTTGATGGTCGCGAGCTCCGCCTTCACCTGTGCGGTCATGGCCATTGCTGAATGATTACACAGCCTGGTGCCGCAACTGGGCGCTTTGGACGGAACCTAGGTAAACGTGGGTTCCTTGCCGTCTGCACAGGTAGCAACATGTGCAGACCGCCAGGAAAGTAGGTTTACGTAGGTTTCGACGGGGCCGTGGAAGTGCTCAGACTCCCAGGATCTCCGCGTACGCGGAGGCCAAGCGGAGTGGGTCGTGTCGCGGTGAGCCGTCACGCGCGGCGAGGTCGGCGACCACCAGATGCGCCCCAAGGGACTCCGCTCGGGAGGCCAGGTGTGAGTCGTTGGAGGCGAAGCCACTGTCGACGAGCACGACGTCGAGCCGCAGGTCGGGAGCGTGGTCGGCGAGCAGCTCAATGTGCTTGGCGGCCGAGAATCCCGCGGTCTCGCCCGCAGGTTCGAGGTTGAGGGTCAGGATGCGCCTGGCCTTGGTGGCGTGAATCGCTTCGGCGAGCTTGGGCACCAGCAGATGCGGAATCACTGAGGTAAACCAGGAGCCGGGTCCCAGCACGATCCAGTCAGCTTCCAGCACGACCTCGATGGATTCGGGACAGGCGGGTGGATCCTGCGGGATCAGGCGTACGGAGCACACCTCTCCCGGTGTCTTTGCAACACGAGCCTGCCCACGAACCTCGGAAACCTCGTCCGGCCTTTCGGGCTCCAGCCCAATCACGTCGGCAGCGATATCGAGTGGCACCGAGGCCATCGGCAGCACCCGCCCCTTCGCCCCGAGAAGCTTTGCGACCATATCCAGGCCTGCCACCGGATCGCCCAGGCGCTCCCACAGTCCGACAATGAGCAGGTTTCCGATTGCATGATCATCCAGCGGGCCGCTACTGCTGAACCGATACTGCAGCACATCGGCCCAGGTACGCCCAGACTCGTCATCGCCACACAGCGCCGCCAATGCCATCCGGAGATCGCCCGGAGGCAGGCAGTCCAGCTCCCGGCGGAGCCGACCGGAGGATCCGCCGTCGTCTGCGACAGTGACGATCGCGGTCAAGTGGTCCGTGACGCGGCGTAGAGCAGTCAGTGACGCAGCGAGTCCGTGGCCGCCGCCAAAGGTGACCACAGTCGGGAGTGTCGGGCCCAATGAGCCAGGCGCGAAGATGTGCGCCAGATCGCGGGGGGTCACTCTCGGCCCAGATCGCGGTGGAGAACTGTGGTCGGCAGGCCGGTGGCACGGAGTCGGCGCGCGAACTCCTCTGCCATGGCTGAGCTGCGATGTTTGCCACCGGTACAGCCGATGGCGAGCGTGGCGAACCGTTTGCCCTCATTGACGTAGCCGACTGACACCACCGCCATGAGGTCCTGCATGGAGGCAAGGAACGAGTCGGCGCCTGGTTGTCCGAGGACATAGTCGCTCACCGGCTTGCTGAGACCAGTCTGCGGACGCAGCTCGGGAATCCAATGTGGATTGGGCAGGAAGCGCACATCGAAGACCATGTCCGCGTCCACCGGGATGCCGTATTTGAAGCCAAAGGACAGCAGCGTGACTCGCAGCTGATCATCGGTGCTGCCGCCATAGGCGTGGGCGACCCGAGAGCTCAGCTGGTGAATGTTCAGCGAGGACGTGTCGATCACCAGGTCGGCGGCCGCACGAAGCGTTGCCAGCGTCTCGCGTTCCCGGCCGATACCATCCAGCAGCCGTCCGTCGCCCTGCAGCGGATGCGGCCGTCGTACCGACTCCTGGCGCCGCACGATGACGTCGTCGGCTGCCTCCAGGAACAAGATCTCTGGCAACGTGCCGATCGCGCCAAGTTCGGTGAACATCGTCGGGAGCTGCTCGAAGAAGCCGCGGGTCCGTACATCCAGCACCACGGCGAGGCGCGTCAGGTCGATCTCCCGGGCCTGCCGGCATACCTCGGGCAACACGCTCGGGGGAAGGTTATCCACCACGTACCAGCCCAGGTCCTCGAGGCTGTGGGCCGCCGTGGAGCGTCCCGCGCCCGACATGCCGCTGACGACGACCAGGCGGAGCGGCTTGGTCGGGCTCTCGGCGTCGAGCTGGCCCTCAGGGCTCTGCTGATCCCGGGCGGGACTACCGCCCCGCGCCTGCCCGAGACTTTCGCTGGTCACATGGTTGATTATTCCCTGATCATGCATCGTGGAGGGAGTCCTAGACGCTGTCCAGTACCTCGCCGGTGGCCATATCGATCGCCTCCGGTTGCGGAGCCTGCTGCAGCGCCTCCTTAATTGCGAGTGCTGTCTTGGGCCCGAAACCGGGCACCGCGGCAATCTCCTCAACCGTTGCCGCACGTAGTTTCTTGAGTGAGCCGAAGTAGCTGATCAATGCCTTACGTCGTACCTCACCAAGACCCGGCACCTGGTCCAGGAGCGATTCGACCATCGACTTGCTGCGCCGCGCCCGATGATGGGTGATTGCGAAGCGGTGCGCCTCGTCTCGCAGCCGCTGCAGTAGGTAGAGGCCCTCGCTGGTCCGCGGCAAGATCACCGGTTCGTCGACGTCGGGCAGCCACACCTCCTCCAACCGTTTGGCAAGGCCACACAAGGCGATGTCGTCGATGCCCAGCTCATGGAGGGCTTTCGCGGCCGCGGCCACCTGTGCGGGGCCGCCGTCCACAACCACCAGTGACGGCGCGTACGCGAACTTGCGAGGCGCGCCGGTCGTCGGGTCAACCAGCAGCGGGCCCTCATCGCCGCCGGAGTCGACTGAAAGCGCATCCGCTGCCTGCTTCGTCATAGCGGCACGATCATCGATCAGCCGCCGGAACCGGCGCGTGATCACCTCGTGTATCGCGGCGACGTCGTTCTGTCCGTCGACCTGCCGGATTACGAATCGCCGGTACTCGCTCTTCCGTGGCAGTCCGTCCTCGAACACCACCATGGAACCCACCACTTCGGTGCCTTGCAGGTTGGAGATGTCGTAGCACTCTATCCGTAACGGCGCGGTCGGCAGCTCAAGCGCATCCTGGATCTCTTCCAGTGCACGATTGCGAGTCGAGAGATCACCAGCGCGAGTGGTCTTGTGCTTGATCAAGATCTCACTGGCATTGCGGGCCACCGTCTCCATGAGTGCCCGCTTGTCACCACGCTGCGGCACTCGGATGGAGACATGGGAGCCGCGACGCTCCTCGAGCATGCGAGTCAGCGACTCCGCCGAGGACGGCATGACAGGCACCAAGATCTCGCGAGGCACCGCATCTTTGTCGTTCGTGGTCGGATCCGGCTCAGCGTAGAGCTGCAGCAGGAACTGCTCGATCAGCTCGTCGCTGCCGCTTTCGTCGAACCGGTCGGCAACCCAGCCGCGCTCGCCACGAACGCGTCCGGCCCTCACATGGAAGATCTGCACGGCGACCTCCAGCGGGTCTTCGGCGAGGGCAATGACATCGGCGTCTGTGCCGTCCCGGAAGACGACGGCGTTCCGTTCCATGGCTCGTTGCAGAGCGCCGATATCGTCCCGCAGCCGAGCGGCACGCTCGTACTCCAGTGCGTCGCTGGCCGCGCGCATCTCCCGCTCCAGCTTCTTGATCATGGGCGCGGCCTGGCCGGAGACGAACTGACAGAAGTCCTCGACGATCGCACGATGTTCCTCGGGTGTGACCCGGCCGATGCACGGGGCGGAGCACTTGCCGATGTAGCCAAGCAGGCAGGGCCGTCCTAGCTGCTTGTGGTTCTTGAACACCCCGGGCCGGCAGGACCGCATCGGAAAGACCCGCAGTAACAGGTCGACCGTCTCCCGAATCGCCCAGGCGTGGGAGTAGGGACCGAAGTATCGGGTGCCCTTACGTTTGGCACCGCGGCCGACCATCACTCGGGGGATCTCCTCGGAGAGAGTGATCGCCAGCCAGGGATAGGACTTGTCGTCGCGGTACTTGATGTTGAACCGTGGGTCGAACTCCTTGATCCAGGAGTACTCGAGCTGAAGCGCCTCCACCTCGTTCTGCACGACGGTCCAGTCGACCTTGGTGGCCGTGCTGACCATGGATCGGGTACGGCTCATCAGCGATGCCGGATCGGCGAAGTAGGAATTCAGCCGGGAGCGAAGGCTTTTCGCCTTACCGACATAGATCACCCGACCGTCGGCGTCGGAAAAGCGGTATACCCCAGGCTGATCCGGGATGGATCCGGGCGCTGGCCGGTACGCCGGCACGGGGCGCGATGAGACTGGAGGTACCACGCGCCCCAGCGTAGGCGCGAGCGAGACCTGATTTGGGGCAGGTCGGCGAGCGTCGGTAGGCGCGCGCTGCCGGATGGAGGAGCGATGAGCCAACGCGCCCTGACGCGGGCACTGGGGTTGCTGCCGGCACCGCGTTGGCGAAGAGCGACGACACCGGCAGCTACCCGGCGCCCCGCGCGGGCCGACAGACCAAAATAGTCGGCAGCTCAGGTCGAGGAGAGGAATTGTGTCGGGATGACACAATTCACCCCGTTACATAGATCTTGCCTTCGAAGACGGCCGTCTTGGCCTCGGCCAAAGGCTTGGGGGCCGGCGGGTTGGTCACAGAGCCGTCCTTGATCGAATACTCGCTGCCGTGGCAGTTGCAGTGAATGACACCGTTGGCCACGGATGCCACCGGGCATCCCTGGTGAGTGCAGATCTTGCTGAACGCCTTGTATTTTCCCTTGCTCGGCTGGGTTACCACGTAATTGGCGTTCTCCAAGATGACACCGCCGCCGACCGGCACCTTGGAGGTAGCGACACTTGGGCCTTCGGGGGCCTTCGCCGTCGACGCTGACGGCTTGGAGGAGGTCGCGGCGGCAGTCGGCGACGTGGGTGCAGAGGTTTCGGCCGCGGCCGGCGTAGCAGATGGCGAGCCACTGGACGCCTCGGCACAGGCGCCCAGCGCGGCGGCGCCCGCGCCGGTCAGGCCTAGGAGTCCAGCGGCTCGCAAAATGGTCCGCCGGGTCGTGGCGGACGTCTCCTGCCGTGGTTGTTGGTCGCCGAGCTCGAACATCAGAAGCCTCCAACTCTGAAGACGCTCTTTCGACGGCAGACGAGATAGGCATCGATCTGGTTCGATTCTTATTTGGAGCTACTCGCGCATCGCGCTGTGTTCATTGCGCGCTCCGCTCGCTGCGGATCGCGCCGGGAGGCCGCCTACTTCGTCGTCGCTCGCCGACGGAAAGCGTGTCGGCTCCCTCCTCCTCAGCACGGAGGCGCGCGATCCGCTGTTTGATTGCTCGCTGTCGCTCGCGGCGATGTTCGCTGGGTTGCCGCCGTCGGCAGCTGGAACGACAGCCTCCTCAGCTTGCCTTGACCGCCGCGTGCCGGGCTGACAGCTTGTTTGCCACCACCGTGTCGGCCGGCGCGGAGGTCGCTGGAACGAGCGCTGGTTGGGTGGCTCTGATGGGAACCGCGTGCCCATCGAGCAACGGCATGAGGAATGCGCCGGTGTAGGACGTGGTATCGGCTGCGACCTCTTCTGGTGTCCCCTCGGCGATGACCAAGCCACCCCGCGATCCGCCTTCGGGCCCCATGTCGATGAGCCAGTCGGCAGTCTTGATCACGTCGAGGTTGTGCTCGATCACCACCACCGTGTTGCCCGCATCGACCAGCCGCCCGAGGACACCCAGCAGCTTGCGGATGTCCTCAAAGTGCAGACCCGTCGTGGGCTCGTCCAAGACGTACAGCGTGCGCCCTGTTGCCCGCTTCTGGAGCTCACTGGCCAGCTTGACGCGCTGTGCCTCGCCGCCCGACAGCGTCGGCGCAGGCTGCCCGAGGCGTACGTACCCGAGCCCCACGTCGACCAGCGTGCGCAGGTGGCGGGCGATTGGCGGCAGCGGAGCGAAGAACTCCAGGCCTTCCTCGATCGACATGTCCAAGACTTCGGCGATCGACTTGCCCTTGTAGTGAACCTCCAGGGTCTCTCGGTTGTAGCGGGCGCCGTGGCATACCTCGCACGGCACGTACACATCGGGCAGAAAGTTCATTTCGATCTTGATCGTGCCGTCACCGGTGCAGTTCTCGCAGCGACCGCCCTTCACATTGAAAGAGAAACGGCCGGGCTGGTATCCACGCACCTTCGCTTCCGGCGTCTCGGCGAACAGCCTCCGTACATGATCGAACACCCCGGTATAGGTGGCCGGGTTGGACCGCGGCGTACGGCCAATCGGGGATTGATCGACGTGGATGACCTTGTCGATCTCATCAGCTCCGCTGATCGAGCGGTGGCGGCCGGGCACATCGCGTGCGTTGTAGATCCGCCTTGCGAGGGCGGTATAGAGGATGCTGTTCACGAGGGTGGACTTGCCCGACCCGGACACTCCAGTGACCGCGATGAGCTGGCCAAGCGGAAATGACACGGTGACATTGCGTAGGTTGTGTTCGGCCGCGCTGTGCACGGTGACCTCGCGACCGCGAGTACGCGGGCGACGGGAGGCCGGCAGCGGTATGGAACGCCGTCGGGACAGGTAGGCGCCGGTGAGCGACTCGCGATTGTTCAGCAACTCCTCGACGGTGCCCGAGTGCACCACCCGGCCGCCGTGCTCGCCGGCGCCGGGGCCGATGTCGACGGCCCAATCCGCCGCCTTGATTGTTTCCTCGTCGTGTTCGACAACGATCAGGGTGTTGCCCAGGTCCCGGAGGCGGACCAGAGTCTCGATCAGCCGTCGGTTGTCCCGCTGGTGCAGCCCGATGCTGGGCTCGTCCAGCACGTACAGCACGCCGACCAGTCCCGCCCCGATCTGGGTGGCGAGCCGGATTCGCTGCGCCTCCCCGCCGGACAGACTCCCTGTGGGACGGCTCAGCGACAGGTAGTCCAGACCCACATCGAGCAGAAACTTCAGGCGCTCGTTGATCTCCTTGAGCACCCGCTCAGCAATCTGCGTTTCGCGTTCGGTGAGATCGAGGCGGCCGAGGAACTCAGCCGCAGCGTCGATCGGCATGGCCGACACCTCGGCAATGCTCTTGCCGCCGACCGTGACGGCCAGCGAGGTGGGCTTGAGTCGAGCGCCCTTGCAGACCCGGCAGGGCACTTCCCGCATGTAGCCCGCGAACCGCTCGCGCGAGGTGTCACTCTCGGCTTCGGCGTGTCGTCGTTCGATGTAGGAGACGACGCCCTCATACTTCGCGTTGTAGCTGCGCTCCCGACCGTACCGGTTCCGGTAGCGCACATGGACCAGGCCCGGCACTCCCTCGAGCAGCATTTTCTGAGCAGCCGCCGGCAGCCGACGCCATGGCACCGTGGTCGAGAAACCAGCGCTCTCAGCCAGGGAGTCGATCAGCCGGCTGAAATAGTCGGCGACGTGCGCTGACGACCAGGGGGCGATCGCCCCTCCGGAGAGACTCTTCTCCGGATCGGGGACCACCAGCTCGGGGTCGACTTCCATGCGCGTTCCCAGGCCAGAACACGTGGGGCATGCCCCCCACGGACCGTTGAACGAGAACTGGCGGGGCTCCAGCTCGTCAATCGCGATGTCGTGGTTGTTGGGACAGGCCATTTTCTCGGAGTAGTTGCGCTCCCGCTGTGGATCCTTCGGGTCGAGGTCCACGAAGTCGATCGTGACGACACCCTGCGCCAGCTTGAGCGCGGTCTCCACCGAATCGGTCAGCCGGTGCTTGACCGTCGGCTTCACCGCGAGCCGGTCAACGATGACGTCGATGGAGTGCTTGTACTTCTTGTCAAGCGTGGGCGGATCGGTGAGCTGAATGATCTGTCCGTCGACCCGAGCCCGGCTGAAGCCCTCGGAGGCGAGCTCCCGAAAGACCTCGACGTACTCCCCTTTGCGACCGCGGACAACTGGGGCAAGCACCTGGAATCGGATGCCCTCCTCCATCGCCATCAGGCGGTCGACAATCTGCTGCGGCGACTGCCGGCTGATCGGCTCACCGCAGATCGGGCAATGCGGCCGGCCGGCGCGCGCGTAGAGCAGCCGGAGGTAGTCGTAGACCTCGGTGATGGTGCCGACCGTCGAACGTGGATTGCGGCTGGTCGACTTCTGGTCGATGGAGACCGCGGGCGACAGACCTTCGATGAAGTCCACGTCCGGCTTGTCCATTTGGCCGAGAAACTGCCGTGCGTACGCAGAAAGCGACTCGACGTACCGGCGCTGGCCCTCGGCAAAGATGGTGTCGAAGGCGAGACTCGACTTCCCTGATCCGGACAGGCCGGTAAACACGATCAGCGCATCCCGCGGCAGATCGAGTGAGACGTTTTGCAGGTTGTGCTCGCGCGCACCCCGAACGACGAGACGGTCGGTCACGGAGCACATCGTATGTGCCAGCACTGACATGGCACAGATGAAATGGGATGGCATTGAAACCTCCCGCAGCCGTAGGTCGCGCACTACGGTATGGGCATGACTGCCGCCGCATCTCCGGCCACAACACAGCTAGAGACGCTGCGCGGGCTGGTCAGGACCGCCACGCAGCGTCTGTTGGGCGACACGATCTTGGTGACCGACGACCAGTGGCGAGCTCCGAGCAGGCTCCCCGACTGGACCCGTGGCCATGTCGCCACGCACATTGCTCGGCATGCGGATGCCATCGGCCGACTGGCTCAGTGGGCGCGTACCGGGGAACGCCAAGACATGTACCCCTCGCCCGAGCATCGGGTGAGTGAGATCGAGGCGGGTGCGGGTCGGTCCGGTCTTGATCTTCAGATCGATCTGGACACGTCCGCTGGGCGGCTGAGCTCGGAATTTGACGAGCTGGACGCTGCGGGCGCTTGGGATGCGGTGGTCGAGATGCGCGGTGGGTTGCAGGTGCCTGCGCGGTTGCTGCCGTTGCCTCGGCTGCTGGAGGTGGTAATCCACCACGTCGATCTGGACATCGGCTATGAGATCACCGATATCGACACCCAAACGGCGGAGTGGCTGCTCGAGTGGTGTGCATTCAGGCTGCGAAATCGTGACGACTTTGCGAGACTCCAGCTGACGTCGGACTCCGGCTCCACTGTCACGGTAGGCAGCGTTGGCGAGCCGATCGCTATCAGCGGCAGCAGTGCGAATCTTCTCGGATGGCTGATGGGCCGTACGGATGCCTCGGCTATCACCGGAGGCGGCGGACTCCAGCTGCCGGCATTCTGATGGAGGGCATCAACCACGTCGAACCTGGCGGGCCGCCGCTGGTGGCACGCTTGTCCGGCTCAGTCACGATGATCAAGGTCAGTGTCGGACCAGTCGACAACAACGCCTACATCCTGCAGAGCAGCAGCGGTGACACCCTGCTGATCGACGCGGCCAACGACCGTGATCGGCTTCTGAAGATCATTTCCGATCAGCCGCTGGACACCATCGTGACGACACATCGGCACGCTGATCACTGGCAGGCTTTGTCGTCTGTCGCCGCTGCCACCAGAGCACGGTTGATCTGCGGCCAACCCGATCTGGAGGCGATCAGCACGGGTGCTTCGGTCGAGGGCATGATCGGAGTCTGGGACGGTGATCGTGTCGAGCTGGGCGCCGAGCGGCTCGGGGTGATCGGGCTGGTCGGTCATACGCCTGGTTCGATCACGCTCTCGTACGAGGGCGCCGGCATGACGCATCTGTTCACCGGAGACAGCCTGTTTCCAGGGGGCCCTGGGCGGACAACAACTCCAGAAGATTTCACTTCCCTGATGAATGACCTTGAAAGCAAGATCTTCGACCGCTTTGGCGACGACACCGTGGTGCATCCCGGTCACGGAGATGACACGACGCTGGGCACTGAGCGACCGCACCTCGGCGAGTGGCGCACCCGTGGCTGGTGATGCCTCGATTCACCGAGCACTTCCGACTCGCCGGACTCGCCAAGCAGTCCGGACTCGCCAGAATCACCGTCTCCGCCGAGCTCGCCGGTCTTACCCAGGAGTAGCTGACCAGTGAAACTCGGCCGATCCATCGCTAAACGATCGGGGTAGCCGAACGAATAGCGCGACAGCTAGCACCCACTTGAGGGCCAGCGCCACGAGCGGCACCGTCAGGTCACCATCCGGGCCTATGGGCGGCGACACTCCGAAGAGATTGGTCGAGGCGTGCAGCAAGATCGCGATCAGTACGCTGCCCTGCGTGCCCAGAAACACATAGGTGAAAAGCAACGACTTGGCCAGAAGGTCAGCGAGCAGCAGCCACGGCGGTTGGCCCTCGATCGCGCCACCCGCAGTCCAGACCGACGGGAGGTGCCACAGCCACCAGTAGAGCCCGAGGATCAGGCTGGCAACGAAAGCACGGTGGCGGATGAGGAGCCTTGGCAGCAGGTACCCACGCCAGCCCAGCTCTTCGCCGAGTCCGTCGGTGAGGGCCAGAATCAGCAACGTCAACCCAAGCGCAGGAATCGACAGGGTCAATGCGGGCGGGCGCGCTGCATCCCACGGCTCGCCGAGCAACACCGCTATCCCGGCAACCATCAGCGCGAACACCAGCGGCCCCAGCAGGACAACCGGATACCACCACCACCTGACCCGCCACAACACCAATCGGCGACCCAGATCGCGTACGCCGGCCCGGCCGTACAACACCGCCGCACAACCGAGGGCTGTCATCGCAGGAATCCAGGTCCACAACTGACCGATCACCCCGACCTGCGCCCCCATGGCGCGTGGCACCCAGACCACCCACGTCAAGATCAGGGCAGCCAGCATGAACACCAAGACGTCGTGCCGGCGAAGGCTGCTGCGCCACCCACGGGCATCCGGGTCAGTCATGATCTCATCTTGGCGGCTGTCGACTACGTTGGTCATTCATGAGCACAATCGGGCCGGATCCGGTCGCACCGAATCCGATCAGATCGGCGCACGCTGGGATCATCAGCCGTACCGCGCGTGACTGATCTCGCCCTGACCGTCAGCGTCTCCGACAGTGGAATTGTCACGTTCGACTGGAGCGGATCGATCAGCCCCGAGTTGCTCGAGCGCGCAGTCAGAGCCGCAGCCGAGGACGCGCTGGTTGGCCGCGGTCTCCGTCGCCTCGAGGTATCAGTGCCCGCTGAAGATCTGGCTGCTCGGCGGGCTGTGTTGCGCGCTGGCTTCCGGCTGGAGGGGATCCGCCGCGAGGCGATCGAACGGCCCGACGGTTCGTACGGGGACATTTGCCTGTTCGCACGGCTCGCATCGGACCAGACATACGGACCGCACGGCTTCTCAGGGGTGATGAATTCGGCGCTGCCGAAGAAGCGCCTGATCGCGCACGTGCTGCTTCGTGATCTGCTCGGGCGGGTGCTGCTCTGCGAAACCCAGTTCAAGCCCGACTGGGAACTGCCTGGCGGCATCGTCGAGCCGTACGAGACGCCACGACAAGGCGCGATCCGCGAGGTCACCGAGGAGCTCGGCATCGAGTTGGCCGTCGGCAGGTTGCTCGTCGTGGACTGGATGCCGCCCTATCTGGGTTGGGACGACGCGATCGAGATGATCTTTGACGGTGGCCTCGTCGGCGAGGAGGACCTGGCTGCCTGGTCGTTGCAGCCGACCGAGATCAAGCGCGTTGCCCTGGTCGATCTCGACACCGCGGCCGAGCTGGTCACGCCGCTCGCCCATCGCCGGCTTGTGCTGGCGGCATCGCTCGGCCCAGATGAGATGGCCTACACCGAGGACGGTCGCACGCTGTGATCAGATCGACTGATCGATCGCATCATCGCACCAAGTGCTCAGACCTTGCCGAACTCAAGTCGTACGTCCTGGAGAGTGACGATCAGCGCGTCATTCGCGCAGGACAACACAGCCTTGCCGTCGGGGGCGAGCACACTTCCGACGTCCGCTATTGAGACCGAGCTCTTCGACGATCCCACGCTGAGCGTGGCCGAGCCGGTGCTCTCACCCATCGTAAAGGTCGCCTTGTCGCCCTCCACGCGATAATCGCCGCTGATCGTGCCGTTCACCAGCAGATCGGCAGTCTGTCCGGCCAGTGTCAGCTTGATCGGGTCCTTGCCCGCGCCGCGCAGCAGGTAGGACCCATTGTTAAAGGTGACTGTGACGTCTCCCCCTTCGCCGGTGCCGAAGGTTCCCTTCTCACCGGCGCCCACGAACCGGATCAGGCGATAGCTTCCCTTCAAGCAGTCGGTGACCGGTGCCGCTGCTGAAGGCGTAGAACTGCTCGCGGTTGCTGAGGATTCCGGTGGCGTAAGCGAGGGCGTGTCGCCGGGAGACGAGCTGCCCGAGCAGCCGGCCACCGTCAACATCAACGCCGCCACGGCGACGAGAAACAACCGCCTCATGTTGGTCTCCTGAGTCCTGAGAAAGAACCGCGCCAGCATATGCGGCTCGCGCGTGGAGGCTCAGAAGAGTGCGGTCATCAAGTCCCGGCGAGCCTTGAGGACCCGCTCGTCAGCGTTGCCGAGTGTCTCGAACAGCTCGAGCAGGCGTACCCGAACTTGGTTTTGCTCGTCACCGGACAATCTCTTGATCATCTCAAGCAATCGGGTGAAAGCAGCTTCCGCCTGTCCAGAGATCATTTCGACATCCGCGGCTGCCAGCTGGGTGTCCACGTCGTCAGAGCCATCTGCGGCAGCGAGGGTGGACTGCGGATCAAGGAGCGCCGCACGAGCAAAGAGTCCCGCCTGTGCTCTGCCGGCTTGGGCCTCGGCGTCGTTCGGGTTGGCCTGCAGCAGCTTGTCGAACTCCTCCCGTGCACCCGCGAAGTCACCGCGCTCCAGCGCCGCGTCGGCGGCGGCGTAGCGGGGATCCGCCTCGGGCTCTGGCTCAGCTGTTGTCGGTGATTCAGAACCGACGGGCTGAGCGCGTCCCACCATCCCGTTCGCCACCGCCGCCTTGAGGAGTTGATCAATGGCCGCCTCCACTTGATCCTTCGGCAGCACTCCCTGGAACAACGGAGCCAGCTGGCCGTTGAGGAGCGCGATAACCGTGGGAACTGCCTGCAGCCCAAGCGCTTGGACGATCGCAGGCGCCGTGTCCACGTTCAGCCGGGCCAGCAGAAACTTCCCTTCTGAGGCGTTAGCGATCTCGATCAACGCATCGGACAGCTGCTGACCGGTGGCAACGCGCGGCGAGTAAAGCTCAACGATCACAGGGTGCTTGACGGACTTGCGAATGGTTTCCGCTTCGAAGGTCTGCTCGGTGACCTCGACGACATAGGCGCCTTCAGCTCGCGGCCCAAGCGGTGGAGCCGGAGCCGACTGCTGTGCCCGCTGGGCGAGCTGAGAAAGATCAACGGCGCCAGGACGGTTGAAGCTGGACGAGCTCATGCTGCCCATCCTGGCAGAACCCTTCCTCGGCTCGTGCCCGGAGTTGAAGTCGCACGCAGAAGGGTCGCGCAGTGTGTGGGTTTGTCGGCAGAATGTGGCTTATGGCTCACCCTCGCGCCGGCCAGCCGGCCCTCCCTGAAGACCTCATCGACGTCGACGCTGTCATCAGCGCCTACTACGACCTCGTGCCCGACCCCAGCAATCCCGACCAGCAGGTGGCATTTGGAACCTCCGGACATCGAGGGTCGAGTCTCGACACCGCGTTCAACGATGCGCACATCGCCGCCACGACCCAAGCGATCGTTGAATACCGGGCGTCCCAGGGCATCACGGGGCCGCTCTACATCGGGAAGGACACCCACGCGCTCTCGACGCCGGCTTGGACGACGGCTATCGAGGTGTTGCTGGCGAACGGCGTCACCGTCTGCGCCGAGGACGAGGCGGACTACACACCAACACCGGCAGTCTCGCGCGCCATCGTCGTACACAACGCGACAGCGACGGCAAGTAACACGGCCGACGGCGTCGTGGTGACGCCTTCCCACAACCCGCCTCGTGATGGCGGGTTCAAGTACAACCCCCCACACGGTGGCCCAGCAGACACCGACGCAACGAGCGTCATCGCGGCGCGCGCCAACTCTTTACTCGCCGATGGCTCGGCGATCCGCAGAAGGCCATACGCGGACGTGGCGTCGGAGGTTCAACGCTTCGATTACCTCGGGGCCTACTGCGAGGACCTGGTCAACGCACTGAACCTCAAGGCGGTGCGAGACGCGCAGGTACACATCGGCGCCGACCCGATGGGCGGGGCCAGCGTGCAGTACTGGGGCTACATCGCGGAGAACCTCGGCATCGACTTGACGGTGGTCAACCCCAAGGTCGACCCGAGATGGTCATTCATGACACTCGACACTGACGGCAAGATCAGGATGGACTGCTCGTCGCCCAACGCCATGGCAAGCCTGATCCGCAACAAGGACGAGTACGACATCGCCACAGGCAACGATGCCGATGCCGACCGCCATGGCATCGTCACCCCGGACGCAGGGCTGATGAACCCCAATGCCTATCTAGCGGTCGCCATCCAGTACCTGTACGCGAACCGGCCCGGCTGGCGGCCGGACGCCGGGATCGGCAAGACGCTGGTCTCCTCGTCCATGATCGACAGGGTCGCAGCTAGTCTCGGCCGGAAGCTGATTGAGGTGCCGGTCGGGTTCAAGTGGTTCGTGCCAGGTTTGCGGACCGGCGACATCGGCTTCGGCGGCGAAGAGTCCGCGGGCGCATCGTTCCTAGCACTCGACGGCAGCACCTGGACGACCGACAAGGACGGCATCTTGCTGGCCCTGCTGGCGAGCGAGATCAAGGCAGTCACCGGCAAGTCCCCAAGCGAGCTCTACGCCGAACTCACCGCCGAGCATGGTGCACCGGCATACGCCCGCATCGATGCGCCCGCCAATCGCGAACAGAAGGCCAAGCTCTCCAAGCTTGACGCCTCCTCGGTCACCGCTACCGAGCTCGCCGGTGAACCGATCACCGCAATCTTGACCAAGGCGCCCGGCAACGACGCGCCCATCGGCGGTCTGAAGGTTGCGACGGAGTCGGCGTGGTTCGCTGCGCGGCCCTCCGGCACCGAGGACGTCTACAAGATCTACGCCGAGTCATTCAAGGGCCCTGAGCACCTCGCCCAGGTCCAAGAGGCAGCCCGCGCAGTCGTCTCTGCCGCTCTGGGCAGTTAGCGCCGCCGAACCGTGAACATCCCACGCAGCGTGGGATATTCACGCTGTGCATGGCGCGCATGCCGTGTACAGCGTCAAGTTCTCACGCTGCGTGGGATGTTGAGAGGCCCGTAGCGGAGCTCCGCGAGCAGCGAGCTCAGAAAGGCACCGCCTAGCCTTGAAAGGTGCACGCCGATGAGCTGGCGGACCTGCTCCGCTGGTGCGCGGCGCTCAGCACCAATCCAGCCGACCTGGCCGGAGAGGTACAGCTTGCCGCGGGCCAGCGTTGGTCGGCGCTGGTCGACTCGCCGGCCGACATGCGCGAGCTCACCGTGCGTACCTTCCTGGAGACGGCGCAAGCGCCAGGTTTGACTGTCCGCGACGGGATGGAGCGCGTGCCCGAAGAGCTCCGTGCCGTCGTCGCCGCTTACGACCAGCTGCCGAAACTCCAGCGTGCAGTGCTGATGCTCAGCTACTTCGAAAGCGTCACGAATTCAGAGATTGCCGGAATTGTGGACCGTTCGGCCACGCGCGTGCGCCACGAACTCGATCGCGGACTCGCCACCCTCGGCGGCGACCCTTACGCGGTGCGGGCTGCGTTGGACACCGCCAGCTGGCATCAGCCAACTCCCGCTGAAGTATCCAAAGCCTTCCAGCGGCACGCCAGGGCACGGGCGCGCCGACGACGCCGGATCGGGCTGGCCGGAGTGGCTGTCGGAACGCTCGCGGCTGTATTGCTCACGGTCAGCGCTGTGTACCGACCTTACGTTGAACCTCGCCAACCAGGAGTGTGGACGTTCTCCCACACGGTTCGAAACCTCCCCGGCTGGTCGGTGCAAAGCCGAACCGTCGAGCGTGAGTGGGAGACGACCACCCTGCGCGCCGAGTCAACGGCAAGCGGCCGGTGCTCCGTCGCCGTCGGCGCCTCGGGTGCCACGTGGGTGCGACGGCTGCCGCGTCACCCGACAAAGGTTCGGGTCGGCACTCACTCGGCTTTCTACGCAGAGCGCGTCTGGCCAAACGGTGGCGGCGCGATGTTGTGGTGGGAGTACGCTGACGCCGCCTTGGTGATCATCGAGTGCGGCAATCTGACCACGCCCCGGGAGGTGCTGCCGAAGCTCGGAAGCCGCGTGGCACTTGCAGCTGAGCCGATCCTGCTCCCCTACCGCGTTCGATCAGTCCCCCGGCACTATGAATTCACCTCAGTCGTCAAGGGACTGGTGAGCCACTCGACGGTGACCTACTTGAGTCGCAATGACTATCCCGAGGGCATGATGCAGATCAGCATCCGCTACCCAGCGGGCTTGCCGATGTACGGGGTGCATTACTCATCCTTGGTCTCGCGTTACACCAACGGCCGACAAACCGCAGTCTGCCGGCCTTTCGGGGACAGCCATATCTGCGTACGAGGCGAACTCGACACCCCTGGTCGTATCGACATCGCAGCGCAACGCGGCGCACTTGCGGTGGTCGATCAGATCGCCTCCAACCTCGAATTTGCTCCGAGCGCTACCGATCTCGCTGGCTGGTTCGACGCCCGCCAAGCCCTGCCCTCTTGAGCCCCTTCTTTGGGGCGTTCGCGCATCGCGCGTGGAGTCCGCCGCGCGATTTCCGACGCTCACGCCCAGGAACCGGAGTCAGCGTCTACGACCAAAGGCAACCACCGCGACCAGGCCGATGATGAAGATGACGCCCAGAACCGTGCCCTCGACGCCATGCCCCGTCGCGATCAGATAGACGCATGCTGCCAGGAACGCAAGGGTGATCACCACGCCGTAGTTGAGGCCGCGCGCATTGAGCCGCACCTCGCGCTGATCAAGCGCAGCGATGCGATCCAGCTCTTTCTCGATCACCGCGCGCGTCTCAGCATCAGCCTCGGCGTAGACCTGCAGTGGATCCTGATAACGCTCGTACCGAGATGATCGCTCGCTCATTGTTCCTCACTTCGCGGTTGATCGAAGATGTCAACGACAGGTTCGCCGCCTTCGGCTGTCGAGCCAGTCGGGCTGTCCAGGTCCACCATCTGCTGCAGCGCCTGGCCGAGGCGCTCCGGTACCACTGATGGATCGACTGCTTCTATACGTGCGATTGCACGGTCCAGCCGGCCTCCAACGCTGTAGTGGACACGCGGGTACGTGAGCGGCGCGTACAGATAACTAAAGCCTTTGAGCAGTGAGCCCGCTGGTGAGTTGGAAGGAATCTTGAAGCGCGGCATCGTCAGGCGCCGCAGGGTGGGGCTCGGCGGCCGCCGCCGGCGTCCGGAGGGAATGATGAAGACCACCAGCACCGTGACGATCACCAGCGCAGTCCCGATTCCGATGAGCAGCCAGGCCCCGGTCCTCACGCGCACCTCCTCTCGCCCACCCTAGTGATTTGTCAGCGTTTCGGCGGGCTATAGCCCGCTGAGAGCCTGACAAGTCGGTTATGGACGCAAGTTCCTTCCTCAGAAGCGCGCCGGCTCGACGTACTCCCCCCACTCAGCCCGCAGTGCATTGCAGATCTCACCGAGCGTCGCCTCAGCCCGCGCGGCCGCCAGCATGGACTCGATCATGTTGTCATCGGTCCGGGCAACCTTGATCATCTCCGCCAGCGCAGCGTCGACTGCTGCGTTGTCCCGAGCACCTCGCCGGACGCGGAGAGCCTCACACTGCTGAACCTCGACCTCGTGGCTGACCCGCAGAATCTCCAATGGCGGGGTCACGGTGGCGGTGTGGACGTTGACACCGACGATCTTCTTGTCGCCTTTCTCGAGCTCGGTCTGATAGTGGAATGCGGAGTCAGCGATCTGTCCGGTGAACCAGCCCTCCTCGATGCCGAATAATAGTCCGGAGGTGATGGGGCCGATCTCGTGCTGCCGGGCAGAGCCACCGCCGAGTTCCTCGATTCGGTCGAGGATCGACAGCGCCTCGGCTTCGATCTTGTCGGTCAACGCCTCGACGTACCAGGATCCACCGAGCGGATCGACCACATTGACCACTCCAATCTCCTCAGCCAGGACTTGCTGGGTGCGCAGCGCAATCTCCGCCGACTCCTCGGTCGGGAGCGCCAGCGTCTCGTCCATGGCGTTCGTGTGCAGCGAGTTCGTCCCGCCAAGGACGGCAGCCAGTGCCTCGATTGCGGTCCGTACGACGTTGTTGGACGGCTGCTGCGCAGTGAGCGAGACTCCTGCAGTCTGGGTGTGGAATCGCAGCGACTGCGCCCTGACTGTCCTCGCGCCGTACCGATCGCGCATCCAGCGTGCCCAGATCCGGCGTGCGGCCCGGAACTTGGCAATCTCTTCAAAGAAGTCGATGTGCGCATCGAAGAAGAAGCTCAGGCCGGGTGCGAAACGTTCGATGTCCAAGCCCCGCGACAGCCCAAGTTCCACGTAACCGAAGCCGTCGCCGAGGGTGAAAGCAAGCTCCTGGGCAGCCGTCGATCCCGCTTCGCGGATGTGATATCCGGAGACGCTCAGCGGCTTGTAAGCCGGTATCTCGCGGCTGCAGTACTCCATCATGTCGCCGATCAGACGGAGGTGGGGCCCTGGCCCAAAGAGCCACTCCTTCTGAGCGATGTACTCCTTGAAGATGTCGGTCTGCAAGGTGCCATTGAGCGTGGCGATGTCGACGCCCTGCCGCTCCGCCGCCACGAGGTACATACAGAAGATCGGGACCGCCGGGCCTGAGATCGTCATCGACGTGGTAACGGCACCAAGATCAATTCCGGAGAACAGCAGATCCATGTCGGCGGCGGAGTCGATCGCCACGCCGCAATGCCCAACTTCGCCCAGGCTGCGGTCGTCATCGGAGTCGCGGCCCATCAACGTCGGCATGTCGAACGCGACACTGAGTCCCCCGCCACCAGCGGCCAAGATCATCTTGTAACGCTCGTTGGTCTGCTCCGCGTTGCCGAAGCCGGCAAACTGCCGGATGGTCCAGGGGCGCCCGCGATAGCCACTCGGGTACAGACCACGGGTGAAGGGAAACTCCCCGGGCCAGCCGATCCGCTCCATCCGGTCGTCGGCATCCTCGTCCTCCGGTCCGTAGACCGGATCGACTTCGACACCTGAAAGGGTGGTGAAGTCGGCGTCGCGAATCTGGCCATTCGCCTGAGCCTCTGCAAAGGCGGCCGCCCAACGCTCCCTGCCGCTGTATGCCGTCATGCGAACCTCCGGTCTAGATACTAGGGCGGCCTAGTAATACAGCAAAGGGGCAGAGCCACGAGCGACAATGGTGAATGAGATTCCACCGCGCGCGATCCTCCCGGCGGAGCGAGCAATCAACCACAGCGCGAGCAGCTCTGAATCAAAAGTCGCCCGCGGCCTCGCGCGGCTGGGTAAGCAACCACGTCAGCTGATCGCACTCCTCGTCGGTCAAGGCGCTCAGCCCGAAACGTGCACCAACGATTGCCTCGGTCGCCTTTTCCATCACGAGGCGGCCCTTGGGCGTGATCGAGGCCAGTACCGCGCGGCCGTCCTCAGGATGCGGCGTACGCCTGATCAGATCGGCTGCTTCCAGGCGCTTCACCAGCGGCGTCACCGACGTGGCATGCACCTGGAGGCGCTCGCCGATCTTGCCCAAGGGCAAGGCACCGCGCCTGGAAAAGGACAGCAAGACCAGGACCTCATAGCGTGCGAAAGTCAGACCCAATGGGCGAAGCAATTCATCCAGCTCGGTGAGCAGCAGCTGATGCACTCGCATCAGCGATGTGACGGCGCGCATCCGGGGCATCTCGCCCCACTGCGTAGCCCACTGCTTGGCCGCCTCCTCGACGGGGTCGAATGGCAGACGATGTCGTTCCACGGCGGTCATGTTCCGTCATCCTCTGCGGGCGTGGCAACCTGCTCGGGCAAGTCACCCTGCATCACTAGGCGTAGCACATCCTCGCACTGGTCAATGTCCTTGACGTAGGTGATCTGATTCAGACCCTGAACCTGCGCGGCAGACTCAAAGACGAAATGCCCGTAATTCAGCCAACGGCCGATGACGGGCTTGTTGACGGTGATGTCCAGGATCCTCAGCAGCGGCACACTAGCGCGTGCCGTAGAGATGACGCCATTGACTCGGAACACTCGCTGGTTGGTGATGACGAAACGATCACGGTACTCCTCGAGGATTCGATAGAGCGCCTGCACGCCAAGCACCATGCCAAGCACGAAGAAGACCCAGAACATAGCTCCCTGATAGGCAAAGGCACTGACGACGATCACAACTCCGATTGCGACGCGCACCGTCGGCCAGATCATCACGACCCAGTGCTTGTGGACTTCGAGAACTTTCTTTTCGCCGGCCGTACTCAAGATGTATTGGTCGACGTGCGGATCGAGCCAGCCCAGCACGCCCACTGCTAGCCAGCTAGTGACTGGAAGAACGTGATGATCGAGCGAAATACTCGCGCAAGGGCTCCAAATATCGCGCGAACGGCGTTCGCGGCAGCCTCAGGCTGCGCGATCAGATAAAAGAGGAAAAAGCCCACGACCAAGAAGATGATGATCCGCTTGAGCCACACCATGTCGGACGCTTCATCCTTCCGGTCTTCACCGCAGACTATTCGAACGCGCTGCCGCACGTACAGGCAAACGCCTGTACATCTTCCTTTTTACCCGATCCATCGGCAGATTGGGAGCAGGCACGCCGCCACGCTGTTGTCGCACGGCCATAGCGATCCGACTTGCGACCTAGCGGCCGACAACGACTCGGTCCGCCGCCGCGTACGGATCGAGCTCACCACGGCTCACCAGTTCGGCGAGACCGTCAAGCCCAGCCTCCCCATTCAAACGAAACTCCGCCCGCAGCTTGGCCAGCGCGATGCTCTCGACCTCTCGCCGGGCGCGCGCGACGCGGCGTGCGTCAGCGCGTCCAGTCTCCATTTGCGAGGTTCGGAACCGGTCGACAGCTTCCAGCAGATCCGCAATCCCACGATGCTCGTGCGCAACTGTCAGGACAATCGGTGGTTTCCAGTCCTGCGGACCTCGCTGGGCGAGGGCAATCATCGTCCGCAGTTCTCGTACCAGCGCCTGCGCACCGTCGCGATCACTTTTGTTGACCACGAAGATGTCGCCAATTTCAAGGATGCCGGCCTTGGCCGCTTGGATTCCATCGCCCATCCCAGGCGCGAGCAGAACAAGGGTGGTGTCAGCGGTTTGTGCGACCTCAATCTCCGACTGGCCGACCCCAACCGTTTCGACGATCACCGTGTCGAAGCGCGCGGCGTCGAATGCCCGTAACGCTTGAGGGGTAGCGACCGCAAGCCCGCCGAGATGACCTCTGGTCGCCATCGACCTGATGTAGACGTCGCGATCGAGCGCGTGCTCCTGCATCCGAATGCGGTCACCTAGCAGCGCACCGCCGGAGAAGGGCGAGCTCGGGTCCACAGCCAATACGCCGACCCGCTCGCCGCGGGCCCGGAGCGTACGGACGAGAGAGGTTGCCGTCGTCGACTTGCCAACTCCGGGCGCACCAGTCAGACCGATCACATGCGCTCGTCCCGTATCTGGCGCGAGCTCTTGCATGATCGTCGGAAGTGCCGGCGAGGCATTCTCGATCCAGCTGATCAAACGACCCAGTGCCCGCGGATTGCCCAACCGCACTTCGGCGACGACGTTGCGCACGTCGTCACGGTCAAGTGACAAGGACGCGTCCGCCTAGCTGCCGTCCGATGGAACGATGATGATCAAGGCGTCGCCCTGCCCACCGCCGCCGCAGAGCGCAGCTACCCCCGTACCACCACCGCGTCGCTTCAGCTCCATCACACAGGTCAGCACCAAACGAGCGCCCGAGGCGCCGATCGGATGGCCGAGGGCGATCGCCCCGCCGTTGACGTTCACCCGCTCGTCAGTCTCATCGGCGCTCAGGCCCAGAGCCCGCGCGCTGGCGACACCGACGGCGGCGAATGCCTCGTTGATCTCGATCAGGTCCAAGTCGGACACGCTGATCTGTTGCTTCTTCACCGCAACGTTGATCGCGTTTGCCGGCTGCAGCTGGAGCGAGGAGTCCGGGCCCGCGACGCTCGCATGCGCGCCGATCTCCGCGATTGGGGTGAGTCCCAAACGGTCGGCCGCTTCCTTGCTCGCCACAACCATCGCCGCCGCTCCGTCTGAGATCGGGCTCGACGAGCCCGCCGTGATCGAGCCATCGCGCCCGAATGCCGGCGGGAGCTTGGCAAGCGACTCAGCGGTAGTGCCCTCCCGAATGCCTTCATCCTTACTGATCACCACATCGTCTCCGCGACGCTGTGGGATGCGGACCTCGACGATCTCCTCCGCCATGGCGCCGCTGGCTGTCGCCGCCGCAGCGCGCTGATGAGAACGCGCCGCGAACGCATCTTGATCTTCACGGCTGACTAATTGCTCGCCGCGATTGCAGCCGTCGGTCAGAGAGCCCATGGCTTGGTCGGTGAAGGCATCCCAGAGGCCGTCGTAGGCCATGTGGTCGATCATCGTTACGTTGCCGTACTTGAACCCAGAACGCGAGCGCGGCAACAGGTGGGGAGCCTGGGTCATCGACTCCATGCCGCCCGCAATGACCACATCGCACTCCCCCGCTCGGATCAGTTGATCAGCAAGGGCGACCGCATTCAGTCCTGACAGGCATACCTTGTTGATCGTTACTGCCGGGACCGACATGGCGATCCCTCCCTTGATTGCTGCCTGCCGAGCCGGGATCTGCCCCGTGCCGGCCTGAAGCACGTGACCCATCACGACGTAGTCGATGTGCTCCGGGGAAACGCCTGAGCGCTCCAGAGCCGCCGCAATGGCATAACCTCCAAGTTCCGTGGCTGACGCGTCCTTTAGGCCGCCAAGCAGTTTGCCGATCGGCGTACGCGCACCGCCGACGATTACTGATCCCATGCTGTACCTCCCAGCTCGCAGCGCTGTCCTCTGACGATCACATCCGATGCTGTGTCCGAGACCAGTCTGGCACCCTAATGTCCATGACCAGAATGCCTTCCGATCTCGGTAGCGTGCTGCCCGGTCTGCTCGGTTTTGATCATGTCGGTATTGCAGTCGCCGATCTGGAAGCAGCGATGACCTTTTATCGTGACCTGCTCGGCATGCGGGTGGTGCATCGTGAAGACAACTTTGACCAACAGGTGGCCGAAGTCATGCTGACCACCGGCGAAGTCTGGGCCGTCAGCAACCAACTTCAGCTCTTAATGCCGTTGTCGGAGGACTCCGTGCTGCAGCGCTTTCTCGTGAGACGTGGAGGCGGCCTGCACCACGTGGCTTACGCTGTTTCAGATGTCCGGTCCGCATCCAGGGTTCTGCGTCACTACGGTGTGCGGGTGCTTTATGATGCACCAAGAGCCGGTACCCGCGGCTCGCAGATCAACTTTGTCCACCCCAAGGACACTGGCGGCGTTCTGCTCGAGTTGGTCGAGCATGCTGCGGCGGATCCGCACAGTGTCCAATCAAGTCGGGGCTGAGCGAATGGCTGTCGCTCACGCGGGCACAGACTCGGCGTCAATTCCTATTTTCGGAGAGGGTTTCTTGCGGTGAACGCATCAGACAACACGGGGCTCGGCCTGTTCGACGACACAGCAAGCGCAGTCGGCAACTTTCCCACCGCATTGCGCGGTTATGACCGAACGGCCGTTGACGACTATGTCCGGACGCTTGAGGACAGTGTTGTCAAGTCGCGTAGACACGCCACTCAGCTCGAGCAGCAAGTGACCATGCTCCAAGATGACATGGCATCTGGTGGTGATTCAACAGACTCCAAGGACGTCGATTACGCCAACCTTGGTGGGCGCGCCAACGACATTCTCCGGCTCGCTCAGGAGCAAGCGCGTGAGCTGGTGCAGAACGCGACGGTCGAGGCCCAGAAGCTCAAGGAGCAGGCGCGGCGCGAGGCCGACGGGCTGCGGACCTCCGCGGCCCGAGAGGGCGACGCCATCAAGACCGGCGGCGCAGCACAGATTGATCAGCTACGCAGCAAGTTGCGGGATGAGGTCAAGGCCCAGGTCGACAAGGCCAAGGCCGAAGCGGAGTCCCTGATCGCGGCGGCCCGCCGGCAGGCCGAGTCGGTACGCCGGGAGGCCGACAATGAGGCACAGGCGACGCGCCAGAATGCCTACCTCGACACCGAGAACCTACGTCGGACTGTTGAGCGCGAGGCCGCAGAGGCTAGATCCAAGCTGGCAGGCGAGCGGGAACAGGCCATTGGGCAGCTCAAGTTGGCCCATGATGAGGCGCAACAGAAGACCGCCGCACTGCTCGCCGAGGCAACCAAGTATCACCGCGAGTCCGGGGAGCGTCTGGAAGCTGACCTGGCCGAAGCCGCACGAATTCGCGCCGAAGCCCTTACCGAAGCCGAGCAGACCAAGGGCGCGGCTGCACAGGAAGCTGAGGCGCGGATCGCCACCGCGAAGAAGCAGGCCGCGGCCATCAATGAGCGGACCCAACAGGAGTTCGCATGGCGGAAGCAACAGCTGCGCCGTGAGACGGAGTTGCTGCACCAGCGCAAGCAGGCTGTGTTAAGCCAGCTCGCGAGCTTGTCGGCACTCGCCGAGCAAACGGCCAGTGCCTTCCCCGACCTGGACGACCCCAACGATCTGGAGGGCGAGGTCGGCGATCGCACCGTGATGCGTCCCGACATACTCCCACCAGCCGGTCTGGGCGAGGACAGTCCTGCCGCTAGCAGTGCCGGCTCGACTAGGAACGGTGGCAAGTCGACCGATGATGAAGAGGACGAACTTGAGATCGACGGAGATGCGACCGTGCTCGTGGCCCCGTCCGATCTGGCCGGCGAAGGAGCCAAGTCGAAGTAGCTCAGCTCCAGACCGCAGGCCGGCCGCGATGATCATCACTGCCTGACGACTGGCCCTCGGCTTCGGGTGCCGTTACCCTGAGATGACTCGGGGTAACGGCACTTTGGCGTGTAAGGAGCCGGCGTGAACATGCCCCCAGCAGTTGACCCGCATTTGGATAACGGCCGCTTTCCCGTGGCGCGCAGAGGATATGACCGCGAGGCGGTTGATCATTTCGTGCGCGCGACGCAAGCCCAGATCGCCCAGCTGGTGGAGCAATACGATTCCTTGATCACCTACAACCATGAGCTTCGCCAGGCGCTTGACGAGGCCCATGCCCGGGCGAGTCATGCAGACTTCTCCGGACTCGGCGCGCGGGCGCAGGAGATCCTCCACATCGCCGAGGAACAGGCAACCGACATCACTCAGGGCGCCATTCAGGAGGCAGATCGGCTGAGCGCACAGAGGCAGGCCGAAATTGACGAACTACGCCAGGGCGCGTACGCGGACCTAGCCGAGATGCGAGACGCCCAGCGGGCTGAGTTAGACGCCCTACGAGAGCAAGTGGAGCGAGATACGGCGCAATTGAGGGACCACGCGCGGACCGAGGCCGAGCAGCTGGTGGCGTCGGCTCGACTACAGGCCGGGGCCGTTCGGGCTGAGGCGGAGGCAGCCGCCACGGGTACGCGCAAGGCCGCCAGTTTTGAGTCACAAGAATTCCTTGCCGCCGCAGAACGTGACAGTGCGGCTTTACGCCAGGATGCTGCAGACCAACGCGAGCATGTGATGGCTGAGTTGAAGGAGGCGCAGGAATCGGCGAATCAGGCCATCCAGGCGATGCTGGCCGAGGCGACCGAGTTGCAGCGGGCCGCCGATGAGCGCCTGACGTCGGAAGCCGAGCGGGCCGCGAAGCTACGCAACGAGGCCCTGGCTGAGGCGGAACGCATCAAGCTGGGCGCCGGTGGCGACGCGGACGAGATCATTGATCGGGCGCGACATCATGCCGCGGTCATCGACGACCGAGCACGCCAAGAGCTCGCGCTGCGACGCCGCCAGATGCAGGACGAACAGGACCTGCTCATGCGACGGAAACACGCGATGCTCAACCAGCTCGCTTCGGTGGGCGCGCTGGCGGTCGAGACTGCGGAGAACCTGCCTGATGTCCCTGAGACGGACTTTTCAGAGCTCGCGGCATATGGAGCCAGCTCAGAGCCCGGCAGCACCGTGGCCGAGATAGAGAGCGATCCGACCGTGGGCAATGCGACGAGCGAGGCCGGGGACGGGCAGGACGTGGCCGAGGAGACTGAACAGCAGGCGGCGAATGAGGAACCTGAGGCGCGCGCTGAGAACGAGGAAAGCGGGCCCTCCCCGAAGGACGAGGAAGGCGAGCCGCGCGCGGAGGACCATGGCGACTTGTCCGGCGATAACGGCGATGAGGCGTCGCGCAGTGATGAAGTCAAGGGGAAAGTGCCGACCGAGGACCGTGAGTACGCCCAGTCGACCAAGCCGTAGCGCACGCAGGCGCAGCGCCCCTTTCACCCGCTCAGCGGAGAAGCGCTGGCAAATCACATGCGCTGCGGTGTTCCACCTGCACCTATCCAGCACTTTCTCGGGGAGCGTCGGTGATTGGCTCGTAGGGCGCCCATTGATTGCTGCCGGACTACCAAGCGGCCAGATCAGAACAATCGCGTTGACGGGTCGTCGAGGCCCCGGAGAGCGTCATAGTCCACGAGCTTGACTTCGATGCCCCTGTCCCCCGCAAGGGTCCGCGCCTGCGGCGCGATCGATTGAGCAGCAAGGATTCCGCGTACCGGCGTCAGAAGCGGGTCGCGGTTGAGGAGGTCAAGGTAGCGAGTCAGCTGCTCGACGGCGTCAATGTTGGCCTTGCGCTTGACTTCCACCGCAACGTGCTTCGTTGGATGCTGTTCCAGGCCGTGAATCTCTCCGCGACGTCTGATCTCGACCGCGACGTACGCCCCGGCGGCGTTCCTGCACAGCAAGTCGACTGGCCCGATTGGTGTCGGATGCTCGCGTCTGACAAGCGACAGGCCGGGTGCCAATGCCTCAGGATGTTCGGCGAGAAGCTCCTGTAGATGCGCCTCAACACCGTCCTTTTGAAGCCCTGGGTCGACGCCCAGTTCATGGGAGGTGTCATGGAACACTTCTGCCAGCAAGATCTGGAGCGTGTCGCCATCGCGGCCGCGGACTTCCCAACGGGCTGACAGCGGCTCGCCGCTTAGCGCCGAGTCATGGTCCAGCTCACGCGGCCCCAGTTCGACCAGCGAGCACGGGTGGCTCATCCAGTTCAGCGGTTTGTAGGCGCGGTCGTCAGCGTGGATCGACACAGATCCGTCAGACTTGATCAAGATGAGCCGCGTCGCCATCGGCAGGTGGGCCGTCAGCCGCCCTGCGTAGTCCACTTGGCAACGGGCTATCACCAACCGCACGGAGACAAACTACCGGCTTGATCGGACTACCACTTGTGATTGAATCTCGAGATACCCGCCCAATCCCCCAGGGAGCTTGCTCATGGCCCGACGGCCGAGTAAACATCTCAGGCCGGCACGACCGCTGAGCTCCGGACATGCGACGTCGGTGATCAAGAGCGACGGGCGGTGGATTGTCCGCAGCGTGTCGGGTGCAGCAGCCACGAAGGCCTATCGGTGTCCCGGGTGTAACGGCGAGATCCGCCTCGGCACTCCGCATGTGGTGACCTGGCCAGACACACCTAGCCTGCTCTCTCAATCCCCGGTCGAAGAGCGCCGACACTGGCACACGAGCTGCTGGCAACGGCGGCCGTGAACGCGGAAGCGCCTCAGCACGGGCTCTTCACTACCCAACTGGGGACCACCGGTCCGCGGGTGGTGTTTCTCCACGGCCTGTTTGGACAGGGAAAGAACTGGAACACGATCGCCAAAGCCTTGAGCGACTCGGCCCGGGTCACGCTCGTCGACTTGCCCAATCACGGCCGGTCCGCCTGGACGGATCACTTCTCCTATCCCGAGATGGCGCACCAAGTTGCCGAGCTGCTGAAAGCCCGGGCCGAGGGAGATCGGTACGCCATGGTCGGCCACTCGATGGGGGGCAAGGTTGCCATGACGCTCGCGCTGCTCTATCCAGAGCTGGTGGAGCGACTCGTCGTGGTCGATGTTTCGCCAGTATCCACTCGCGAGATCAGCGAGTTCGACACTTTCATCCGCGGCATGCGCGCCATCAACCTGAAGGGCTTGACCGATCGGCGGGCTGCGGACGCCCAGCTTGCCGCGTACGTGAGCAATCCCGGCATCCGCAGCTTCCTGCTACAGAATCTCCGACGCGACGATTCCATCGCGGACGGCTGGAGGTGGCAGATGAACCTGGAGATGCTCGCCGACTACCTGAGCGAGATGGGCGGCTGGCCCGAGCTGCACGCAGACCCGTACGACGGTCCTGTCCTGTGGGTGGCCGGCGCCGCCTCACCTTATGTTCAGCCGGAATACGCTGCCGCCATGCGCGCGCTTTTCCCACGGGTTCAGCTCGTCACGATCAAGGGAGCCGGCCACTGGGTCCATAGCGAGCAGCCACAGGTGTTGCTCGCGATCCTGCGCCGGTTCTTGCATGTGTAAGCACAGTCGATGTTGAAGGGTGGAGCACGTCGATGACAGAGTTCGTGATGGTTGTGTTCGCTCTCATCCCGCTAGACGTGATGCCCAACCAACCGTCGGCGACGCCGCCAGCGGCAGCCTATCCCCACGGGAGCCAAGGTTTCGCCGCCTACATCGTCGGTGGCTTCTTTGGCTTGGGCATCCTGGTGCTAGCCATGGTGCTCCTCAACCGTCGGCCAAAGCGAGTTAATCGTCGTTCCTTGGACCAGTGAGCATGCGCCTTAGCGAGAGAGTCAAGCTCGAGTCACTGTCGTGATCTCAGAGGGGTTGTTAGGCCGGCCCGTGCCGTCAGAGTTGCTGCCGTCCTGACCTTCCTCGGCCATCGATGCCACGACGTCACGAGACGCCTTGTTCATCTTGCCGAAGATCGTATAGTTCGGGTTCTTGTCGAGGCTGGTCGAATCGGCCCAGACCAGGAAGAACTGTGAACCGTTCGTGCCTGGGCCACCGTTCGCCATGGCAACGGTGCCCTCCGTGTAGCTTTCGGTACCGTCGGTCTCGTCGGCGAACTCGTAGCCAGGACCACCCTTCCCTGTACCGGTCGGGTCGCCGCATTGCAGGACGAAGATCCCCGAGTCCGCCAGCCGATGGCACTTGGTGTTGTCGAAGTAGCCCTGGTCGGCCAACGAGACAAAGGAGTTGACCGTGCATGGAGCTTTCGTTCGATCCAAAGTGATCGTGACCTTGCCGTTCGTCATCGTCAGCACGTAACTGATCGTTCCGCTGGTCGGGACTCCGGTAGTGGGCGGCGGCGTGACCGGCCGCGCTGCGTCGGCGGACACGGAATACTCGCACGTGTCACCAGCGCCGCCACCTAGGCCGCTAGCGCTGGATACCGGCGACGGCACGACGGAGGCTGCCGGCGGATCCGGTGGTGGCGGTGGGCTGGGGATCTGACCGCAACCACTCATCAGCACCGCGACTCCGATGACAGTCACGAGTCCTCGGCAGGCGCGCTTATTTGGGCTGCTCACGCATCGCGCTCGATCCCCGCCGACGTCGTCGTAGCCCGCGGAGGAAAGGCGCCTCCACTCTCTCCTCCTCCGACCGGCGGCGCGCGATACCGACGCTCGCAGCCCGCTATCTGGGCTGCTCGCGCATCGCGCTCGCAGCTGGTTCACCGTTGTACTGTGCCACAGCGCGGAGCCGCTTCCTGGCAGCGACAAGCCCGCCAACCTGAAGTTGTCATCACCCGCGCCGGAACGTACCGGACCCGCTGCGTAGGGTGTGATCATGGTTCGGCTGACCCGCATCTACACCAGGACAGGCGACGCCGGACAGACCCAGCTTTCCGACCTGTCGCCGGTCAGCAAGACCGATCCGCGGGTTGCGGCGTACGGGGATGTGGACGAGGCCAATTCAGCAATCGGGGTCGTCCTTGCCGCCGGTGACCTGCCCGAGGATGTCGCCGCGGTGCTGCGGAGCGTCCAGAACGAGATGTTCGACGTCGGAGCTGATCTTTCGACCCCGCTACGAGTGCCCACCTCGACTGATCCCCCACCAGAGCTACGCATCACCCAGGAGTATGTCGAGCGGCTGGAGGCCTGGTGTGACCAGTTCGGCGACCCGCTACCGAACTTGAAGTCATTCATCCTTCCTGGGGGTTCGCCGGCCGCTGCGCAGCTGCACGTAGCGCGTACGGTGGTGCGACGCGCCGAGCGCGCAGCCTGGGCCGCCGCCGAGGCATACGGAACTGAGCCGGTCGAAGAGGCGCAGCTTCCGGGCGGGGTCGGCATGCTGGCGATGACCTATCTCAACCGACTGTCGGACTTGCTGTTCATCCTCACCCGGGTCGTTAACGGAATCGACGGCGATGTGCTGTGGGTACCCGGGGGTGACCGAAGCCACAGCTCGGCGCCGAGAAGCTAGCCCAACCAACCCTCAAGCCTCCAGGAGGATGCGATGCCGAGTGACTCCCGTCTGAAGGAAGCGACTGGCAAGGCCGACCCAGCTCAGCCGAGACCGGTTACGTTGTTCACCGGACAATGGGCCGATCTCCCCTTCGAGGAGATCTGCCGGCTTGCCGGGGGCTGGGGCTACGACGGGCTCGAGATCGCCTGCTGGGGTGATCATTTCGATGTCGTCAAAGCGGTCGAGGACGATGGCTACCTCCAAGGACGCAGAGACATTCTCGAGCAGCACGGGCTCGGCTGTTGGGCGATCTCCAATCACCTCAATGGTCAGGCCGTGTGTGAGGCGATCATCGACGACCGCTACAAGAACATGGTCAACCCACGGGTCTGGGGTGACGGTGACCCCGAGGGCGTTCGACAGCGGGCCGCCGAGGAGATGAAGATCACGGCACGCGCGGCGGCAGCCTTTGGCGTAGACACCGTCGTCGGATTCACAGGATCGGCCATCTGGCACTACCTGGCCATGTTCCCGCCGGTCGAGGACAAGGTCATCCAGGCCGGCTACGCCGATTTCGCCGACCGCTGGAACCCGATCATCGACGGCTTCGAGGAGGTCGGCGTCCGCTTCGCCCACGAAGTACATCCCAGCGAGATCGCGTACGACTACTGGTCGACGGTCGCCACGTTGGAGGCCATCGATCACCGTCCCGGCTTCGGCCTCAACTTCGATCCGTCGCACATGGTCTGGCAGGAGCTCGACTATGTCGGCTTCCTCTGGGATTTCCGGGATCGGATCTACCACGTGGACTGTAAGGACACCAAGCTCAGGATGAGCAACGGCCGCAATGGCCGGCTGTCCTCGCATCTGCCATGGGCGGACCCGCGCCGCGGCTGGGACTTCATCTCGACCGGTCACGGCGACACCCGGTGGGAGGACATTTTCCGGATGCTCAATCACATTGGCTATGAAGGGCCCATATCCATCGAATGGGAGGATGCCGGAATGAACCGCCTCGACGGGGCACCCGAGGCGCTCGACTTCATCCGGAGCATGAACGGCATCCGCCCGTCGGAAGCATCCTTCGACGCAGCCTTCGCCGCAAGGGGCTAGCTATTCGAAGCGGCGTACGCCGGGCTATTCGAAGCGGCGTACGCCTGGCGGTGCCGCTTCCAACCAGCTCAGTAGGCCGGTCAGCGACTCCTCGCTCATCGCCAGCTGCCATTCAGTGTCGGTGTGACCATCGTGCATCTCAATGCGGAGCACCTTCTCATCCGCGTTCAGTGCCAGCGCCTCGACGGGATCTGGCATCCGGGTCTCCAGTACGCGTACGTTGCGCCGCGGAAAGACGATGCGCGGTCGTAGCGAGTATGAGAAGAATCTGAACCACTCCAGGATTCCCTCGCTATAACGCCCGACTCCGAGCACCCAGCCGGCGCCCGGAGTCGACATCCGCAGCCGAAGACTGCAGTCGAATGTGCCACCGAGACGATCAAGCCATCGACGCCTGACAGCCAGCATCAACAGGCTTACGGCCATCAGACCAGCCAGCACAATGAGGATCTCGACGACCCCGAGCCAGCCGTGCATGAAAGTCCTCAGATCGCGCGCGAATGTTAGCTGCGACCCTACTGCGCCTTCTGCGCCGCGCGAAGCTGTGCCTCAGCGCGCAGGAAATGCTTTCGATCCTCGTCGCTTCCGTCACCCGTATCGAGAACTCGTTGTGCTTCCGCGAGCTCCTTCTCAGCTTGCGCAACAGTGATCTCGTCAGCCATCCGGGCGTATTCACTCAAGATCGAGACTCGCCCCTGAGAGACGGATATGAAGCCGCCCTCCACGGCGATGATCTCCCGGGTGGGGTTGTCTTCGCAGAAGATTACGACCGCGCTCGGCACCAGTAGTCCGAGAACCGGTTCATGACCTGGCAAGATGCCGATCTCACCGTCGACGGTCTCGGCGATGATGTTGGAAGACTTACCGGACCAGACCACACGATCGGCCGAAACGACTTCCACCTGCATGGGTTCAGCCATACCGCTCCATTCCGTGTGCGCCTATCGATTCTTCGATCATCAGGCTTCCTTCTGCAGCTCCGACCAACGGCGCTCGACGTCTTCCATGCTGCCCACGTTGAAGAAGGCCTGCTCCGCAATGTGATCAACTTCGCCGTTACAGATCATCTGGAACGACTCGATGGTCTCGTTGAGCGGCACCGTCGACCCCGGAATGTTGGTGAATTTCTCGGCCATGTAGGTGTTCTGGCTGAGGAACTGCTGGAGGCGACGGGCGCGGTTCACCACGATCTTGTCTTCTTCGGACAACTCGTCGACGCCCAGAATCGCGATGATGTCTTGCAGCTCCTTGTTGCGTTGCAGAATCTGCTTGACCCGAACCGCCACGTCGTAGTGCTGCTGGCCGATGTATTGCGGGTCGAGGATTCGACTGGTCGAGCTCAACGGATCCACTGCCGGGTAGAGACCGCGGGAAGCGATCTCGCGAGACAGCTCTGTGGTGGCGTCCAGGTGAGCGAACGTCGTTGCCGGCGCCGGATCGGTGTAGTCATCAGCCGGCACATAGATCGCCTGCATCGAAGTGATCGAATGCCCGCGGGTCGAGGTGATCCGCTCCTGAAGCTGGCCCATTTCGTCGGCGAGGTTCGGCTGGTACCCAACAGCCGAAGGCATCCGACCTAGGAGGGTGGAAACCTCCGAGCCTGCCTGGGTGAACCGGAAGATGTTATCGATGAACAGCAGCACGTCCTGGCCCTGCACGTCGCGGAAGTACTCCGCCATCGTCAGCGCCGAGAGGGCGACCCGCAGCCGGGTTCCCGGGGGCTCGTCCATCTGCCCGAACACCAGCGCGGTGTCCTTGAAGACGCCGGCCTCCTCCATCTCGTGGATCAGGTCGTTGCCCTCACGGGTCCGCTCCCCCACGCCGGCGAACACCGAGGTGCCACCGAAGTTGTGGGCGATGCGATAGATCATCTCCTGGATCATCACCGTCTTGCCGACGCCGGCGCCGCCGAACAGGCCGATCTTGCCACCGGTCACGTACGGGGTGAGCAGGTCGAGCACCTTGATGCCGGTCTCCAGCATCTGGGTCTTCGACTCCAACTGGTCGAACTTGGGCGCCTGCCGGTGGATCGGCCAGCGGCCATTGGGCGCGCCCTCTATCTCGGTGATCTCGATGGTCGACGGATCGACATCGAGCACGTCGCCAGTCACGTTCCACACGTGACCCTTGGTGATGTCGCCAACAGGCACTGAGATCGGCTGCCCAGTGTCCCGCACTTCCGTGCCTCGCTGCATGCCGTCGGTTGGCTTGAGTGCGATAGCTCGAACGAGGTTGTCGCCGATGTGCAGCTCAACCTCCATGGTCATGCTGCGGGTCTCACCGCCCACGGTGGTCTCGACCGTCAGCGCGTTGTAGATTTCGGGCATCTGGTCGACAGGAAATTCAACATCGACCACCGGGCCGATGACCCGAGAGACGCGGCCGATGCCGCCCGAGGGGGCTTCGGTGTCTTGTTCTTCAATCGTGGCGGTCATCTGGCTTCCTCGTTCGTCAGTGGATGGCTGGTCATTCGATGGTGGATATCACTCGGCGGCCGCAGTTGCCTCGGCAAGGGCACTCGCTCCGCCGACGATCTCGGAGATTTCCTGGGTGATCTCGGCCTGCCGGGCCTGGTTAGCTTCGCGGGTCAGCCGCTCGATCAGCTGCTGCGCGTTGTCGGTCGCTGACTTCATCGCCTTCTGCCGGCTGGCCAACTCCGAGGCGGCTCCCTGGAGCAGGCAGTAGTGGATGCGGCTTGCGACATACAGCGGCAGCAGCTCATCCAGCACCGTCTCAGCATCCGGCTCGAACTCGTACAGCGGAAGAATCTCCTCACTATCCGGCGGCTCGTCGCCCTCCACGACCTCCAGTGGCAGCATCCGGATCACTTCGGCTCGCTGCGTGAGCATGGAAACGAAACGGGTGTAGACCACGTGGATCTCATCCACCCCGCCCTCTGCCGTTGGCGTCAGGAATGCCTCAATCAGCCTGTCGGCGATCTCGCGAGCGTGGGCGTAAGTCGGAGCGTCGGAGAAACCCTCCCACTTGGCGGCGACATTACGACGCCGGAAGCCGTAAAACGCGATGGACTTCCGGCCAGTCAGATAGGGCACGGGCTCCCTGTTCGCCTGCCGCAGCATCTGGTTCAGCTGTTCGCCCTCCTTGATCACCGAGGAGGAGTAGGCGCCTGCCAAGCCGCGGTCAGAGGTGATCAGCAGCACCGCCGCTCTGGTCGGGTTCTCTGCCTCCGTGGTCAGCGGATGATCAACGTTGGAGAATGTCGCCACGGCTGACACAGCCCTGGTCAGCTCCCGCGCATACGGAGCAGCCGATTTGGCGCGCTGTTGTGCCTTGATGATTCTCGACGCAGCAATCAGCTCCATCGCCCGCGTGACCTTCTTGATGGTCGTGACCGAGGAGCGGCGCTGTCGCAGCTCACGCAGACTTGCCGGCATGTCAGCCTCGTTTCTGCCTCACGATTTGCTCTTGCGTGACGTCCTCTTCCTCCAAGGCGACATGCTCCTCTCGGCCGGCCAGCAACTTGCCCTCCGAGGTCTGGAACCCCTTCTTGAACTCAGCAATCTGCTCGCGCAACGTCGCCGCAGTGTCGTCGTCGAAATTCTTGGTTTCCCGGATGTTGCGGAGAACGCTGCTGTGGTGACGGAGATGGTCCAGTAGCTCGCGCTCGAAGCGCAGTACGTCGTCAACTGGCACCTCATCCATAAGACCCTGGATACCAGCCCAGATCGAGACCACCTGCTCTTCCACCGGATAGGGCGAGTATTGCGGCTGGCGCAGCAGCTCGACCAGCCGGCCGCCCCGATCGAGCTGGCGGCGGGTCGTCGCGTCGAGGTCTGAGGCGAACATCGCAAAGGCCTGCATGTCGCGGAACTGAGCGAGCTCCAACTTGAGCGAACCAGCGACATTCTTCATCGCCTTGATCTGAGCGGCCCCACCGACCCGGGATACCGAGATTCCCACGTCGATGGCTGGGCGCTGATTCGCGTTGAAGAGGTCCGACTGCAAGAAGATCTGACCGTCAGTGATCGAGATGACGTTGGTCGGGATGTACGCCGACACGTCATTGGCTTTGGTCTCGATGATCGGCAGGCCAGTCATCGATCCGCCACCCAGCTCATCGGAGAGCTTCGCGCAGCGCTCCAGCAGCCGGCTGTGTAGGTAGAACACGTCGCCGGGATACGCTTCGCGGCCCGGCGGCCGACGCAGCAGCAGCGACATGGCACGGTAGGCCTCGGCCTGCTTGGTCAGGTCGTCGAAGATGATCAGCACGTGCTTGCCCTGATACATCCAGTGCTGCCCAATGGCCGAGCCGGTATACGGCGCCACGTACTTATAGCCAGCCGGGTCTGACGCGGGGGCGGCGACGATCGTGGTGTATTCGAGTGCGCCAGCCTCCTCCAGCGCTCCGCGAACAGCCGCGATGGTCGATCCCTTCTGGCCGATCGCGACGTAGATGCAGCGCACCTGCTGCTCGGGATCACCGCTGTCCCAGGCGCTCTTCTGGTTCATGATCGTGTCGACGGCAATGGCAGTCTTCCCGGTCTTGCGGTCGCCAATGATCAACTGCCGCTGGCCCCGACCGATCGGGATCATGGCGTCGATGGCTTTGATCCCCGTCTGCAGCGGCTGATTGACTCCCTGTCTATCCATCACACCAGCGGCCTGCAGCTCGAGCGGGCGACGCTCGCCAATGTCGGTGATCTCGCCGAGCCCGTCGATCGGATTGGCCAACGCGTCGACGGTACGTCCCAGGTACCCGTCACCAACTGGCACCGAAAGGATGTCACCAGTGCGCTTGACGACCTGGCCTTCCTCGATGCCCCCGGACTCACCCATGACGACGACGCCGATCTCCCGGACGTCAAGGTTCAGCGCGATACCAAGAGTGCCGTTCTCGAACTCGAGCAACTCGTTGGCCATTGCCGAAGGCAGGCCCTCGACCCGCGCGATTCCGTCGCCGGATGTGACAACTGTTCCAACCTCTTCGCGGCCGGCCGTCTCCGGCGCGTAGTCCCGGACGAAGCGATCAAGTGCTTCGCGGATTTCCTCTGGACGAATCGTAAGTTCTGCCATCGTCTGCGCTTTCTGCTTTATCTCGGAGGTGAATGTGTTCAGTTGTTGATCTAGGAGCCGTGCTATCCAAAGAGCCGTCGGGCCGCCTCGAGCCTGTCCACGACGGTACCTTCAAACACTTCGTCGCCGAGCTCAACCCGAACCCCGCCCATGATGTCGGGATCGATGACCTCCTGGATCGCAACCTCGCGGCCGATCTGTTTCATCAGAGCAGCGCGCAACCGGTCTCGTTGGTCGGAGGTGAGCGGCTTGGCGACCCGGACGGTTGCCACGACCCGATTCTTCTGTGCCGCGGCCAACGTGACGTATCCCTCGATCGTGTGCCCGAAGGTTCGCTCTCGAGCCGCCACTGCCCGCTTCGCGAGCATGATCGTTGCGTCGGTCGCGCGGCCTCCAAGCAGCTCGCCGATAAGTTCCTGCCGCCTGCTGCGGTCGATCGAGCGGTCCGCCAGCACATTACGCAGATCGGGGTTGGACTCCACGAACCGGGCGAATCGGAAGAGCTGGTCCTCGGTGTCCTCCAGCTCGCCACGTCGGTCTGCCACGATGAGCACGGCACGTACGGCCTGCCGCTCCAGTGCGGCCGCGAACGTACGCCCCCCTGCCCACCGGAGCGTTGCCGCCTCCGCCACGAAATCAGCCACAGCCCGGTCAACTTTGCCGTCGAGCAACCCATGCACCAAACCCTGACGCGCTCCTTCCGGCGTGCCTGGATCGGTCACGGCCCGCCGCAGCGTTGGTGAGGACTCCAGCGCGTCAACCACCGCGAACATGTCGGTGGCGAAGGTGTCGCCGACCTGGCTGTCATTCAGCATGCGGTCCAGCGAACTCAGTCGCGCGTCGGTGGCGACGGTCATCACAGCCTCGCGCCCAGATTCATGACCTGCCCACGGGCGTGCGCTCGCCCTCACCTTCGAGCTCCGCGAGGAAGCGATCGACCGTACGTCGGGCTCGCTCATCGTCCTCAAGCGACTCGCCGACGATCCGGCTCGCCAACGTGGTGGCCAACGTACCGATCTCAGCTCGCATCTGAGTCATGACTGTGGCGCGCTCGGCTTCGAGCTGAGCCTCTCCCTGGGTCCTGATCCGGGCGACCTCGGCCTGCGCCTGCTCGCGAAGTTCGGCGAGGATCTGCGTGCCCTCGGATTTAGCGTCCTCGCGAATCCTGGCCGCTTCGGTGCGGGCCTCGGCCAACTGCTCGTTGTACTGGCGCAAAGCCGCATCGGCAGCCTCCTGAGCCTTCTCCGCCTTCTCCAAGCCACCCTGGATGGCGGCGGTGCGCTCGGCGTAGGTGGCCTCGAACCGCGGCACCACGAACCTGCTGATGAGGAAGGTCAGTAGCAGCGCGAACACAATCGCGGCAATCACTTCCGACAGGTGCGGGACCAGCGGATTCTCCTGGAGCGGTACAAGAAGCGCGGTCATCGAGACCACTCGCTCACAGCCCGCCGAAGACGAAGGCGAGGGCGATTCCGATGATCGCCAGCGCCTCAGTCACAGCGAATCCGATCCAGGCCGTGCCCATCATCGCGCCGCGGGCCTCGGGCTGCCGCGCCGTGCCCTGGATGACCGAGCCGAAGATCAAGCCCACGCCGATTCCGGGGCCGATGGCGGCGAGGCCGTAGCCGACGATACCGAGGGATCCGACGAGTTCCATTGGAGTCATTTGCGACTTCTTTCTTGACGGGGTTTCGCGGAATCTGCGGAAACCGAGGGTGGGTCAGTGCTCCTCGGACGCGGCCGAGGAGATGTACTGGGCGGTGAGAACGGTGAAGATAAAAGCTTGCAGGGACTGAACGAAGATCTCCAGGCCGAAGATCGCCATGCTGAAGATCAGGGCGACCACGCCGGCGGTCTTGTTGATGATCGACTCGGAATGCAGAAGCAAGTACTCCCCGCCCAACACGAACACCAGGACCAGCAGGTGCCCGGCGAACATGTTGGCGAAAAGTCGCAAGGACAGGGTGACCGGCCGGACGAGGATGTTGGACACGAACTCCAGCGGGATGATCAGCGGCCACATGAATACGGGCACACCCGAGGGCAGCGTCGCGTGCTTGAGGTAACCAAAGAAACCGTGCTTAGCGATGCCAACGCCGTTATAGATCACCCACACCAGAATTGCCAGGCCGTACGGCCAACCTATGTGCGAGGGCGTGGGTAGCAGGCTGAGTGGAAAGACTCCAAATAGGTTATTGACCAGCACGAAGGAGAACAGGGCGATCAGCAGCGGGAGGTATCTGCGGAAGTCGTGCCCGATCATGTCCCGGGCGATGGTGTTCCGGACGAAGAAGTAGGCAGTTTCGCCGAGGTACTGGCCCTTGCTGGGCACCATGGCGTTCTTCCGGGCCATGATCATCCAGAAGATCAAGATCAAGATCACCGAGATGATGCTCTGCAGCATGTACTTGTCTAACCAGGCTAACCAGGGAACGCCTTCGAACAGTGGCGGCACGTCGAAGCTATGCACCCCGGGGGCTTCGAAGCCGCCGCCGTCTGTTTCCAGCGGGGTCAGGCCCGACAAGAAACCGCTCACCGTTCCCCCTTCTCGGCCTTCTGCGTGTGCCCGGTTACCGTGCCCTGGTTGCTTCGATCCTTGGCACCCGTTGCAGGTGCTGCGTCATCGATGCGGCCAAAGCGCCGGATGATCACGTACGCCCCGAATGCAGCGCCTGCGACGATCCCGATCGGCAACAGGAACCTGGTGCCGAAGTAGTGATCGCCGAGCCATCCAAGCAGTCCGTAGACCAGAACGCCGGCGATCAAGTAGGAGAGCACTCGTAGCCCCAAGTCCATTCCGCCCGATTCCTCGCCTCCTTGCGATTTCGGCTGGTCGAAGGCCGCCTTCGGTTGTTCCTTCATGGCGTGACACACGCTAGCAGTGATTGCGGCACCGGTCACGGCTCCAAGTCACCTTTGCTTGGTGGCACGTACTCGGTGTCGTAGGCCCCGATTCGCAGGCGAGAAAAGACAAAGATTTCGACTGCCAGCCATCCCGCGACAACGATGATCGTTGTCAGGAAGATGACCATGGGTGTCAGTGTTGGCCAGACTTCGTGGTGGGCGTTGTAGAGCACCAGGACCAGTCCCAGGATCACCACACGCGCGGTGTAGCTGCACATCGACACAGTGAGCAACGTCCGGGCCCCAGCGTCGGCGAAGAGCACCATCACGTACTGGCCGACTCCATAGAAGAACAGCACCATGGCGGCTGCCAGGGCGGCCGAGATCAGGCCGCTCATCCCGTAGCCGATGGTGAAGCCGATCAAGCAGACGGTTGCCGCGATCAACCCGCCCACAGCACCGCCAATTAGCAGCTTGCGAGCCCGGATGACGTGCACACTCGGCCCATCTGCAGGCGTCGCCGCACGCTCGGGGCGGCTGTCGACGGTCATGAGCGGCAGTCCTTTTTATGCCAGTGTCGGAGCTGGATAGTGATCGGATACGGGCCGGGTCGCGTCGCGCGAACAAAGGTCGCAGGGCTGCGTCCGTGAAAACTAACACAGTGCCTTCTCCGACAACGGCATCTCCGGATGGACACGTATCGCAGGCTCGCGATGTTCGCGCCGCCGATCTGCAGGAGGAGATGGCGGAACAACGCTTTTCCGTTCCGCCATCTCCGACGAAGACGGCGGCAACCCAGCGAACATTGCCGCGAGCGGTAGCGAGCAATCAAACACAGCGCGATCTGCGCGGAGCGAGCACTGCGAGCCGAGCAATCAGTGCAGAGACTCGCCCCGGCGGATCTGGTGCTTGGCGCGCACGGGGCGACCAAGTGTGACCACCATCAAAACCAGTGCGCACACTACCCCGATCGCCACGACAGTCCACTGTCGTTCTGTCTGCACCAGCCCCAAGATGATCACACCGAAGGAGACGAGCGCCGACCAGACATACATCAGCATGACGGCACGACGCTGGCTGTGGCCGCGTTCCAGAAGCCGGTGGTGCAGGTGCTGTTTGTCGGGTAAGAACCACCACTTGCCGGCATAGGTACGACGAATGAACGCCAGGGTCAGGTCGAGAAACGGCAGCGCGAGGATTGCCAGCGGCAACACCAAAGGAAGGACCGTCGGAACCAACCCCTCGCGACCGTCCTGAAGCTGCGAGATGTCGATCTGTCCGGTGAGGCTGATGGTGGACGTTGCAAGCAGCAGACCCAACAGCATCGCGCCGGAGTCGCCCATGAACATCCGCGCTGGGAAGAAGTTGTGCGGCAAGAAGCCGAGGCAGGCGCCAGCGATGGCGACCGTGATGAGGCTTGAGGTCGTCGCCCTGGTGAGGCCCTCAGTGACGGTGAGCAGATAGGAGTAGGCGAAGAAGGCAAGAGCGCCGATCCCGACTACTCCAGTGGCCAATCCATCCAGGCCATCGACGAAGTTCACGGCATTCGAGCACAGCACGATGAAAAACACGGTGATCGCAACCGAAGTTGTGCCGTCCAACGAGACGATCTGGTTGGGCAGCGGGATCCACAGCATCTTGACCCCCAGCGCCACGGCAATGCCCGCCGCGAAAACCTGCCCGGCGAATTTCGTCAGCGGGGGTAGCTCGAAAACATCGTCGAGCACACCCACGAGACAGATCACGATCGCTGCTACCAAAACAGCCCGAGAGTCTTGTTGCACAGTCGCCAAGCGGCCGAGAAATGGCAGCTGCCAGGAGATCAGAATCGCGGCCGCGACTCCAGCCAGCATCGCCACGCCACCGAAGTAGGGCATCTCGATCGTGTGCACGTCGCGGTCCCGGACTCTGGCCATTGCTCCGGTTCGCAGAGCCAGGCGACGGCAGACACCACTCAGCAGATAGGTCACTGCCGCCGCGATGCAGAGAACTAGCAAGTACTCGCGCACTCAGCCTCCCGCAGCGGGCGCTGAGCCATTGGGACTTGAGCCTGTCGACGGACCTTCGTCTTTCTCGCCGACTTCAGTGGGCAGATCGAGGAGATTCGGTGCGGTTTCACGGAGCGTTTCCACACTGATCGCGCCGCGCCGCAGCACCTGTCCATCCTCGTGTTGGGTGAAGTCGACGATGGTCGACGGCGCGCCATCCGCGCCACCGAGCTGACCACCGTCGAGATAGACCGACACAGAATCGCCGAGCTGCTCGATCGCCTCATCACAGCTCAAGGCCGCGGGCTGACCGCTGATATTGGCGCTGCTCACCGCCATCGGACCAGTCCGCCGCAAGATGTCGCGTGCCAGCTCGTGGTCCGGCACTCGAAGTGCGATGGTCCCCTCAGTGTCACCAAGATCCATTCGGAGGCTGGGCTGGATCCGGCAGATCACTGTTAGCGCGCCGGGCCAGTGTTTGTCGACAAGGGCATTGGCTGTTTCGGGCACGGCGACTGCAAGCGTCCGGATCAGTGCAGGCTCACCGATCAGTACCGGCGGCGGCATATCGCGACCTCGGTTCTTGGCGTCCAGCAGCCGCTGCACTGCCTCAGCACTGAAGGCATCCGCGCCGATTCCATAGACGGTGTCGGTCGGAAGCACGATGCACTCACCATCCTTGATCGCCTGGCGCGCAGCCTCACACGCTTCCGCGGTGTCCGCCGGATCGTCGCCGGTGCAATCGAAACGCCGGTATCCGAGATCGACAGCCGCCTCTGCCGCCTCCCCCGGGTCACGTTCGCCGGGCCCGCCGGTCGTGGTCACCGGTCAATCTTGCCAGAGTTGAATGTTGACAACGGTGTGAGCAACAAGATCACTCAGTGGGAACGGATCGCGCGCCGCTGTGCTGAGCCAGGCTGGCGCGCCGCTGTCCTGGACGATCGAGCGAGCAGGCACGTCTTTCGCCTGCGAGCGAGTAGGAAGGCAGCGGCTGACAAGCGCCAGCCTCAGCGAGCGGAGCGAGCAATGTGCGAGGAGCGAGGGGACACGCTCTTCGTCCCGGAGCGACGACGAAGTAGGCGGCTACAAAAGCGCGATCCGCGCTTGCGATGTTCGCGCCGCCGATCTGCAGGAGGAGCCAACGAAAAGCGTCGAGAAGTGGGCTGAATTCTCCGACACAATCGTTTCGTTGGATCCGACGAAGACGGCGGCTCCCGGCGAACATCGCAGCGAGCGGAGCGAGCCATTAGACAGCGAGCGCAGCGAGTGGAGCAATCAAGCACGCCGGACCGCCGTGACGAAACGCGGTCTGCCGGTCAAATCGGGATGATCGCGTACGCCGACGAAGCCACCGTGCTGGACAGGGACCTGCGGAGCGGACTCCCCTTGCAAATCAGCGTGCTCAACGCAGAGCAAGCCGGCCGGTCGTAGCAGTCGCGCGGCCTCGGCGACCACCACTCTGATCGCCTCAAGCCCGTCAGGACCGGCAAACAGGGCAAGCAGTGGATCATGATCACGCACCTCGGGCACCACGGATTCGAAGGCTTCCAACGGAATGTAGGGCGGATTGGCGATCACCAAGTCAACTGTGCCGTCAAGCTCAGGCAGCACGCCGATCATGTCCTGCACGTGGAGCTCCACCGTTGTGTCCGCGAGGTTCCGCGCCGCATAGGCCGCCGCCTCCTCAGACAACTCGACAGCATGAACCCGGGTTCCAGTCAGTTCGGTGGCTATGGACTTAGCGACTGCACCAGATCCCGTGCCAAGTTCGACGACCACCGGCAGGTGTCGCGACTCCCCGCGTGCGACTGCATAGACCATCGGACGCAGTTGTTCGATCGCCCAGCCGGTCATTACTTCAGTCTCCGGTCTTGGAACGAAGACGCCGGGGCCTACCTCCAGCTCCAGGTAGCGAAAGTGAGCTTTACCGGTCAAATGCTGCAGTGGCACTCGAGCGGCGCGTTTGTTGATCAATGTATGAAAGTGGGCCGCCTGAGGATCCTCGACGGTATCGAGCAGGGGAAGCCGAGCCAGCTCGACTCCTACTGCGTACGCCAACAACTGCCGGGCCTCCTGCTCAGCCGAGGAGACGCCGACCTCGCGCAACTGGCTCGCAGCCTGATGCAGCAGCGGTCGAACAGCCTTGCTCACGGCTTTGTGCTGCCGACCTGGGAGAGCCGGAGCTGGGTGTCGGCCTCCTGCAGCGCCTTGATCACCGCGTCCAGATCACCATTCAGCACTTGATCAAGGTTGTACGACTTGAAGCCAATTCGGTGGTCGGAGATGCGGTTCTCTGGAAAGTTGTAGGTACGAATGCGCTCCGAACGGTCGACCGTTCGGACCTGGCTGCGGCGGGCCGCCGAGGCTGCGCTCGCAGCCTCCTCTTCAGCGGCCGCCGTCAGCCGAGCCCGAAGCATGCGCATTGCCTGGTCCCGGTTCTGCAACTGCGAGCGCTCGTTCTGGCAGGAGACAACGATGCCGCTGGGGAGATGGGTGATGCGCACGGCCGAGTCGGTGGTGTTGACGCCCTGGCCGCCAGGGCCGGACGAACGGTAGACGTCGATCCGGAGGTCGTCCTCATTGATCTCGACCTCGGTTTCGGCAACCTCGGGCATCACCAGCACACCAGCGGCGGAAGTATGCAGCCGACCCTGGGACTCGGTGACCGGCACCCGTTGCACCCGATGTACACCACCTTCGAACTTGAGCACGGCATAGGGCATCGAGTCAGGCTCACTCAGGGCCGGCGCCTTGATCGCCACGGTCACTGACTTGTAGCCGCCAAGATCAGTTTCCTGAGCATCGAGAATCTCGATCTTCCAGCCGCGGCTCTCGGCGTAGCGCGAGTACATCTTGAGCAGGTCTGCGGCGAACAGCGCTGACTCCTCGCCCCCTTCGCCTGACTTGATCTCCATCAGGGCATCCGAGGAGTCGTTGGGGTCGCGGGGAGCCAGCAGTCGTGTCAACCGCTCCATAACCGGGCCCAGTTGCGCTTCCAGTTCTGCAGCCTCTGTAGCCAACGAAGAATCCTCCTCCGCCAACTCCTTCGCTGCTTCAAGATCATCTGTCAGCCGGGCGTATTCGTCCAACGCCTTCATGACGGGCAGCAGCTCGGCGTAGCGCCGACCCACCGCCCGGGCGCGAGCAAGATCAGCATGGACCGCCGGATCACCGAGCGCTGTTTCCAGCTCCTGAAACTCAGCGCGCAATGGAGCCGTCGACTCGAACATCCGACACTCCTCTCCGACTTGTCAGCGTGGGTGGTTGCTGACGACCACCACGCTGACAACTCGGTGGTCGAGACGCGGCAAGCGCCGGGTTGCAGGGCTTGGTCCCTGCCTCCCGGCGCTGCTTGCACAGCTACTTGCTGCTGGCTTTCTTGGCTGGCTTCTTGGCCGCGTACCTCTTCTCGAAGCGAGCGACCCGGCCACCAGTGTCGAGAATCTTCTGCTTGCCTGTGTAGAACGGGTGGCATGCGGAGCAGACGTCTGCGTGGATCACGCCGTTGGGCGCGGTGCTACGCGTAGTGAACGTATTGCCACACGTGCAGGTCACCTGCGTCTCCCCGTACGCGGGGTGAATGTCGGGCTTCATGCTTATCTCCTCATCGTGGTCGCCGGGTCGCCACGCATCTTGCGCTTAAGGCGTGAACCGGCACCAAAGGGTGATTCTGCCGCAGTCGGACCGCGGCACCAAATAGGGAACGGCTAACCCGTCCGCTTTAGTCCCTCGTGGAACCGTCGGTGCGGAGGGCCGCCTAGTCCTGTGACGGAATGGTCTTGGTGATCGCCATCAAGAACTCGGCGTTGCTCTGGGTCTTGCGCAGCCGGTCCAGCAGCATCTCCAACCCTTGCAGGCTTTCCAGGCCAGAAAGGACGCGACGCAGCTTCCACACGATGGCCAGCTCCTCGCGACTCATCAGCAGCTCCTCGCGGCGGGTGCTGGACGCGTCGACGTCGATCGCGGGGAAGATCCGCTTCTCGGCGAACTCCCGGCGCAGCCGGATCTCTGAGTTGCCGGTGCCTTTGAACTCCTCGAAGATCACCTCGTCCATCTTCGAGCCGGTCTCGACCAGAGCAGTCGCGATGATGGTGAGCGATCCGCCACCCTCGATGTTGCGGGCAGCGCCTAGGAACTTCTTCGGCGGGTACAACGCTGCGGAGTCGACACCACCGGACAAGATCCGTCCGGACGCCGGGGCTGCCAGGTTGTAAGCACGACTCAGCCGCGTAATGCCATCAAGCAAGATCACCACGTCGTGGCCCAGCTCGACGAGCCGTTTCGCTCGTTCGATGGCCAGCTCGGCAACGGCGGTATGGTCCTCGGCGGGTCGGTCGAAGGTAGACGAGATCACCTCGCCCTTGGCTGAGCGCTCGAAGTCGGTGACTTCCTCGGGTCGTTCGTCCACCAACACCACCATGAGCTTCACTTCGGGGTTATTGATGGCGACTGAGTTGGCGATGGCCTGCATGATCAAGGTCTTGCCGGCCTTGGACGGGGAGACGAGCAGCGCACGCTGACCCTTGCCGATCGGAGCCACCAGATCGATGATCCGGCCGGCCATCTGGTTCGGCGTCGTTTCGAGCTTGAGCCGCTCCTGTGGATACAGCGGGGTGAGCTTGGCGAAGTCCGGTCGCTGCCGGATCCCATCGAGATCGCCACCGTTGACGGTGTCGATCCTCACCATCGGATTGAACTTCTCCTTGCGTTCGCCCTCGCGTGGCGTACGGATCACACCAGTGACCAGGTCGCCCTTACGCAAGCCGAGCTTCTTGACCATCGACAAGGAGACGTACGCGTCGTCGGAGCCAGGCAGATAGCCGTTGGTCCGGACGAACGCGTAATTGTCGAGCACATCCAAGATGCCGCGAGCCGGGACGAGTACATCGTCATCGGAAATCACCGGCTCGTCGTAGCGTTCGAGATTGCCACTGCCACCGCGGCTACGCCGGTTTTGGCGATCTCGACTACGCCGCCGGCGACTACGGCGGCCGCCACCTTCCTCGTCCCAGTCTCGGCCCTGGTTGTCTCGGCCCTGGTTGTCTCGGCCCTGATTGTCTCGGCCCTGATTGTCTCGGCCCTGATTGTCGCGCTGTTGGTTCTCGCGACCTTGAGCCTGGTCGCGGCCCCGGCGATTCTGGCGGTCGTTCTGCCGACTCTCGCGAGCTCCGTCGGCCCGCTCGCCCTCCTCAGCGCGGCCCTCAGCAGCCTCCTGAGCGTCCGCTCGGTCGGATGCTTGCTGGGAGTCGCTACCGTTCTGTGGCGCGCCGCTCTCCTTGCGGACCTGACCGTCGTCAACGGTCTCGACCGGTTCGTGCCGTTGATCTGGCGTCGAATCGGTGGGCTGGGTCGCAGCGACCAGCTCAGGCTGTACGGGGTGTTCGAGCATGTGTGCCTCCTCGCGCTCGTCGCTGGCTTCGCGCGGCGCTCGTTGCAGGTCATCCAGTGCGCTGGCGACATCTTGGTTGTCGCGGCCGTCCTGAACGCTGCGGTGGCCGTCTTGCCGGACCTGATCCGACGGAGCCTCAGCTCCGGGACCGCGCTGGGCGGACTGAATGGCGTCGATCAACTGGCTTTTGCGCATAGCGCCAGTCCCCTTGATTCCAAGGGAGCTTGCCAGCTGCTTAAGCTCGGCGAGGACCATCGAGTCCAGGCCTGAGCCCTTTCGATTGCGACGATCACTGGTGAGTTGCTTGCTCTGCTCGCCGGTGCCTTCGTCATGTGGCGAGGCATTCGTCACTTCGGCGATTTCTGTCAACGTGTGTCCTTGTCGGTTCGGGCACGTCATCGGTGCCCATCTATGGCGCGGGGTTCTGTCACCCCGACCAGCGGGTCTTTCTTGAGGTCCTCAGCGCATCGCGACGATTTGTTTCTCGAGATGTGGCTGACGGAGATGCCGTTGAGCTTCGTCCGCGTCGCACCTGACCTTGAGGCGCTACTTGGTCAGATGTGCGACTTTGTGACTTGGCTGGTTTGGGGAGCCGGTCACCGCAGCTGTCCTGACCGTGTCGGCCCTTTAAGGCTAGCACCTGCGTCAGGACTTTCCATCACAGTGTGATCACGCACCCCGCGGACTTCTGGCTCCAGGATCGATGCGGCTGATCCTAGGCCACTGAGTCGTGCCGAGAATCCAGTTGCTTGTTGATCTTGAAGCAGAGCCAGATCCGCCTGCCGACCCAGCACCAAAACGCTCGGACCAGCACCACTAATCATCGCCGCAAAGCCCTGTCCTCGCAGCGATTTCATCAGCTCGTAGGAGCGTGGCATCGCTGCTCCTCGATATCCCTGGTGCAGCCAGTCGTGCGTGGCCTCGTAGAGCAACTCCGGCTCATATGCCATGGCGTGGACCATCAGAGCCGCTCGGCCGGAGTTCGCCGCCGCGTCGACGTGTGGAACGGTCTCAGGGAGCAGACTGCGTGCCGCCTCAGTTGCCAACGACGTCTCAGGGATGAAGAGCGCCGCACCGATCGAGGGGTCAACGTGGCCCTGCGCCACCCCGACCCCGGTTCGGCCCTCGTACGCCAGCACGAAACCTCCATAGACCGCTGCGGCAACATTGTCGGGATGACCCTCGATCGCATTGGCATGACCGAGCAGCCAATCTGGCGTCACCTGTGCCTGGGCCAGTTCGGCGGCGGCTACCAAACCAGCGACGATTGCCGCTGATGAAGATCCGAGGCCCCGACCGTGCGGAATCGTGTTGCGACAGCCGAGCCAGAGTCCCGGCGCTCTGACGCCCAGATCGGCGAGGCCGACGAGGACTGACCGGATGATCAGGTGGCTCTCATCCCGGGGCAGCTCGGCCGCTCCCTCTCCGGACACCTCGATCTGATAGCCCTCTTGGATCACCGCCAGGTTGACCCGCTCTCGCCAGTCGAGGGCGAGCCCGAAGCAGTCGAAGCCCGGTCCGAGGTTGGCACTGGTGGCTGGAACCTCCACCGTCACGGACTTTCCGGGACTTAGCGTCTGCTGATCCGACGGGTCAGGACGCACCGTCGGCTCCCTGGAGCGTCATTTGGAGACCTAGTGCCCTAGTCCAGCAGTCCGCAGACCGTCGCAATAGCGAGCAGATCGGCTTTGACGACTTCGGCATGAATCGGGCCGAGTCGTGACAATGCCGTGTCCACATCCTTGAGGCCATGTCCGGTTACGGTGATGGCGATCTGGAGACCAGACTCCACCTCGCCGCGCTGGTGCTTGGCAAGTAGACCCGCAACCCCCGCAGCTGAGGCGGGCTCGACAAAGACGCCCTCTTCACGAGCGAGGAAGGCCTGAGCATCGAGAATCTGCTGGTCGCTGACGGCCTCGATCAGGCCACCGGATTCGTCGCGGGCTGCCCGAGCCTGCTCGGCGGAAGCCGGGTTGCCGATGCGGATCGCCGTGGCGACGGTTTCGGGGTGAAGAACCGGATGTCCAAGCACGAGAGGGGCGGCACCTGTCGCCTGAAACCCCCACATTCGTGGAGTTCGTGTCGCTTTGCCAGCCGACGCGTACTGGGTATAACCACGCCAGTACGCCGAGATATTCCCAGCGTTCCCAACAGGGATCACATGTACGTCGGGTGCGTCGCTCAGCTCGTCGATCACTTCGAACGCCGCAGTCTTTTGCCCCTCGATCCTGTTGGGATTGACCGAATTGACGAGGGCGACCGGGTACTCCTGGGCGAGCTTGCGCGCCAGTTCGAGGCAGTCGTCGAAGTTTCCGTCGATTTGCACCACCTTCGCACCGTGGACGATTGCCTGGGCCAGCTTGCCGGTCGCGATCCGGCCCGCAGGCAGAAGGACGATAGTGGTCAGGCCCGCCCTGGCGGCGTACGCGGCGGCCGAGGCAGAGGTGTTTCCCGTCGAAGCGCACACCACAGCCTGTGCACCCTGCCCGGCGGCGACACTGAGCGCAACGGTCATGCCGCGGTCCTTGAATGAGCCGGTCGGATTGGCACCCTCGACCTTGATCCATGTCTCGCAGTGCAGGATCTCCGACAGCTTCTCGGCGGCAACCAGCGGCGTGCCTCCTTCGCCCAGCGTGATCACCGGATCGCTATTGGACACGGGCAGCCAGTCTCGGTAGCGAGCGATCACCCCGTATCCCGGACGACGCTTGAGAGCAGTCGGCCGGTCCGCGATGAAGGACTCGGGAATCACGTCACTCCCCTTCGACGCGCATCACGCTCGTGACCTCGCGGACGACATCGAGCTTGCGCAAGGCTCGCACCGTGGCGCTCAGTGCGGCATCTTGTGCGCGGTGCGTCACGATCACCAGCTGAGCGTCAGCATCTCGCCCGTTCTGGCGTACGGTCTCGATCGACACATTGTGTTCGGCGAAGACGTGAGCGATCGTCGCCAGGACGCCTGCTCGGTCGGCGACCTCGAGCGAGAGGTGGTAACGAGTCATCACGTTCCCGATTTCGCTAACGAGACGTGCAGCGTAGCTCGACTCACCCGGTCCGACTGCCCCGCGCAGCCGGTTCCGGGCCACGGTGACCAGGTCCCCGAGAACGGCACTGGCCGTCGGTGACCCGCCCGCACCAGGACCGTAGAACATGAGCCGTCCGGCAGACATCGACTCGACGAACACCGCGTTGTAGGCGTCGCCGACCCCGGCGAGCGGGTGAGATCGCGGAATCATCGCCGGATGGACCCGCACCGACACCGTTCGCTCTGCAGCGCCGGCGACAAGTGGGGATAGCTCGCAGATTGCCAGCAACTTGACCACACAGCCGATGTCATGCGCCGAGGCGATGTCAGTAGGAGTGATCCCGGTGATGCCTTCCCGGTAGACATCCGCGCCGGTGACCCGAGTATGGAATGCCAGGCTCGCCAAGATCGCTGCCTTGGCTGCGGCGTCGAAGCCCTCGACGTCTGCCGTCGGGTCCGCCTCCGCGTAGCCGAGCTGCTGCGCCTCAGCAAGCGCGTCGGCAAAACCCATTCCCGCGGTATCCATGCGATCCAAGATGTAGTTCGTGGTGCCGTTGACGATCCCGATCACCGAGGTGATCTCGTCACCGACTAGCGACTCCCGGAGTGGCCGGATGATCGGGATGGCGCCAGCAACCGCGGCCTCGAAGTAGAGATCCGCGGCACCCTTCTCCGCAGCCTCGAACAGTGTGGCGCCGTCCTCGGCTAGCAGCGTTTTGTTAGCGGTGACGACCGAGGCTCCATGGCGCAGTGCGGCCAAGATCAGCGAGCGGGCCGGCTCAATCCCGCCGATGACTTCGATCACGAGATCGACGTCTTCTCGGGTAACCAATGCCTCGGCATCGGTAGTGAACAGCCCGGGATCGATACCTGGCCGCTCGCGGTCATCGCGGCGAACCGCGATTCCGACCAGCTCCAACGGCCGGCCCACGCGGGCGCGCAGATCGGCTGCCTGCCCGATGATCAACCGCGCCACCTCGGAGCCAACTACGCCGCAGCCGAGCAGTGCCACCCGAAGCGGTGTCAGCGGCGGAACGTCAAGTAAGGATGTGGGCTGCACGCTGGTCAAAGTCACGGAAACCTCATTTACACAACGACACCACGACCCCGAATCGTGGCGGTTTCATTCTTCACTATATTTTTTGGGGCTCTGCTCGCGCATCGCGCTATGGACTCGCCTACTTCGTCGTCGTTCCCAGACAAAAGCGCGTCCGCTCACGCTCTGTCTTATTGCTCGCTTCGCTCGCTGCGATGTTCGCTAGGTTGCCGCCGTCTTCGTCGGAGATGACGGAACGGAAAAGCGTTGTCCCGTCATCTCCTCCTGCAGATCGGCGGCGCGAACATCGGTCGACTCGCCTACTTCCAGTCATCCAGAATCCAATGCCAACAAGTCTTCGATCGTTTCCCGCCTGATCAGTGTCGTGATCTGGCCAGCACGAACGGCGATGACAGGCGGTCGGGGGACGTAGTTGTAATTGCTCGCCATGGAGCGGCTGTACGCGCCCGAGCCCGGTACTGCGAGCAGGTCGCCGGCGGCTATGTCCGCCGGAAGGAACTCATCCCGCACCAGGATGTCGCCGCCCTCGCAGTGCTTGCCAACCACCCGC
>Ga0307292_10000016_pt1 | contig 44065 bp, 39 predicted proteins | sample ER_DNA_149_FD_194471 | JGI IMG/M metagenome (GOLD analysis project Ga0307292, IMG submission 194471) | Bulk soil microbial communities from the East River watershed near Crested Butte, Colorado, United States - ER_DNA_149 | ecosystem: Environmental > Terrestrial > Soil > Floodplain | place...
CGTCCTTCTCCTCAGTCTTGAGTGCTGAGTCGGAGCCGGCGAGGTCGACTAGGCCGTTGTAGAACGACTTGATGCCGGCACCTGAGCCGGTCGGGTTGTACTCGATCGTGGCCTTGTCGCCACATTCGGCGTTGTAGTCGGTGATGACTTCATTGATGGCGTTGGCCTGGGCGCTGGAGCCCTCAGCGGAGAGCTTGCCTGCCGGGCAGGCGAGGCCTGACGCGTTGGCGCTGCTGCCGGCTTCTGATGCGGCAGGCTCACTGGCGCTGGTGGGATCCGAGCCGCACGAGGTGAGACTGAGGGTGGCCAGAGCAGCCAGCGCGGCGAGCTTGCTCGCTCGCGAGCTCACGAGGCGGTTCATGGTCATGCGTGTCCTTCAAAGACTGGGGGTCGTTTCCCCTGGCTGAAACCCGGAGGCACGCTGCACGCCGGGCTTGGCTCGGGAGGACGCGTGCAGCGGCCTCCCGATGCGGCGAAATTACGCGCGCCACGTGTCCTGACGGACCTGCGAAGGTAAACAAAGGGTGAACGATCGATGCCGGACTATCAGCGCTCTCACCTGGGCGCCGCAGAAACGAAACAGAGGGAGTAAGCGATCGGAGCCGGATTGGGTACGCGCGGAACGGTATCTGAACGTCTTCCTTATCTCCGAACACCCTGCCGAGGTGGCCAGAGGCTGGGCCCCGACGTCTCGGTCTCACCGTGTCGGCGAAGCTGGCTTGTCCAAGCTGGCCGAAGTTAGCTGAGTGCCCAGCACCGCCGGCCTAACCCGATCCGGGCGCGGTGTACATGCCGCTGGAGGCGGTGCCACAGAGTTGGTTTCGGTGGCGGTTGCGGCGCTGGCAGACTGCCTGGCAAGCCGAGCCGGGTCAGCCTCCGACGTTTGAAGTAGCGGGAATTGCTTTCATAGTGGTGGGCGAGAAACGTCACAGCCTCCGGGCGCCGCACCGCAAGCCGGAGCGGCTGCATGGCGTAACCCACGGAGACGGCCAGCGCCTGGACGTCAGCGTCCTCGAAGCGGCAAAGCTGCTTCTCGCGCGGGGTCAGCGACGAGAGGTCGGGAACCAGCGCGTCCGCAAGGGTGACCGGAATTCGATTGCTGTTCTGGAAAGGCGTCAACCGTTCCAACATCAGCTCCGTGCCAAGCCGCGCCACCGGCAAGCCGTAGAGGCGCGATGCGGTTAGCAGCGCCGTAGAGAAGCATCCGACAACGAGCTCGACGCCTCCACGCTCGAACCACGCTTCGACCAGCTCACGCTCGTCGGCCACGGCTAGCCGGACGCCTCGGGCGCGCGCGACATCGCTCAGCCGCGCCAGCTGGCCGGTCGGTGCGCTTGGGTGGGGCTTGAATGCGACCGATGTGTAGCCGGCATCCGCGCAGCCCGAGGCCATCGCGGCGTACAGGTCGAACTCCTCGCCCTCGTTCAGGAACCCACCAGCCGACAGGTACTGCCCGACGATCAAGGCGCCGCGGTCGTTGCCAGTGAATGCGGCGCGGTCGGCGACCATGGTCTTGACCACTGCCCGGAAGCTTTCGCTGGAAATCACGGTTGTGGGCACGTCCCGCTCGCTGAGCAGCAGAGGGGTGAAGCGGGGCACAAGATCGAGATGCAACAGCCGCTCGATCCGGCAGGCAACCATCTCCGGCACTGCGGTCCGGGTCGGGCCATAGCTCATCAGGCCGTCGGCGTAGACATCGATCCGGGCGTCGCCAAAGATGCGACAGAGTGCTTGTGCTGGGTCGACGTGGATGCTCTCCACAACCAGGTGCAGATCATCGGCGCCCAGGTCCCAGAGCAGCCGGAATTGCCGCTCCCACAACGGAAGATCTCCCGGTCGAGGGCGCCAGATCGACGGATGCTGAGGCTCAATGCATGCGTTGTAGTCATACACCGCATCGAATTGGCGCATGAGATCGGGCACGCCGGCTATGTCGTGCATCGGTGTGGTGGCCTCCGGCATGGCTGTGTTGCACACGACCACGAGGATCCGGCGTTCGTAGTGGGCGAAGGCGCCGCTGTCGTCCGCCGCGGTCAGGGTGGCCAGTCCGAATGCTGTGGACGCGAGCACGATCTGAGTCGTCATGCAGCCTCCAGCAGGAGGCTTTCGACGGTAGCCGCTCGCTCGACATCTAGCTCCGCGATCGTCGTGTGCAGCGGCTCGGCTGGGAGTTGAGCGAGCGAAGCGACGATCTGGGCGCGCAGCTTGTGCTGCAGTGCTAGTGGGTAGCGATCACGTTGGCTTAGGTGGTAGCAGGCAACGGCGCAGTAAGTACGTACGGCCTTTGGCAGGAGGCTGGCGGCGTCGCGGTCGGCAGATACCCGTTGCAGGATCCGCTCGAAGGCCGGGACGAAGTCGAACTGCCGCTCGTCGCCGAGCTGCGTGAGCGACGCTGAGACATCCCTCCGGTAGCGGACTCCATGGAGCCCGACAACGGCGAATGTGCTTGCCTGCAGGTGCAGTCCCCAGATCCACGGGCGATCCTCGCAGGTGCGCAGATCCTCATCGAAGCGCAGCAGTCCTGCATCCAGCAGACGTCGATGATAAATCCCAGCCCACGCATACGGCGCGTCCACGGAGCTGCGCTGCGCGGCGGGCCCGATGCCCGAGCGTGCCGGGCAAACCACGCCACGCGGCGCGTGGCTGATGCGGTGCAGCAGCCGTTGCCGGCCGCGAACTTGAATATGGTCCGTTCGGACGAAGTCGCAACGCAGCCTCTCGATCACATCGACCAGAGCAGAGAAATGGCATGGCGCCGCGACATCGTCGCCGTCGAGAAAGCTGAGATAGCATCCGCGAGCCGACGACAAGCCGGCATTTCGGGCGGCGGAAAGTCCTGAGTTTCTCGGGAGCCTGATCAGCTGGGCGCCTGGCAACCCTGCTGCAGCATCGGCGAGGATCGACGAGGTCGCGTCCGTAGAACCATCGTCCACCAGCACGAACTCGATGCCGAGTGCGGCATTCCTTGCCAGGCTCTTGAGGTTTTCGGCGGCGTATCGCTCAACGTTGAAGAACGGGACGATGACCGACAACATGATCACCTTTCGACGATAAGGAGTTGACAGCGATGCCTGATGATCACCAGGTAAGTGGCCGGGCAACACTGCGTGAACTCCAGATGATCACCCAGCCACGTTGCGCAGTGTTTGCCTGATGTTCAGCTCGCAATGCCCGCCAAGCAATATCTGCTGCCTACCGTCGGGATCATGAACAAACTCGGGAGAAGAGCCGACACCAGCCTCACTTGGGAGGTGTAATGACAGCCAAGACATGGCTCCTGGAGAGCCCGTCGCGCCAGCTGGGCGACCGTGCGGTCGGTGCCGCGTACCCCGTCTACATCACCGGGGAGATCGGCATCAACCACAACGGCGATCTGACCAATGCGATCGCCTTGATCGACCAGGCGGTCGACGCTGGCTGCGATGCGGTCAAGTTTCAGAAACGTACGCCGGAAATCTGCACCCCAGGTGACCAGTGGGATATCGAACGCGACACCCCTTGGGGCCGAATGCGCTACATCGATTACCGGCACCGGGTGGAGTTCGGCATTCAGGAGTACGTGGCCATTGACGAGCACGCAAAGCGTCGTGGGATTGCATGGTTTGCGTCTCCGTGGGACATCGAGTCGGTCGACTTTCTGGAGGCGTTCGACGTGCCGGCACACAAGATTGCCTCGGCCTGCCTGACCGACGACGACCTGCTGCGTCGGTTGCGCGCTACCGGTCGCACGATCATCCTGTCGACCGGTATGTCGACCATGCGCCAGATACGGCAAGCCGTCGAGGTGCTCGGCAGCGACAGCATCATCTTGTGTCACGCCACTAGCACCTACCCGGCGCCGACCGACGAGCTCAACCTCAAGATGATCCACACCTTGCAGGGCGAATTTCCCAACGTGCCAATCGGTTACTCCGGACACGAGACAGGGCTGCAGACGACGCTTGCCGCCGTCGCCATGGGTGCGGTCCTTGTGGAGCGGCATATCACCTTGGACCGCTCGATGTGGGGCTCGGACCAGGCCGCGTCAGTCGAGCCGCAGGGCCTTGGGCGGCTGGTGCGCGACGTTCGGGTGATCAGCGAGGCCATGGGCGACGGGGTGAAGCGCATCTATGACGGCGAGCGAGCCGCAATGAAGAAGCTCCGCAGGGTACCGGGTGAGCTGGCCGATCAGGCTGACCTGGCGGCTGTGTCATGACCTTCTATGCCGGACCAGAACATAGTGCGTTGGCGTTGGTGGAAAGCCCCGCACAGCTACTCAATGTCATCGAACTGGCGCGGCACGAAGACGACCTCGCTGGGCTGAAGATTGCGGTGCTTGCGCCCGGCGCTGGCCTCACGCGTAACCAACTGCGGTCGATGATCACGCTCGCGCGCGATGCCGGCCACCCGGTTTCCTGGCATGAGCCACGCCAGGGCGGGATGGCTGTTGCTCGCAGCGTGCGTGCCTTGGCGGACGAGCTGAGCGGCGTGCACCGGTTGGTGATCGGCGACCCGTACTCCGGGGTGATTCACGTGATCATCAGCGTGACGAGGCGCACCGAGGTGACCATCGTGGACGACGGCACTGCCACGCTCGAGTTCGCGCGGCAGTGGGCTGCGGGCGAGCAGCTCTCGCGCTGGCACCAAGTAGCAACGCCCAGTCAGCGTCGACAAATTGCCACACTGGCGCGGGATCGGATTGCTGGGTCAGTACGCCGCCGGCTATCCGCTGAGTCGGGTTGCCGGCTCCGGTTGTTCACCTGCATGCCCGTGGACGTACCGCGGGTTCGGATCATCCGCAACGACTTCTCGTGGGTGCGCGCCCGGCACCCGGCCCCGCAGCTGAAGCCCAATGCCGACCTGGTCGGTACGTCGTTGGTCGAGAACGGCGTCGTCAAGGCGGACGCGTACCTCGATGGAGTGGAAACTTTGATCACCCGCTACCAGGCGGACCGATACTTTGCACATCGCAAGGAAGCGGATTGGAAGCTCGATCTCATTAAGCGGATGGGAATCGACGTCGTGCGGCCAACGCTGCCGCTTGAGATCGTCGCGCGGCGGGGGCCCATCGGCCGCACGATCATCAGCTTCCCTTCGACCGTCGTGCACACACTGCCCACAGTGCTCGCTGAGTCAGATGTGCAGATCGAGGTCTGTGAGATCGCGAACGAGTGGTACCAGCCCAAGGCCAGACTGCGTGCGGATGACTTCCTGGGTCGAGTCAGCGGGTCGGCGCGGCGGAGCTATGGCCTGGCGGCCGTGGCTTTCTAATGGCGCTCCATCCAGATCAAAAACCCATGCTTGTGACAGGCACAGGACGCGTGAATCCCCGAGTGCTCGCGATCATTCCGGCTCGCGGCGGCTCAAAAGGCGTACCCGGCAAGAACCTTCGGCGGGTCGGCGGACGAAGCCTGATCGAGCGCGCGGTGGACGCGTGCCGTGCCGCGCGACTTGTCGATGGGGTGTACGTCAGCACTGACGATGCGGAGATCGCAGCAGGCGCCGAGGCCGCGGGTGCGAAGGTGATCATGCGACCTGCGGAGCTGTGCAGCGACACCGCCTCGTCGGAGTCTGCGTTACTCCATGCCCTCGACCAGCTGATCATGGTGTGCGAGGAGCCGGAGGTCATCGTCTTCGTGCAGTGCACGAGCCCGTTCATCGCGCCGGATGATCTTGATCGAGGAGTCGAGCTAGTTGTGGGTGACCATGCCGACTCGGTCTTTTCGGCCGTTGTGACGTATGAGTTCCTGTGGCGGGCCAGCGGCAGCTTCGGTCTCGTGATCGGCCAGAATCACAACCCTGCCGTCCGGCCGCACCGCCAAGACCGGGAGCCAGACTTTCGTGAGACAGGCGCGTTCTATGTCATGTCGACGGCCGGGTTTCGGGCGGCACGGCATCGCTTCTTCGGGCGTACGGCTGCGGTGCAGGTGCCCGAGCTGACTGCGGTTGACATAGACCACCTACACGACCTGACCTTGGCGGGTGCGCTGGCGCAGGTGATGGAGCCACCGCAAGAGATCGATGTTGACGCAGTGATCACCGACTTCGACGGTGTCCACACCGACGACTCAGCCACCATCGCGCAGGACGGTCGCGAGTCGGTGCGCGTCACTCGGGCTGACGGGCTCGGCGTCGAGCGGCTGCGATCGGTCGGCATACCGCTGCTGATTGTGTCCAAGGAGATCAACCCTGTCGTCGCGACTCGCGCGGCCAAGCTAGGTGTCGAAGTACTGCACGGTGTCGAGGACAAGCGCGAGGTGGTGGGCGACTGGTTGACGCGGCACGCCATCCCCGCCGACCGTGCCGCCTATCTGGGCAACGACATCAATGATCTAGGTCCGATGGGTCTGGTCGGCTGGCCGGTTGCGGTTGCGGATGCTCATCCGGCGGTGCGGCAGGCAGCACGACTCGTGCTGGCTCGCTCAGGCGGTCATGGAGCAGTCAGGGAGCTCTGCGACCTGGTCGTCGCGCACCGCCAGGAAACCTTGCGTGCCAACATCGCTGATGGAGGAGTGCGTGGGTCATGGATGCTCGAACGGCTATGATCCACCTCCACCCAGATCAGCCGTCGTTTCTCAGCACACGGTCGCACTGAGGCTCGATTCAGCGGGAATCGTCTTCATTCGTGGCTGCGTGTGGAGAAACGTAAAGAAGTGGAGCATGCAACCGGCGGAGACGAGACGTCAGCCTGGCGGGAATCATCAGGCGGAGGCGCCGCCGCACTCGCCTCCACAACGAGGCTCTCGAGCGAGGTCGCGGAGGCAACTGTCCAACTGCACGCACCTCGAGCAGCTGATTGAGCAGTTCCAGCCAGTTGTTCTCCTGGGACGCATGGAAGTAGTTGGCCTCTAACCACTGCGGATTGGCCTGGCAGAGCTTGCCATAGCGAAGATCATCCAGCGTCCCGAGGCAACCCGATTTCTCGAATACGAGATTGATCATCTCCGCTGAGACGCCAAAGTCGGAGATGATCAACGTTGGTCGATTCATTGCCATGGCCTCGAGGGCTGCGGTCGATGACACCGTGACGAGGCCGCGTGAGGTGCGGAGCGCGTCATGCATCGAGCCTCCGACGAAGGTGATGGCGTCGGCCGAGACGCGGCGCTGCGTAACCAGGGCATCCATGATTTTCGGATAGGACCACGTCTCTGTGTGGGTCTGGCGTTCCTCCGACCAGGCGCGGAGCTTGACCACGGCTGACTCGGAATCGGCGAGTGCCAGCAAGATCTTTTCTCGGTCGGCCCGCTCGACTGGCACTTTTGCCTGAGCAGCGAACACCAGATTGCGTCCCAGCTCGGTCTCAGCCGCCACTTGAGTACGAGCAGGCAAGAAAGGCAATGAGGCCAGCCCGAACGTGAGCCGCGGCGCCCGCCGTGCGCCGATTTCGGCGAATTCGGCGACTTCGCGCTTGCTGTGGAGCAGAAACAGGTCACATGCGGCCCGCGACGTCACTGCCCGGCGGGTCGCCGGCACGCTGATCCCGGGGAGACCGGCTACCAGCACGGGTCGCGTACGGCCCCAGAACATTTTCTGGGCCGTCAGCGCGGCGACGACCGGTCCAGTACAGGCGAGCAGAACCACGTCGGGGCATCCAGTCCGAATCCGGCGTATGAGCGCGGCGTGTGTGAGGACCTCCACCGGCCGGTTGCTAGTCGCCCGAATCTGTGCCGCGGACGGCATGATTGGGTTCTCAATGAGCAATTGAGTCGACTCCCAGGAGTCCGGAAGGGTCGCCAAGGTTGCCGCGCTCCATTTGAGGTAGGAGTCAGTGTCTGCAATGGCCAGGATGCGGACTGTGGCCTGGCTAGGGATCGCGGGTTCAGGATGCATAGGAGGCTCGCTCATTCATGATCACGGGGAACCTATGAGGGCCGGGTGTCGATTCGCACGGTCTGTGATGAACGTCAAGTGAAATCCTGGTTTGGCGATTCGGTTCGGCATTTGTCTCGCGTTCGATTCGCTCCGAACCTGTGGATTCCGACTGATGGTGCGCCCGGTTCGATTAGTTCGTGGCGTCAGTAGCGCCACAGCACTCCAAGACTGCAGTCAGGCCTGAGGCCGGTGTCGTTCCAGTGCATGCACCGTACCGTCGGCCGTGAGGTGCGCTACCAGGAATTCCCCAGTCACCAAGGTCGTCGGCGCAATATCGAGCGCATCGAGAATGTGCGGCAGGACCGGCCGGTGCACGCAGACAGCAGTTGGTTCACCACTGACGAGTGTCGCGGCTCGAATCTTGCGTGCGAGGCTGCCGACGCTCTTCGGGTCGTCCTCGCCTTCCTCCTCGCTCAGCAGGCTGTAGGTCTCGACAGTCAGTTCGTGCTGATGAGCGTACGGCAGCACTGTCGTCGTGCAACGTGTCGAAGTCGAGCTGACGAGTTTGGTCACTCCGTACGCCCCCAACATCGGGATCAGCATCTTGGCTTGGCGCCGACCACGGGAGATGATCGGCCGGGTCGAGTCCTTTCGTGACCAGTCCTTGCGATCCATCGCCTTGGCGTGCCGCAGGATGATCAGCGGAGTGGTGGGCGGCTGTTCAAGGTACTGCAGTACCAGGAAATGATCATGAGAATACGTGAGTCGGGCGAGGGCTGCGCGCACCGGCAGCCAGGAGACGACATCGACCTCCGCGTCCGGCGCCCGGCGCACCGACTCCAAGACGACGCCTCCCCAGTAATCGACCTTCTTGAGGCCGGCGTTGCCAGCCTCATAAGTGATCGAGTCCAGCGGCACGCTGAGCCGTATGGTGACGCCTGTTTCCTCCCACACCTCTCGCACCGCACACGCCGGGAGCGACTCGCCAACATCGAGCTTCCCCTTCGGCAGCGTCCAGTCGTCGTAGCGCTTCCGGTGGATGATCACTACCTCGGTGCCCCGTAGCGGATGTTCCCGGGTCACAACGGCGCCGGCCGCCAGGATCGGGCGCCTCGGAGACGGCGTCGCATCTTTCCGGGTACGGGCGGTGCTCACCGAAGGCACTGGACGGCTACTTCGGAGTAGCCCGGCGACGGCTCGTAGCGTTGATCAAGTACTCCTGCATATCCAGCAGGGGTTCATCGTTCGTATCCGTGGTATGCGGAATCCAAGTCCCGTCCGGCTGTAGCCACCACGATGCCGTGCCGTCGTCGAACGCCAGACGGAACAGGTTCTCGATCTCACTGATGTGTGTTGGATTGGTGATCGAGACAAGTACCTCCACCCGGCGGTCGAGGTTGCGGTGCATCAGGTCCGCGGAGCCGATGCCTACTGAGGGCGATCCGTCGTTGGCGAACCAGAAGAGTCGACTGTGCTCCAAGAAGCGGCCGAGGATGCTGCGCACTCGGATGTTCTCGCTGAGACCCGGCACACCAGGCCGGATCGTGCAGGTGCCGCGTACCCACAGGTCCACCGGAACACCGGCCCTCGACGCCCGGTAGAGCGCATCGGAGGTCGCCTCGTCCACGATCGAGTTGACTTTGATCTTGATCGCGGCGGGCTTGCCATCCTCGTGGTTGGCGATCTCGTGATTGATCCGGTCGATCAGCCCGTTTCGGATGCCGTGCGGAGCGACAAGCAGCCGCTTGTACTGGGTCTCCTGGGCCATTCCCGAAAGATGGTTGAAGAGTCGGCCGATGTCCTCGGTGACGATGGGGTTGGCGGTGAGCAGCCCAATGTCTTCGTACAGTCGAGCGGTCTTGGGATTGTAATTTCCTGTTCCGATGTGCGCGTAGCGGCGGAGCCCGTCCGGCTCGTCGCGTACGACCATCGAAAGCTTGCAGTGGGTCTTCAACCCGAGCAACCCGTAGACCACATGGCAACCGTGCTGCTCGAGCCGCCGGGCCCACGCGATGTTGGCCTGCTCGTCAAAGCGAGCCTTGATCTCAACAAGGGCCAGCACCTGTTTGCCTGCCTCGGCTGCTTCGATCAAGGCGTCAATGACGGGTGAGTCGCCTGAAGTGCGGTAGAGGGTCTGCTTGATAGCCAGGACGTGTGGATCATCGGCTGCCTGCTCAATGAAGCGCTGCACGCTCGTCGCGAATGAGTCGTACGGGTGGTGCAGCAGCACATCGCGCTGCTTGAGGGCGGCGAACATGTCGGCAGGCTTCGCCGTTTCGACCTCAGCGAGGTGGGGATGGGTGTGGGGAAGAAAGGCGGGGTACTTGAGCTCAGCCCGATCGATGTCGGCGAAGGAGAACAGGCCGCGCAGGTCGAGCGGGCCGGGCAAGTGGAAGACCTCCCTCTGGCTGATGTCCAGCTCACTCATCAACAGCTCGAGCATCTTGGGGTCCATGTCGTCCTCGACCTCCAGCCGAACCGGCGGGCGACCGACTTTGCGACGGAGCAACTCCTTTTCCAGGGCAAGCAGCAGATTCTCGGCGTCGTCCTCCTCGACCTCCACGTCCTCATTGCGAGTCACCCGGAACGTGTGGTGCCCCACCACTTGCATGCCGCTGAACAGCTGATCAAGGTGATGAGCGATCACGTCCTCCAGCGCGACATAGCGGCCTTCGGCCAGCGGGATGAAGCGGGAAAGCATGGTCGGCACCTTGACCCGGGCGAATTGGCGAATGCCCGTCTCCGGATTGCGTACCAGCACCGCGAGGTTGATGGACAGGCCCGAGATGTAGGGGAAGGGATGTGAGGGATCGACGGCAAGTGGGGTGAGCACCGGGAAGATCCGCTCGGCAAACAACTCGTCCATCCGATCCTTCTCGGCAGACGTGAGCTCATCCCAGCGCAGGATCTCGATGCCTTCCTTGGCCAGTGCCGGCCGGACGTCCCCCTGGAACACCCGTGCCTGCTCAGTGACAAACTCGCGGGTCCGGTTGAGGATCGCTGAGTGCACCTCCCGGGGCATCATCCCGCTCACCGTTGGGACCGCGACGCCAGCCGCGATGCGGCGCTTCAGCCCCGCGACCCGGACCATATAAAACTCGTCCAAGTTGGAGGAGAAGATCGCGAGGAATTTCGCGCGTTCCAGCAGCGGCACCCGTTTGGCGTCCTTGGCCAGATCGAGGACGCGATTGTTGAAGGCGAGCCAGGACAGCTCCCGGTCCAAGAAGCGATCAGGTGGCAACTCCGGTGCTGGAACGGGAAGCAAGTCCTCGATCACGGTTGACACTTCGACTGCTTCCATATCTATCTCCTGAGTTGCTCCGTTATCTCCATGACGTCCAGGCGGGACCTGATGAAGGCTCAACCCTGCGCGTACATCACATCACGGCTGACTGTGGCGAATCCATAGGACAGATATAGCTCGATTGCGGCCCGGTGGTCTGCCTCGACGTAGAGCTCTACGCGGGTGCTGCCTCGCTGCTGCAACGAGCGCAGCCCCGTCAGCAGCAGCGCTTTGCCCAGTCCACGGCCGGCCGCCGACGGCACGATCCCGAGCACGTAGACCTCTCCAAGCTGATCTTGATGCTGCTTGGTCCAATGGAAGCCGACTATGGTGTCGTCGATCGTGGCGACAAAGAAACCTTCTGCGTCGAACCAGGGCTCAGCCATCCGGTCCGCGAGGTCATCACCGTCGATCAGTGCCTGCTCGGGATGATGCGCGAATGCGGCAGCGTTGACGCGCAACCACTCCTGCTCATCCTGTCCGGGCACGAAGGTTCGGATCTGTACGCCTGCAGGAACCACCGGTTCTGGCAACTCATCATCGAGCCGCCGTTCCATGATGAGCAACTCGCGCTGGCGAGTCATTCCGGCGGCGGTGGCGAGCGCCCTGGCTGCCGGGGTGTCACCCATCGCCCAGACCCGCAACGGACTGCTCGACCCTGTGATCAGCCGCTGCAGCAGCAAGGTGCCGACGCCTTGTCGCCGATGCTCAGGAGAGACCACGAGCTGGCCGCCGCTCCACTCGGTACCCGACTCGAGCTGGGCGTAGCCCACCAGATCCTCGTCCTCGCTCACCAGGACGTGTTGCGTTGTCGGATGTGGACGTCGCAGTCGCAGCAGTGCGGCCTCATTGAGAGCCCGCATGTGGTCGACCGCCTCGGCATCGGCCACCAACTGCACCACGCCGGCGATCTCTGTTTCAGTGAGCTCGGTTGCCACGGCGATGGTCAGCAGCTCGGACATGCGCCCACGCTAGCCCCTTGTCTTGGAGCTGCTCGCGCATCGCGCGCTTGAGATCCGCCTACTTCGTCGTCGCTCGCGGAGGAAAGAACGCCTCCGCTCCCTCCTCCTCAGCACGGCGGGCGCGCGATTTCCGACGCTCGCAGCTGATGCGCTCCCCACGGTCTTAAGCTGCGAGCATGAGCCAAGATGAGGATCCGTCGAGGCAGGTCGCTGCCTACGGCGCCACCGCACAACCGGCCATCGCGGCTCGGATGGCGCCTCACCTGCGGCTGACGCAGATCGGGGCAGTGTGTGCTGTCGTTGCGGTCATCGCAGCTGCTGCCGCAGTCGTCAAGTTCCCATCGTTCGCCGGGGCCGGGCCCGGACTCGTCTGGGCGGTGGTTGCGCTGGTCTCCGCGGCTCTCATGCTGGCCATTTGTGTTATCCAGGTTGTCGTCTGGCGGCGCGCGATGGCCTCGTGGCTCGGTAAGCGCCTACAGGATCTGCATGGGGAGAAGCAGCTCTCATGGGTCGCGCACCTGGCGTCGTACGGGGTGGCCCTGGTCGTTCTGCTCACCACCATGGCGGGCAGCGCTGCAGCTGGCTGGTCGTCCCCTTCGGCTGTTCTGCTGGGGATTACCTTGCTCTTTGTCCTGGCGGCCCAGGTCCTTGCCGGGATCCAATTTCTGCGTCCTAGTGGCCCTCCGGGAACGCTCCCGGCGCATATCCGGCGCCTCAAAGTGCGGTCTCGCTACCGCAACGATTGAGGCAGCCTTTTTTGGGCTGCTTGCGCATCGCGCGTGGAATCCGCCGCCGTCGTCGTCGCTCGCAGAGGAAAGACGCCTCCGCTCCCTCCGTGCACATTGCTCGCTCCGCTCGCAGAGGCTGGCGCTTGTGAGCCGCTGCCTTCCTCACTCGCTCGCAGACGAAAGAACGTGTCTGCTCGCTCACTCGTCCAGGACAGCGGCGCGCCAGCCTGGCTCAGCACGGCGGCGCGCGATTGCCGACGCTCGCAGCTCGGAATGCGGGGATTACCCGGTGAGGCGAGCCGACTCCTCGGCGGGGGTCACGAACCTGTATCCCACGTTGCGAACGGTGCCGATGACCGACTCGTACTCCGGGCCGAGCTTGGCGCGCAGTCGCCGCACATGGACATCGACGGTTCGGGTGCCGCCGTAATAGTCGTATCCCCACACGTCGCTCAGCAGCTGCTGGCGGCTGAACACCCGTCCCGGGTGTTGTGCGAGGTATTTCAACAGCTCGAACTCGGTGTAGGTGAGATCGAGCTGGACGCCGTTGAGCTTGGCGCTGTAGCCGGCCTCGTCGATCATGATGTTGCCGGACTGGATTACCGGGTCGACGTTGGTTGCGACCGTCGGCGTCATCGCGAGCCGGAGCCGTACGTCCACCTCGGCTGGCCCGGCGGTCGCGAGCAGCAGGTCGTCGAACCCCCAGTCGGCCGACAGCGCGGCGAGCCCGCCCTCGTGAGCGATGACGAGCAGCGGCGCTTCTTTGCCCGTCGTCTCGATGAGCCGGCACAGTGACCGGGCGCCTACCAGGTCCCGTCGCGCATCGAGCAAGATCACGTCGGCAGCCGGTGCATCCAGCAGCGCCGTGGCTTCCGCCTGGGCGACTTTGACTTGGTGGGGGAGGAGCTCTAGCGCGGGCAGGATTTCCGCGGACGAACGCATATCGTTGGTGAGCAGCAGCAAGGTGGCCATATCGGTCTCCTCACCTCGGGGATTGCCGGTGCTAGCCTTCAGCCCACCTTGAGAAATGGCCTGAAAAGCATGCTTGAGACTAACGCAATCGTGCCTGTTTCCCTTCATTACTGGGCTGGGGCCAGGGCCGCAGCGGGCGTCGCCGAAGAGGAAATCAAGGCCCGATCCGTTGCCGAAGCACTCCAATTGGCTTGTGATGAGCGGTCTGATCCGCACTTCGACAAGGTGATCAAGGCAAGTTCGCTGCTCATTGATGGATTGACGGCTCATGAAGAAGATCTCGAACGGTTGCTCACGGCGCCCGTAAGAGTTGAGGTGTTGCCGCCTTTCGCGGGCGGCAATTAGTTCGGGTCGCATCCAGTGATCGGGGGCATGACGAACGCGGGCTAGTCGGCCATCTGAGTGTGACATGTCCAACATTTGGAACGAAGTCTCGTACTCTGAGACGCACTGTTGGGATGGACCTAAATCCACCTCTAGTCTTCTGCTCGTGACCTCGACGAACGCGTGGGCGCCGCCGCTTACCCGCCGGCGTGCTGTAGACCATGGCCGCATGCGCTCGTCTTTGTGTCAGCTTCGGCGAATGTAGAGGCGCGCTTCTGTCGTCTCGAGTCCGACCCGTTGGGCTCGTGATCGCCGCCGCCCTCATCCCGCCCCCCGTACGGCCATCCGTACCCTCACCCTCGGCTGTCGAGCCACCAACACACCAGGAGAAGCCACAACATGAGCAGGCAACAAGTACTTGTCGACGCTGACTGGGTCGCCGAGCATGCCGTCGACGAGAACCTCGTTCTCGTCGAGGTCGATGAAGACACCACCGCATATGACGGCGGCCATATCTCTGGTGCGGTCAAGCTGGACTGGAAGAAGGATCTTCAGGATCCCGTCCGGCGTGACTTCATCAACAAGGAGCAGTTCGAGAAGCTGTTGTCCGAGCGAGGCATCAGCAATGACGACACCGTCGTGCTCTACGGCGGTAACAACAACTGGTTCGCGGCGTATGCGTACTGGTACTTCAAACTGTATGGGCACGACAAGGTCCTCCTGCTCGACGGTGGTCGCAAGAAGTGGGAGTTGGACGCGCGCGACCTGAGCAGCGAAACAGTGACGCGACCGGCCACGAGCTACACAGCTACGGAGCCGAACCTCGACATCCGGGCTTTCCGGGACGAGGTGGTCGCGGCAATCGGCTCCAAGAGCTTGGTCGATGTGCGCAGTCCGGACGAGTACGCCGGTCGCCTGCTTGCCCCAGCCCATCTGCCCCAGGAGCAGGCACAGCGTGGCGGCCACATTCCTACCGCGGTCAACGTGCCTTGGAGCAAGGCAGCCAATGATGACGGCACCTTCAAATCCGATGACGAGCTCAAAGAGTTGTATAGCGGCGCGGGCCTCAATTGGGACAAAGACATCATTGCCTACTGCCGGATCGGGGAACGCAGCGCACACACCTGGTTCGTTCTGCACCAGATCCTGGAACAGCAGCACGTGAAGAACTACGACGGCTCTTGGACCGAGTACGGCTCGCTGGTCGGCGTGCCGGTAGCCGTCGGTGACGAACCCGGCAACGCCTGATCATTTTAGGGACCGACCATTCATTCGATTCCCGCGTCAGCTCAAAGGAGAAGATCATGTGCGCAGCAACCAAGGGCGGCCTCAGTTTGGCCGGCGTCGACGTGACCAAAGAAGCCGTGGTTCAGGGCCGCGTGCTGCGCGGCGGGAATCCAGTCGCGGGGGCATATGTCCGGCTGCTCGACTCGAGTGGCGAGTTCACCGCGGAGGTCCCGACATCGGCGACCGGCCACTTCCGGTTTTTCGCCGCTGACGGCAACTGGACTCTCCGCACTCTTGCACCAGGCACGGAGACGGTCGATCGCGCGGTCGTGGCTGCACGCGGCAGCGTCAAGGAAATCGACGTCGATATCGAAGCGCCCTGACTCCGAGCTGCGAGCGTCGGAAATCGCGCGCCGCCGTGCTGAGCCAGGCTGGCGCGCCGCTGTCCTGGACGAACGAGCGAGCAGGCATGTCTTTCGCTGCGAGCGAGTGAGGAAGGCAGTGGCTCATAAGCGCCAGCCTCAGCGAGCGGAGCGAGCAATGTACACAGAGCGAGCGGAGGCGTTCTTTCCACTGCGAGCGACGACGAAGTAGGCGGATTCCACGCGCGATTGCGCGAGGTGCTCAACAGAGGGAGATGTGACGTTAGTCGGACCCTCACAGGAACGGCTCGAGGCGCCCATCTCAGCGTTACCGTGAGGGTCTATGTCTCAGGTGTCAGGCAGCGAGCCTTCTCCCAATGAGCCGGCGTCGGTATCGCCTGACGGTGCTAGTGACGACTTCGCCTGGCTCTATCGCCAGGATGCGACGGCTTCGGGCGTAACAGGCGGCGACCCGCTAACACTTGTGCTGCCGCTGGATTCCCAACCGCCGTACGCCCCCAGCGACCAGCCGGTCCCCGCACCACCACCGCCGCGTCCGCGCCGCAATCCCATGATCATCATGATCGTGATCTTGCTGTGTCTCACAGCTGGAGCAGTCATCGGGATCGCATTGCTGCTGCCATCCGACTCGCGAACGGTAGCTCCTGGCTCAGGGGAGTCCAGTGTGGCGAAGGCCGCGTCCTCTGAGGCATCGCCCACCGAGCAGGTGGCGTCGCTGACGCCGACTCAGGTAAAGGTTGGTTGCCAGGCGCCGCAGACCACTGATGGCGCTGGGAATCCGGTCTATTACATGCCTGAGCACATGCTCGACGGGAAGATGGATAGGGCTTGGCGATGCAATGGCAATGGCGTAGGCCAGGTCGTCACGTTTGAACTTCCAGCCGGAGCCTCCATTGTCGAGGTCGGCCTGGTGAATGGATACGCCAAGGTGGACCCGGCCAGCGGCGCCAAGCGCTACGGCGAATATCGCCGAATCACCAAGGTGACCTGGACCTTTGGGAATGGCACCTCCTTTCAGCAGTCGCTGAAAGACGGGGTGGAGACCATGCAGAAGTTGAGTATTCCGTCCCAGCCCGGTGACCATGTCACGCTCACGATCGAGGCCAGCACCGATCCTGGATCGACGGCCAGGGGTCGCGATGCTGTCGTGATCTCCGAGGTCGCCTTTGGACGCACCTCTTAGCCCTCAGAATCGAGGATCAGCGTGACCGGACCGTCATTGGTTAAGGAGACCTGCATCTCCGCGCCAAAGACACCAGTCGCGACCGCGGCGCCCAGCAGGCGCAGGCAGGAGACGAACGCCTCGATCAGCGGTTCGCTGATAGCCCGCGGCGCTGCCGCGCTCCACGACGGCCGCCGGCCCTTGCGGGTGTCCGCGTACAGCGTGAACTGACTGACCACCAGGATCGGCGCGTTTTCCTCCTGGCACGATCGTTCGCCATCGAGGATGCGGAGTCTCCACACCTTTTCGGCCAGCCGCTGCGCGGCCGCAGGCTGATCAGCATGGGTGACTCCAGCCAAGATCAACAGGCCAGGCCGGTCGATTGCCCCGACGACCTCGCCGACTACCTCGACCCGGGCCGAGGTCACTCGCTGAACCACCAGACGCATATCTAGATCCGCAATCGGATCTGCAGTCGCTTGATCACGGCAGTCAGTCTTCCATTGGGTCGAGATCCTCAGCTTCCGACGTACGCCTCGACCTCGACCTCGACTAGATGCTCAGGATCGGCAAGCCGCGCCACCTCGACCATGGTTGCCACCGGCCGAATCCGGCCGAACACTTCCTGATGCGCGCGCCCGACCTCTGTCTGCGAGGTGATGTCAGTGACATATAGACGCGTACGTACGACCTGCGCCGTTGCCACGCCCGCTGCCTGCAGCGCGTCGAGCGCGATCCGGAAGGCTGCCAGCGTCTGGCGGTACGGGTCACCTGGATGCAGCACTCCCTCCACACCGGTCGCTGTAGTCCCGGCCGTGATGGCCCAATCTCCGGCGACCACCACGCGCGAGTAGCCGTATCTGGTTTCCCATGGCGCCAGTCCGGCGAATCTTGTGATCAACACAGCGATACCCTCTGCCACAATGTCGGCCATGTCCACCGAAATGACATCACGCTCGCTCTTGATCAAGATTACCTGCGGCGCCGAGGCGGCTGAGCGGGCGAACCAGGCGTGGACGGTTGCGGCAATGGGCGTGGCTGCCGGAGCCTCGGTATCGGTCTGGTTGACCGGCGAAGCGGTGTGGTTCGCCGTGCCTGGCCGGCAGCCCGATCTCGAGCTTCCGTACGCGACGCCAGTCGCGGAGCTCGTGGAGACCGTCAGGCTCGCCGGCGCAATCACGGTGTGTACTCAGTGCGCCGCCCGGCGCGAGCTGATCGATGGCGACCTGATCGAGTCGGCAAGGATTCAAGGCGCTGTGAGCTTCGTTGAGGCAGCGCTCGCTGACAACGTCCAGGCACTGGTCTATTAGCGGACTAGACCTCGCAGAACCACCGTGGCCACATCAATCGGTAGCTCTCTGGAGGCCGTGCCCAGGTTCTTCACGCTGTACATGGCATGCACGCCACGTCCAGCGCAAACATCCCACGCAGCGTGGGACACCGCAGCAGAGCGGGCCGTCGCTACTGCTGAAGGAGGTCCGCAAGCTCCTCGGCGCTCATGTCGCCGGGCTTGGCTCCCGTCGCAGCCGCACGCCGAGCCAGTATGGCCAGCCGCTGGTTGATCGGCGCCTCGATGCCCAGGTGGTGGGCGATCATCACGATTTCGCCATTGAGATAGTCCGTTTCGATGTTTCCCGTGCCGCGCTGCAAGGACTGCCAGGTCGATCCGCCGACGAACTGAGGAACCCCAGGTACTGGCTTGATGGTGAATCCGGCCGCCCGCGCAGCGGTCTCTTCCGCCTCGCTGGTGTACCGAATGCCAGCAGCGTCGAGCACCCGACGGGCCTCGGCCTCGGCATCTGCGACCAGCGGGCCCCAATCACCATTGCGGCCTACCAGTGCCTGGAAGGCGTTGCCGATGTTGCTGATCAACTTGCGGTACTTCCACGGCATGACGTCATCGGGCAGCGGAACGTCGAAGTTGGCGGCCACCAGATCGGTGGCAACCTGCCGCAGCGCTTGATCATGATCGCCAGCGCTGGCAGGCACCCGACCGATGTGGAGCATCCCGGATCGGGGAGTGCTGCGAATGATCACTTCGCCGGGTGCGAGATGGACGGCCGGCGTCCAGACGCAGACCCCATAGACGCGACGAAAGTACCGATGCGCGATCGCCTCGGCCGCGACCCCATTGAGCGCAATGAAGATCGGCAGGCGTTCGCCTGCTGTGCCAACCGGCCGAGCGTTCTGGTGCACAGGCGCGTCAGTCCAGGTGACAAGCGCCTCGTTTACCTGCTGCGTCTTGGTAGCCAGGATGAGGACGTCGTCAACATCGAGCTCGATCTCCTCCGGCCCGCCGATCGCTGGAACGGACTGGGTCACGTCATCATCGGGCGTACGCAGCCGGAGGCCACGCTCACGCAGGGCTGCCAAGTGCTCGCCACGGGCCACGAGCACCACGCTGCATCCTGCCACTCCGAGCCGGCCGCCGACAGCTCCGCCAACCGCTCCGGCACCAAGGACGATGTAGCGAGGCATGTTCCTCACCGTAACCTGGCACAGTGGTGGTCCATGGACGTGCGGCTGGATTTTCGTGATCTTGAAGCGGCCGACCTGAGTGATCTGGACTGGTCAGGCGGGCCGGAGCATCTGCGCGCCGTGGCTGTGGCACTCGAAGCCTCCTACGCTGAAGAGGTTGCGTTGCTGGTGGGTTGCCTGCCGAACGACCGGCTGATCGCCATGGGTGGTGTGGACTTCCGCGCATCGGAGGATGCGGGCAATATCTGGATGCTTGCGGTCCACGAACGCTTCCAATCCCTGGGAGTCGGAGCACAGCTGATCGGCGCCTTGGAGCACAAGATCATTGATCATGGTCGGCCGCTGGCCCGGATGCTGGTTGAGCACGACAACCCCCGAGCTCGGGCGCTCTATGAGCGTCTGGGCTATTCCGAAGCGGGAGCGACGCTCGATAGCTGGCCGGTGGCAGGGGGCAAAACGTACGTGACGGCATGCACGATCATGGAACGCAGGCTGGTCGAGATCCAAGGCGAGGAGGCGGCGCCGGACTAGATTCCTGGCGCAGGACACTAGACTCCCAGCCATGTCGCTGTCCTTCACCTTCGCGGTGCTGTTGATCTGCGGTGTCGCCGCCCTCGGCCTGGTGTTGCTGATCATGCTGATCCGGCTCATTTTCCGAGCTGTGCGCACGGCAGCTGCACGCTCGGGCGGCTGAGACATTTATGTCGTTCGAGCTCCCTGGGGACTTGCACCCGGATCTGACATCTATCGCCTGGATGATCGGTCGCTGGGAGGGCAGTGGAAAGGCGACATATCCGGGGACTGAGGACTTCGACTTCGGACAGCAGATCGACTTCGCCCACAATGGCGGGGACTACCTGCACTACCTCTCACAAACATTCGAAGTTGATGACCAGGGGCTGGCGATCAAGCCACTCGGCATGGAGACGGGGTTCTGGCGCCCACAGTCCGACGGCAGTCTGGAGGTCGTGATGTGTCACGCAGCCGGGTATGCGGAGGTGTGGTACGGATCGATTAGCGGAGCCAAGATCGAGTTGGTGACCGACGCGGTGGTGCGTACGGCCTCCGCTGAGGATTACGCGGCGGGTCAGCGCCTTTACGGCAACGTTGCCGGGGACCTGTTGTGGACTTTCGACAAGGCCGCACACGGCCATGGTTTGCAGACACACATGTGGGCCCGGCTGCGCCGGTCTGACGCACAATAGGCCGGGCTGACCTTATCGAGGCTCTTGTCGCTTGCGCGGCATCGGTACCGTGACAAAGGTGGGTATGACACCCGAGTAGCGGTAGCAACGGCTGCGACCGCGACAGTACTGGTTGTCGGCGTTGTGGGAGTTGTGCTCGTGGTCGACGACCGTCGGCGTGCGGCCTCGAACATCACTAGTCCTTCCCTCGGCGGTTCTACGCCGAGCGCGACGCAATCAGCGCCAACGCCAAGCCCGACTCGGACGGTCCCTCAGCCTCCTCCGCTTCTGCTCCCGAATGTGCGGAGTCTGAGTGCGAGCGATCTCCAGATCGAGGTTGTCGGTAATACTCGGCGGCTGTGGTTCGCCGCCTCCCTGGCCAATGTCGGACGTGGGCCGCTCCTGCTGCTGCCCAGGGGGCGAGGCGGATGCGGGTCGGGACAGCACGAGGCCGTGCAGGTGGTGCATCGAGATGCCAACCGGGACGGGAAATTTCAGCGTTCCCGCGACCGGGCGGAAAGCCAGCGGCTGACCGGATGCATGCTCCGCCATCCCGGGCACAAGCACTGGCACTTTGACGCAATGGCGGCGTACTCCCTGAGGCGCGCTGATTCATCGCGAGTGCTGGTTGCCCGCAACAAGGTCAGCTTCTGCCTCCGAGACAACCTCAAGGTGCCTGGCCAGCGGGTAGTCGTCCCACGGCGGCACTTCGGTAGATGCTCTCGGAACAGCCAGCAGGGAATCTCGCCAGGTTGGGTGGACCTTTACAAGGCGGACCTGTCCGGACAATGGTTGCGCATGCCCGGCAATGTGGGCTCAGATGTCCTTTGCCTCGACCTCAAGGCCGACCCACTGGGCCGGCTGGTCGAGACAAACGAGACCGACAACGCGACCTCGGTCGCCTTCCGGGTCGACGGCACGAGAGTACGCCGGGTGAACTCGGCTGCTTGTCGCTGACCCTGCCTATCCTGACGGTCGTGCGGCGCTGCCGGCGAGGTATCACGGCTCGCGACAGCAAGCTGGGTGGCTCTGGCCGGCTGCTGGTGCAGGGCTAAGGCGCTTGGTGGGCTTCGTCCCAGGCCGCCCGGATGTCAGGCGGAATCCGTCCCTTGTCCGGCACAGCCAATCCGGCCTGCCGCGCCCACGTTCGGACGGCAGCCGGCTTCGGCTGAATCGGTGGCGCGGCGGAGAACGCGTCCAGAGCGTGGCTGAAGCTCTCCTCCAGCGCCGATGTGCCCGCGGCGAGCTCAAGTTCGTACTCGCATGCGCCAAGCCAGCGATAGGTCCATTCCTCGGCGAGGGGGCGGTTCTCGCAGAAGACGATCGGCACGGCAGGGAACTGGGCCTGGATCTCCGCCAGGCGCTCGGCGGCGACCGAGCCGGCCACATGGGGGTGCTTGAAGATCTTGCTATAGCCCTCTTCGACCACCACCGCAGCACGCGGCAGCGCGGCTAACTCAGCCATCAAGAACCTCATCCGCCCGCTGATCATCGACGAGATCAAGTCGTTGGCCGTCTTGCGCTCGACAACGGCAACGACGTTGCCAGCAAGCTGAACCGCGTAGTCGCCGCAGGCCAGCCGTTCGCGAACCGTGGTCGCTTGCTGGCCGCTGAATCGGTACGGATACTTCTCGCCCGAGTCGATCAAGATCTCAAGCACCTGCCCATGAGCTCGTGCAGTCGGGATATGGACGCCTGGCCGAGCTTGCTTTGTCGTCCTGGGCGACTGCCAGAAGATCATTTCTCGACCGCGGGCGCGGGTGATCACGAATTGCGACCGGTTCTCGCGTGCGCGGTCGAGGACCAAATCGATAGCGGCGCCGCGGCGCGTACAGCGGCGTACCGGAACCCGCAGGATGACCTCAGCATCAGCGGGCCAGCCTGCGGCCCGATGGCAGTAGACCTTCGAGATCCGAGGCCAGGTGTCTCTGGTCTTCAGCACGATGCCGGCCGCGCCGAGCGGGATTCGTACGAGGTAGGGGAGCGAGGAATCTTCCTCGGGATTGAGTGCGATCAACAGGTCGTCGGGCACCTTCCTACGATGGCAGACGTCCGGGAAGAAAAGTATGGGCGAAAGTGCTGAAGCGAACATGAGCGCTGTAGTGGCTGAGACGGGGCCAGATGTCGGTGTGCCATGGCACTACGGCGATCCGATGCGTGAGCAGCGGCTGTTGGCCGCTGGCGAAGGTGTCGTTGATCTATCCCACCGTGGTGTGATCACCGTGACAGGGCCCGACCGGCTGTCGTGGCTGCACTCGCTGACGACGCAATACCTCGAAGGGCTCGAGCCCGGCCGCGGTGTAACCACGCTGGTGCTGTCGCCACACGGCCACATCGAACATGTGCTGTACGGCGTAGATGACGGCGAGACCTTCTGGGCGCATACCGAACCGGGCGCAGCCCCGGCACTGGTTGCCTGGCTGGACGGGATGCGCTTCATGATGCGAGTCGAGGTACGTGACAGGAGCGCTGACTATGCGGTCGTGTGGTCGCAGGGACAGCTGGCGACGGACTACCTCGTCCGAGTTGCCCCCGACTCGCTCGACGGCCGAGAGGTCTTCGTCGCGCGTGATCAACTCGAAGACGTCATGAGCCAGCGGCCCCCAGCTGGCACCTGGGCGCTCGAGGCCCGCCGGATTGCTGCCGGCTTACCCAGGATCGGCCTCGACACCGATCACCGCACCATCCCGAACGAGATTGGCCTGCTCGGTGTTGCCGTTCATCTGGACAAAGGTTGTTACCGCGGTCAGGAGACGGTTGCCCGGGTCCACACCCTCGGAAGGCCGCCGCGCCGGCTGGTACGGCTGCACCTGGACGGCAGCGTCGATGCACTGCCCGCTCCTGCGGCGGAGCTGGAGCTTGATGGGCGCGCGGTGGGTTTCGTGGGCGGCTCAGCACGCCACTTCGAGCTCGGCCCCATTGCCCTCGGTCTGATCAAGCGTGGCACGCCCCTCGAGGCGCCATTGACCGTCGATGGCATCGCCGCAGCGCAAGAGCCTTTGCTCGATCCCGACATTGGCCTCCACGTACGCCCAGCCCTCTGATCACCCGGTGCTGGCACTTGTAGAACGAACTCCGCGACTCCGATCAGAAACTGGGTTAACCCAGCCTGCTGACGCTCCACACACGTTGCAACCTGTGGGAAGCGTCGGAAAACTGGGTTAACCCAGGTTCTGACAAGGGAGCGGGTGAAGCCGGCGGCCGTGCCGCCTCAAGCGCCGAGTTCGGCCAGGGTCTCTTTGCAGGGGCGAATTTCGCCTACCTGTTCGCCGGCACCAAGCACCGGTGCACTGGCCTGGTCGTCCAACGTTTCATGATCAAATCCGAGTCGCTGGAGCACCCCGGCCATGGCGACGGGACGGGCGCGTGGATTGCCATCGCTGATCTTGATCGCCACGCCTCGGCCGTCCTCGAGCCCGACCGCGTAGACCGATTCAGCACCCGCCTTCGCCAGCAGTCCAGGGATCGCACGTTGCAGCTCAAGCTCATCACGCCCAGTCCCGGACACATACTCGGGATGGCTCCGGATCGCCGTCGCGACGCGCTGCTCCGCACCATCGGATGCGCTGGCGATGTGCCCAAAGGCGCGGGCAAGTGCATAGAGCGAGATCGCATACAGGGGAGCGCCGCAGCCATCAACCGCCAGATTGGTCGCCTGCTCATGAGCAAGATCATCAATGGCTTGCAGGATCGCCAGCTGAATCGGATGATCAGGATCGCGGTAGTTTGCAATGTCCCTGTCGGCCAAGATGGTCGTCCTGATCATCCCTGCATGCTTTCCCGAGCAGTTCATCGCGAGTGAAGACTTGGCGACGCCGCCGCGAATTGCGTCCTCCCTGGCCTGCTGGTCCAGAGGCCATTCAGCCGGCATCTGCAACGCGGACTCATCAAGTCCCGACATCGCGAGGATGCGGCGCACCCCTTCGAGGTGAAACGACTCCCCTGAATGGGAAGCACAGACGAGCGCCAGCAGCTCGCCGTCAAGATCAAGACCGGCGCGCAACATGCCCACCGCTTGCAGCGGTTTGTTGGCGCTACGCGGATACATCGGAGCGAAATCGGCACCGACGGAGCAGGCCAAACTCCCGTCGGGATTCGTAATGGCCACTCGCCCCCGATGGACGCTTTCGACGAAGCCATTGCGGACGACCTCGACCAGCACCGGATCCGATTCGAAAGGGCTGACCACGACCTGACCATACGCTTTGATCACCCGTGAAGCAGCTTTGTTCTGCGGTGGGCGAACGCACTTCTGGGTTATTCCGCGGATGGCCTCGCCACGATCTAATCTTCATGGTGTGAACTGGCATGAGTACGATGCCGCGCTGTTCGACCTGGACGGCGTGTTGACCCCGACCGCGGAGCTGCACATGCGGGCTTGGCAGCAGCTCTTTGTCGACTTCCTCACCAAGCGCGGCATCGACCAGCCCTACGTCCAAAGCGATTACTTCAACTACATTGACGGCAAGCCGCGCTACGACGGCATCCGCGCGTTTCTGGCGTCGCGAGGCGTTCAGCTGGCCGAGGGTGATCCCAGCGACAGTCCCCAGGTCGAGACCGTTTGCGGACTCGCCAATCGCAAGAACGAGTTTTTTATCGCACTCTTGCGAGAAGAGGGCGTCCGACCCTACGCCGGGTCGGTACAGCTGCTTGATCATCTCGCGGAGCGCGGCACGAAGGTCGCGGTCGTGACGTCGTCGCGCAATGCATCTGCGGTGCTGGACGCCGCCGACCTGCGGCCACGATTCGGTGTGGTCGTCGATGGCAATGTCGCCGCGGAGAAGGGTCTCAGGGGAAAGCCGTCCCCCGACACCTTCGTTGACGCCGCGGACCAACTCGGCGTACCAGTCGAGCGCGCCGCGGTCTTCGAGGATGCAGTCTCCGGAGTCCAGGCGGGCCATGCCGGCGGCTTCGGCCTGGTCGTCGGGGTCGACCGTGGCGTAGGCGCGCAGCGGCTGACCGAGTCCGGCGCCGACGTCGTTGTTACTGATCTTGCTGAGCTGGCATCATCGTGACCCGCCGCAGTCCCGACGATCCGATCGGCGCAGCCGACCCGCTCGACCGGCACCGTTTCCCGATCGACGAGTGGAGGCTCACCGAGGCGGAATACCGCCCAGATGATCTTGGTGTCACGGAATCGCTGTTCGCGGTCGGCAACGGCTATCTGGGCATGCGCGGCAATGTCGAAGAGGGCAGAGAGACCTACTTTCACGGCACCTTCATCAACGGCTTCCACGAAACGTGGCCGATCCGGCATGCCGAAGAGGCCTTCGGCTTCGCGCGAGTAGGCCAAACCATCGTCAATGTGCCGGACAACAAAACGATCAAGCTCTATGTCGACGATGAGCCGATGCTGCTGTCGGTTGCCGATCTTGAATCGTACGAGCGCTCCCTGGACTTCCGCGACGGCGTGCTGCGTCGCAACATTGTCTGGCGCACGCCGGGCGGTAAGCGTGTCAAGGTGTCCTCGACTCGCATCGTGTCATTCACCCAGCGCCACCTGGCGATCATGACCATGGAAGTCACGATGCTCGACGCAGAGGCTCCGGTGGTGATCTCCTCGCAGACCCTGAACCGCCAAGATGGGCGCGATGAGTACCACGTACGCTCCGCCGCCATGGGGACCGGGGTCGATCCGCGTAAGGGTGTGCCCTTCGAGACCCGAGTGCTCGAGCCGCAGAGCCACTGGTGGCAAGATCAGCGGATCATCCTCGGCTATCGCTGCGCCAACTCCAAGATGACTCTCGCCGTCGGAGTTGATCACCAAATCCTGACCGACAACGACTATCGCACTTTCACCAGCGCCGATGAGGACACCGGCAAGATGGTCTATCGGGTGCAGGCCAAGCCGGGTCAGCCGATCAAGGTCACCAAGGTTGTTGCCTACCACACGTCGCGTGGAGTGCCGTCTCGCGAGCTCGTTGACCGCTGCCGGCGAACCCTCGATCGCGTGTACGAGCACGGTGTGGAGCCGGAATTCGCAGACCAACGGGAGTGGCTGGACAAGTTCTGGGAGCGCTCCGATGTCGTGGTGCATGGTCAGCCGGGGTTGCAACAGGCGATTCGCTGGAATTTGTTCCAGGTCGCTCAGGCCACGGCGCGCGCAGAGCAGTCCGGAGTACCCGCCAAGGGTGTGACCGGCACGGGTTACAGCGGGCACTACTTCTGGGACACCGAGATCTTCGTGGTTCCGTTCCTCACCTACACCTCGCCGCAGATGGCGCGCAGCGAACTGCGTTTCCGTTACAACATGCTGGGTGCCGCTCGGCGCCGCGCTGAGGAACTTGCCCAGAGCGGTGCGCTCTTCCCGTGGCGTACGGTCAACGGCGAGGAGGCATCGGCCTATTACGCGGCCGGCACAGCGCAGTATCACATCGATGCCGACATCGCCTACGCCCTCTGCAAGTACGTCGCCGCCAGCGGTGATCAGGACTTCATGAATCGCGAAGGCGTGGACCTTCTGGTCGAAACCGCCAGGCTATGGGCGGATCTCGGCTTTTGGCGCGAGAACGGCTCTGGGCGCCGCAGCTTCCACATCCACGGGGTGACCGGACCGGACGAGTACACCACAGTCGTCAACGACAACCTCTTCACCAACGTGATGGCCCGATTCAACCTCGCCAAGGCAGCCGAGCTGCTCCGTCAGCTGAAGCGCGACCCGTCGCGCGCCTATCAGCGCGTGGTGGAACGGCTAGAGATCACCGACGAGGAGATCGAGGAGTGGGCCGCTTGTGCGCGATCGATGTCGATCCCATACGACGATGTCACCGGGATCAACCCGCAAGACGCGCACTTCCTTGATCGGGAAGTCTGGGATCTGAAGAACACACCGCCGGAGAAGCGGCCGCTGCTGCTGCACTACCACCCGCTAGTGATCTACCGATTCCAGGTGCTCAAGCAGGCCGATGTGGTGCTGGCCATGTTTCTGCAAGGTGATCATTTCAGCAACGAGCGGAAGCGCAACAACTTCGAGTACTACGACCCCATCACCACTGGTGATTCGACGTTGTCCGGCATCGTGCAATCGATCATCGCCGCCGAGGTCGGCTACCGCGACCTCGCCCTGCGTTATTTCTATAACGCGTTGTTCGTGGACCTGGCCGACCTGCATGGCAACACCAGCGACGGGGTCCATGTGGCGTCCACCGCTGGAGTATGGAACATCCTCGCCTACGGGTTCGGGGGCATGCGCGACTACAACGGGAAGATCACCTTCGATCCCCGCTTGCCTGCGTCATGGCCCGGCTTGACGTTCCAGATCACGCTTCGCGGCACTCGGGTCAAGGTGGACCTGACCAGCCGCGAGATCGCCTTCACAGTTGTGGAGGGGGAAAGCGCCGAGCTGGGCGTTCGCGGCGAACATTTCATCCTCTCGGCTGGCGAGCCGGTACGTGTGCCATTGGCCCACCAAGGCTCCTCCATAGAGAGCCCATTCCCGTCGAAGACCGTCGATCGCCGGCCCGATGGGACGCTGATCACTGCGTCGGTGCCGCAGGCTGTCGTATTGGGTCGATAATCCGGAGCCAGCGATCTGCAAGCGACTAGCTTGCATTTGCTTGCAATTGCAAGCACACTGGGAGGTATGGTAAGAATCCGGAGCCCCAGGATCAGCGAGCAGCTCGGCTCGCTTGGCGAGTTCATTGCCAGCCAGCGCCGCACGGCTCAGTTGTCGCTGCGTCAGCTCGCCGAGCAAACGGGCATCTCCAACCCATATCTGAGTCAGATCGAGCGGGGACTCCGCAAGCCGTCGGCAGAAGTGTTGCTGCAGCTGTCAAAGGCATTGCGTATCTCCGCCGAGACGCTGTACGTCCGTGCCGGAATCCTGGATCCGGATGATCACCCCGGCACCCCGGTGGAGATGGCCGTGCTCGCAGACATGGCGATCACTGAGCGGCAGAAGCGTGTCCTCGTCGACGTGTACACGTCGTTCGTCAAGGAGAACGAGAAGGCCGCCACGAATGGGAAGCTCGACAATGACCAGGCCAAACCCAACTGATCGGACCTAGCTGCAAGCGTCCGATGCGCGAGCAGCTCAAATCAAAAGGAGAAAGCGATGCCTCACAAGGAACCCTCCGCCGAGGCCCGTCAGTCGGCTTTGGAGTCCGACTACGCCGCCCTGTACGCGGTTGCCGGCCTTACTGACGCGCTGGCCGAAGCCCTCAAGGGCGCTCTCGCCGACACGCAGCAGAAGGCGAGCAAGCGGTTGACCGAGCTGCAGAGCAAGCGTCCCGAACTGAGCAAACAAGCCAAGGCAGGCGCCGACGAGTTACGCACGTTTGTGATCACGCTGCCGGAGCAGTTCAAGCAGCTGCCGGAAGCCACCAAGGCGCGGATCGCTGAGTTGCAGAAGCAGGCCAATGATCTACTGGCTCAGGCAACGACCACCTATGGCGATTTCGCTGGACGCGGCAAGGAAGCGGTCGACGAGGTGCGAAGCTCGGGGCATGATGGGTCCAGCGAGGCTACCCGTATGGTCACGCCTCGGAGTTCTGAGAATGCCTCAGACGGGCACGATGAAGAAGGCCACAGCTAAAAGGCGACCCAACAAATAACGACCCCTCACACCCCACCTCCTCACTCGCGCCCCCCGCGAGCAAGGGAGGTGGGGCGTGAGTTCGCCTCCCCCCGGGCTGACCTGAAACCTTCGAATTCCGGCTGGCGAGTCGTGTCGTTATCTACGGTGGGGAAGGGCCGAAGCTACAAAGCGACAACGAGAATATCTTCACCGATTTGCTAGCGAATCGCCGGTGAGCGACGCGGTCGTGACCGACTTGTGTCGAAGCGCGCGCAGCAGGTCACGAAATGAATACGGCGCCGTCTGTCCCTTTCCTGCTGAGCTTCCTCAGGCCTGTTTGGCGCGGGCTCGACTGCGCGCTCGAGTCGCCGCCGACAGCACAACCTTGCGCATGCGCACCGCCTCCGGGGTCACCTCCAGGCACTCGTCGACGCGGCAGAATTCCAGCGCCTGCTCCAAGCTCATGAGCCGCGGAGGGACGAGCCGTTCCAGCTCCTCGCCTGTGGAAGAGCGCACATTCGTGAGCTTCTTCTCTTTGGTCGGGTTGACGTCCATATCCTCGGCGCGGGCGTTCTCGCCGATGATCATGCCCTCATACACATCGGTGCCGGGGGCGACGAACATGGTGCCGCGCTCTTGTAGGTTGAACGAAGCGTACGAGGTGACTTGACCCGACCGGTCCGCCACCAGCGAGCCGCTGAGCCGCGTGCGCAGATCGCCGGCCCAGGGCTCGTACGCCTCGAACACGTGGTGCATCAGCCCGGTGCCACGGGTTTCGGTCAGGAACTCGGTACGGAAACCGATCAGCCCACGGGCGGGCACGAGATATTCCATGCGGACCCAGCCGGTGCCGTGATTGACCATCTGTTCTAACCTGCCGCGGCGCAGCCCGAGCAATTGGGTGACGACACCGACAAAGTCTTCTGGAATGTCAATAGTCAGCCGTTCGACCGGCTCGTGCATCTTGCCGCCGATGTCTCGGGTCACTACCTGTGGTTTTCCTACGGTGACCTCGAAGGACTCACGGCGCATCATCTCAACCAGGATCGCCAGCTGCAGTTCGCCACGGCCCTGGACCTCCCAGGTATCCGGCCGTTCCGTCGGGAAGACCCGGATCGAGACATTCCCCACCAGCTCAGCATCCAGCCGCGCCTTCAGCAGCCGCGCCGTGAGGCTCTTGCCTGCTCGGCCGGCGAGCGGGGAGGTATTGATGCCAATGGTCATCGAAATCGATGGCTCGTCCACGGTGATCAGGTGCAACGGCCTCGGGTCGTCTGGATCGGAGAGTGTCTCGCCGATCGTGATCTCGGGGATGCCCGCGATGGCGACGATGTCGCCGGGCCCGGCCGACTCGGCGGGCTCTCGATCCAAAGCGTTGGTCATTAACAGCTCGGATAGTTTGACGGTACGGATCGTGCCGTCAGCGCGGCACCAGGCGACATTCTGATTGCGCCGCAAGGTTCCGGCGACGACGCGGCATAGCGCGAGGCGCCCGAGGTACGGCGACGCGTCGAGGTTGGTCACATGTGCCTGCAGCGTCGCACCCTCGACGTAGCTGGGTGGCGGAATGTGCTGCAGGATCGTGGCGAAGAGGGGGCCGAGATCTCCGCTGTCGGGCATCTCGCCGTTGTCGGGCGCGGTCAGCGACGCGCGACCAGCCTTGGCCGAGGCGTAGACGACTGGAAAGTCAAGGCCGTCGGTGCTGTCATCATCCAACAGGTCCAGGAAGAGGCCGTAGGTCTCCTCCACGACTTCGGCGATGCGAGCATCGCGGCGATCGACCTTGTTCACCACCACGATGATCGGCAGCTTCTTAGCCAGGGCCTTACGGAGCACGAAGCGGGTCTGGGGAAGCGGGCCCTCGGAAGCGTCCACAAGGAGCAATACCCCATCGACCATCTCCAAGCCGCGCTCAACTTCGCCACCGAAGTCGGCGTGGCCCGGCGTGTCAATGATGTTGATAGTGACAGTCGAACCGTCGGGCGGCCGGTGCCGTACGGCGGTGTTCTTGGCGAGGATGGTGATGCCCTTCTCCCGCTCCAAGTCCATCGAGTCCAACACCCGCTTCTGGACAGTCTGGCCGACGCGAAACGCCCCCGACTGCCACAGCATCGCGTCGACCAGCGTGGTCTTGCCATGGTCGACGTGGGCGACGATCGCTACGTTCCGCAGATCAGAACGGACGGGCACGCAGAAACACTCTCCCCAGGTGGTGGACAACCTGGCGAGTCTACGGCAGGCCGCAACGGGGACCTCTTGTTTGTGGCCGCTCGCCTAGCGCGCTGGCGACGTGGCCAGGTGGTTAGAACATCACCAGCCGGCGCCGAAGCAGACGAAGGGGATGGGTTCCGCGGCGGCCTCGACCGCCTCGGCCAGCGCGTACGCCGGAGCGGCTCCAGCGGCCAGCCTGCGGTGGTAGTCGACCATCAGATCTGCCGCGCCCTCGTCCGACACCTTGGCAACACCGGCGATGATTGTCGAAGTCCCGCTGTGGAGCAGCGCCCGGGTAAGCCCAAGCGCCTCGTCCCCAAGACGTACGGTGGCTTGTCCGAGCTCGCATGCAGAAAGCACGACCTGCTGGGGTGGCTGAGAAACCCGATCGAGGTCGTAGCCAACGACGGGCCCGTCGACCAACCTGATCGAGGAGAACAGCGGGCTCTCACGCTCGTGGCGGCCATGGGCCGCCACGTGAACCAGCTGCGCACCGTTGATCGCGCTGAGGAAGGCCTCGCCCGTTGCCTGGGCGCCGGTGAGCGTCTCACATCGCGGCCAGCTGTGCGCCACCCCGGCCACCTCTTGGTCGGCACGCCCGAGGCCAGGACCAGCGACGGCGACCACCGGTCCGGATTTGCGCTGGAACCTCGCGTGGGCGCTCAGCCAGGCGGCGGCGGACGGGGCAATGGTCAGCGGCCGGCCCTTGAGACTGGGAAGCTCACCCCACGGCAGTGTGGCGAGCCGGCCGGGCGGTACCAGCACGATTGGCGCATTGGGCAGGCTCAAGGGGATGAGTAGCAGCTCGTCGAGCGTTCGCACACCCCTGGCCAAAGAGTTGCGTGCCGAGGCTCGCAAGGGCTCGGGAACATGGCTCAAAGCCAATGCATCAAGATCAGCGGTGATTCGGTGGACCAGTCGTTCCGCCTCGGCCATCGTGGTCAACCGTTGCATCCAGCAGCCGCGGCGGGTCAGCACGATGCCGTGGATTTCGTCATCGATCCCGAAGGTGGTCACCAACGTCGCCCCATCGAGCGCCGCCCGGATTTCGGCGGCCGTCGGGACTTGGTCGACCGAGCCCGTGCCCTGAACTGTCCAGGAGCGACCTCGAATCTCTCGCTGCAGAGCCTGGCGACGTCTACGCAGCGATTCGACGTTCTCGCTCTCGGCCTCCTCATGCTCCAGCTGGCTCATGACCCAGCGAAGCTGGCTCAACAGGTCTGCGGTGATCGCGTCTTCAGGCGGCCGCACAGGCGTGATCCGACTTGAGATGGCTCGCGCCCGCTCGAGCCAGGCCAGTACAGCAGCTGGCCGGCCCGCTGCGATCTGCTCAGTAACGGCCAGCGCCGCAAGGCTGACTCCGTGTGCAGCGCTCGAGGTCTGCAGGTCGAGGCTCCCGAACTGCGCCTGATGCTTCATCAGTTCAGCCATCCCGGCCCGCGCCTCGCGTTCGCCCGCTTTGTGGCTCCCGCGGGCGAAGGCCAGCTTGGCCCGGACGAAGTGGCCGTACAACCGCAGGTCGAGTGATTGTCCAGCGGAAATGGTTGGCAGCGTCCGCGGTTTGCCTCGCATGGTGGGTCCGGAGTACTCAATGGCAATCAAGCGCGCGAGTTTCGCCTGGTCGCGCAGGCCCAATCGGCTGAGGATGGCCGCGAGCCGGTTGGCAGCGCGTACCAGCTTGTCGTCCCGCTTGCCGGTCTCCGCGTCGGCGCGCAGCACCGCTAGCTCACCGAGAGCAATCGCCCGTGAATTGCTGCGCTGACGTAGTCGTGAGACTGCCGTACGGCTCAGCTCTTGAGCCAGCACGTAATTACCTGCGAGCAAGGCGACGTCAGCGCGAGTCAGCTCAGCCTCAGCCAGCAAGGGCAGCATTTCGGTTCGTTCTAGAGCCGCCGACGCTTCGAGCAATGTCCGGTCGGCGTCGGCGACAAGACCAGCGCTGAGCAGAACTCTCGATCGATCGATGCCCACGACGCCTTTGTAATGATCTGAAGCTGCCTGCTCGACGGTCGGCATCAATTCAAGTGAGCGAGGCAAATTGCCTGCTAGATAGTGCATGTAACCCAAGTTGTGTCGAGCGACAAACTCCAGTTCGCTGAATCCGTAACGCCGGGATAGGTCAACAGCCTGACTGAAGTCTGCGATGGCCGGTTGAATGTGTCCTAGCTGATGATGAGCCTCGCCACGGCTGATCATGATCTTGCATTGGTCTTCTGGCTCTGCGCCGTCGATCAGCTGCACCGCTTCGTCGAGCGGCCTGATGGCAGCAGCGACACGACCCTCCCGAAGCAGCAGAAGACCATGCTGAGCTCGCGTGACCACGGTCAGCTGGCCGAGTGATCGCCGATTGGCCAGCCGTTCGGCGTTCACCAGAAGGCGGATGCTCTGTGCTCTTTGACCCAATTCATGAGTCGGATAGCTCAGACTCAGCAGAATTCGCGCCGAGAGTTGGTCGTGCTCGACCGAACAGTCTGAGAACTGGAGGTCTGCGCCATTGTCCGGCACAGCAGAATGCAGAGCGCTCATAGCCTCGCCCAGCAGCGTGATTGCTTGGGTGTAATGGCCGAGGTCAGAGCTGGCAACACCTCGGGTCAGCAGCTCCGCAGCGTGCTGGTGGTCACCGCCGCACGCAACATCTACCCCCACAGAAGAAATCTTGCTCTGCTTTGCCGCGGTATGCCAGATGACGAAAGGCCTCGTTCATCGGACCGGTTCAGGTTTTGTTGGTGGGAAGTCCGAATAGGCAAGTGCTGCTGCATACGAGGGCCAAGTTGCCTTAGTCAATTTCCTTGTATTGCGTCCGTCGTATTGTGTCTGTCGGAACAACGCGACTTTTGTTCCCCGTACCCTTGCCCTATGGCGGGCAGCACAGACTGGTTTCGAGATTCGTTCCGGACCGAGTACGAGAAGCAGAACGCAGCCATTGGGCGGTTCAACCTCGCGATCTTCGGAAAGACCGGCGTCGGCAAGTCCACCTTGATCAACGCGATTTTCGGCGAGGAGGTCGCCCGTACCGGTATCGGTGAGCCGGTCACCCGAGGCAGTCACCTCTATCTCGACAAGGTGGGCCACCTGGGCATCGTCGACACCCAAGGCCTCGAGGTCGGCAAGGACAACAAGCAGATCTTGTCCGACCTCGACAAAGCCATGACACACATGCGGCAGCTCCCGCTGTCGGAGCAGATCCACGTCGCCTGGTACTGCCTTCGCGGTATGGACCGGCGCTTCGAGGAGGCCGAGGCCGATTTCATCCGTCGCCTCGACGAGATGGGCCTGCCGGTGATCGTGGTGCTGGCTCAGGTGCCCATGCGCGGCGGCTATTACCATCCCGACGCGGTACTGCTGGCCGAGCAGATCATCGCCAAACAGCTGCCGATCGTTGCTGGGCGGCCGTTCATGACCTACGCCAAGGCGGACGAGTTCGCCGACCAGCCAGCCTATGGGCTCAAGGAACTTCTCGATGCCACCTTTCGCGTTGCGCCCGAGGGTGTCCATGGAGCTCTCATCTCGGCGCAAGAAATCGATCATGCGCGGAAAGCGCAGGAGGCGAACAAGTACATAACCGCTGCCGTTGCCAGTGCAGCCGCCGCGGCCGCGACCCCGATACCGTTCTCATCTGCAGCCTTGCTGGTGCCGATTCAACTTGGCATGATGGCCCGGATCGCCCAGATCTACAAGATCAAGTTCGATCGCGCGGCATTGATGGCGATCGCTTCGACTACGGCGGCAACACAGCTCGGACGGGTGACCTTCACCAGCCTGATCAAGCTGATCCCGGGGGCCGGAACGGTCGTGGGTGGTGTCATCGGGGCGGGAGTTGCGTCGACCTTCACCTACGCCATGGGCCAAGCCTGGCTGACCCTCTGCCAACGAGTCGTTAAGGGCAAGCTGGGCACCGCAGGGACCGTCGTCGACAATGAGGAGCTCCGTGAGGCCTTCATGGACGAGTTCCGGAAACAGATCAAGGTCGGGCGCAAGGAGGTCCGCGCCGCCTCCGAGACCGACGCGGATCTGATCTCACGGAGACCCAGCTAGTCGGCTCGAGTATGCGCGCTGAGCCTGTCGAAGCGCCGCCGTGCCCTTCGACAAGCTCAGGGCAGACATTTGGTGACGCGTACTCTCCGGATTGCTGACAAGGTGAGGCTGGCTCCAATAGCCTGCGAGCGATGAGTATTCCGGACGTGGCGCCGCTGCTCGAGGGCGAGCCGCCTCATGATCAAGTTGTCTTTGCGACACGCCTGCAGCGCTATTGGGCCGACCTCCTGACCGGTCTGACAGGGGCCTACCCTGACCATGCGCCAGAGATGGCCTACCGCGTGGTGGAGATCGCGGCCCAGAACTTCCAGCAGCGCCCTGCTGATCTGCGACTGCTCGACCTGCGGCGGCATGCCGATCCGCAGTGGTTTCAGCATCCGCGGATGCTGGGCTACGCCACCTATACCGATCTTTTCGCGGGCGACCTAAAGGGTGTCGCCGACCGCGTGGACTACCTCGCCGAGCTCGGAGTCACCTATCTGCACCTGATGCCGCTGCTCAAACCGCGGCCAGGCCAGAGCGACGGCGGCTACGCGGTCATGGACTATCGGGCCGTACGCCCCGACCTGGGCAGCATTGACGATCTTCGGGAGCTGGCCACCGTACTGCGCTCCCGTGGGATCTCACTGACGCTCGATCTCGTCTTGAACCATGTGGCGGCCGAGCATCAGTGGGCGGTGAATGCACGAGCTGGGGACCCGTTTTACCGGCAGTACTTCCACATGTTCGCCGACCGCGAGCTTCCGGACGCGTACGAGCGGACGTTGCCCGAGGTGTTTCCAGACTTCGCGCCGGGCAACTTCAGCTACGACGAAGAATCGGCCTCCTGGGTGTGGACCACCTTCAACACCTGGCAATGGGACCTCAACTGGCACAATCCCGATGTCTTCTACGAGTTCGCCGATTTGATCTTGTGGCTCGCCAATCTAGGCATCGAGTGCCTGCGCCTCGACGCGATTGCGTTCATATTCAAGCGGATGGGTACCAACTGCCAAAATCAGCCTGAGGTGCACGCGATCACGCAGGCATTGCGTACCGTGGCGCGGATCGCAGCTCCTGCGTTGATCTTCAAGGCGGAGGCGATCGTCGGGCCTTCGGACCTCGCACCCTATCTAGGGGTGGGCAAGCACGCCGGCAAGGTCAGCGACATGGCGTACCAGAACTCCTTGATGGTGCAAATCTGGTCCGCGCTAGCTGCAAAGGACACCCGACTCTTCTGCGCCGCTCTGAACCGGTTCCCGGCCAAGCCGCCGACCACGGTGTGGGGCACCTATCTGCGCTGTCACGACGACATCGGGTGGGCGATCGATGACGGCGACGCAGCATCAGTCGGGCTGAATGGTTACGAGCATCGGCGCTTCCTCGCCGACTACTACGCGGGCGTCTATCCGATGAGTGATGCCCGGGGCTTGGTGTTCCAGGAGAATCTCGCAACCGGCGACCGGCGGATCAGCGGGACGGCAGCGTCCCTGGCCGGCATCGAGTCGGCGCTCAACAACGGTGACGATATCCATCTCGATCTGGCTGTGCGTCGTTATCTGCTGGCCTACAGCCTGGTCCTGGGGTTCGGGGGGCTGCCACTGATCTACATGGGCGACGAGCTTGCTCTGCGGAACTACTACGACTTCGTCGAGGACGCAGACTACGCCGATGACAACCGGTGGGTTCATCGGCCGCCGATGCCGTGGGACGTCGTGGACAACCGGCATATCGAAGGCACCGTGGAGCATCGCGTGTGGCATGGCCTGCGGCACGCCATCGCGGTGCGATCCTCGCTGCCGAGTCTGGATGCCTCGGTCGAGAGTGAGATCCTCGATCCGGTGAACCCGGCGGTCCTGGTATTTCTGCGCCGGTATCAGACCCAGACGATGGTTGGCATCTACAACCTGACGACGGAGTCGCAGCAGCTGCCGCGCTGGGTGATCCCGTTGGGCAACTGGGCTTGGGATGCGCTCACTGAGGAGACACCGTTGACCGATAGGCCGCTCATCCTGGACGGCTACCAGGTGCGCTGGTTCGTGCAGCAGACGTGAGCGAGATCCGCGACCACGCGATCCGTGAGATACGCGCCGAGTTGTCGGAGCTCGACCTCGACTGGGCCGAATCGGCGCCGGGATTGTTCTCCGTGAGCCTGCCTGGCACCCGCAAGCTGGTCACCGACTGTGCCCTCCACGTGGGCAAGCACGGCTTGAACGTGCGGGCCTTTGTCGCCCGCAACCCCGATGAGAACCATGCCGGCGTCTACCGCTGGCTGCTCGAGCGCAACCTCAAGCTTCACGGCATCTGCTTTGCGGTAGACGCGCTTGGTGACATCTATTTGACGGGCAGCGTGCCGGTTGAGCTGGTCACCCGAGGCCAGGTTGATCGGCTCCTCGGCGCAGTGGCCGAGGCGGCCGACGACAGCTTCAATGTGATCTTGGAGCTGGGCTTCGCCGAAAGCATCCGGCGGGAGTGGGCCTGGCGGCGTTCGCGCGGAGAGTCGACTGCGAACCTGGCCGCCTTCACGCAGCTGGACCCGGGCGAGCGTCCGAAAAGCTGATGTGCGTGCAGCCAGCACAGGCGGTTGGCCACTAGGCTCGCAGCCATGAGAACGACGCGGGAGCGCAGCGACCGCCGGCCCCGAATGCGAGTGGTGTCATGACAGCTACCTTGATCCTTTTGCGCCACGGTGAGAGCGACTGGAACGCCAAGAACCTGTTTACGGGCTGGGTCGATGTCGATCTGAACGCCAAGGGTGAGGCTGAAGCCAGCCGTGGCGGCGAGCTGCTCATTGAGCACAACTTGCTGCCCGATGTCGTGCACACCTCCGTGCTCCGCAGGGCAATCCGGACCGCCCAGATTTCCCTGGACATCGCTGATCGGCTGTGGATCGAAACGAAGCGTTCCTGGCGACTCAACGAGCGCCATTACGGTGCACTGCAGGGCAAGGACAAAGCCGCCACACTCGCGGAGTTCGGCGAGGAGCAGTTCATGCTGTGGCGGCGCTCGTACGACATTCCGCCGCCGCCGATTGACAACGACGATCAGTACGCGAACTTCGACGATCCGCGCTACGCCGGCCTGCCAAGCGAGGCACGGCCGGGAACCGAATGCCTCAAGGACGTATTGATCCGTGCGCTGCCGTACTGGTACGACCAGATCGTGCCGGATCTGTCGGCGGACAAGGTGACGCTGATCGCCGCTCATGGCAACTCACTGCGTGCAATCGTCAAGCATCTCGACCAGATGAGCGACGAAGCGGTCGTGGGCCTCAACATTCCCACCGGGATCCCGCTGGCGTACGAGCTGGACGATGACATGAAACCGGTCGAGGTGGGGGGGCGCTACCTAGACCCCGAGGCCGCCGCCGCGGCGATTGAGGCCGTCAAGATGCAAGGCAAGAAGAAGTAGGCGGCCCCGAGACGCCGCGTTGATGGCCTCTACCCCTTGCCCAGATCGTTGACCACCGGGGTTCGGGTGGACGGTAGGGACAGCTCGTGCAAGTCAGGGGACGCGGACGGCGGCGAGCAATCGCTCGACAGCGCGTCGATCACCGATGATGCTGACGCCCTGCGCCACTCTGGCGGTTTCGATCATCTCGTGTACGGCCATCCGGTCGCCCTCGACGAGCGCATCAGCCTGATCCCCGAGGTCGCCGCGGGCCAGTTCGACCAGCCGTCCGTCCACCACCCGCAGCCGGTAGACGTCAGTGTCGGCGTCGAGCCGGAACTCATAGGTCGCCGTCCACGGCGGGTCGGCGGGGTCGAAGAAGCTTCGAATCGCCAGCATCACCGAGTCTGCGCTCAACCGGCCCTCCCGCTTCACCGGCGAGCGCATCCCCCAGCGGGCCAGCGCGTCGAAGACCGGCTCCAATCCGGATCCCCACTCGGTCAGCTGGTAGACCAGTGACCCCGCCGGGGGTGGCAGCCTGCGACGGGCAATCACGCCCGATTCGGTGAGCTCGCGCAGCCGGGCAGTCAACACGTTGGGGCCAGCCCGGGGCAGGCTGGCCTGGAGGTCAGAGAAGCGTTTCGGCCCGAGCCGCAGCTCGCGGACGATCAGCAGTGCCCAGCGGTCCCCGATGATGTCGAGCGAGTGCGCCACCGGACATGCCTCGCCGTACTCGCGTTTGCCGGTCATCTCAACCTCTTCACCGACCCCAAGTTCTCTGCTAACTACTAAAATGATAGCTTAGACTCCTCGAATAGGTGAGGAGTTGCCGTGGAACCCGAGCGGATCGTATCCGTCAACAACATCGACCTCTGCGTCCAGGGGTTCGGTGCGCCGACCGACCCGGTCGTGCTGCTGATCGGCGGCGCGGGCGCAACGATGGACTGGTGGGAGGACGAGTTCTGCGAACTGATCGCGGCCGGCGGCCGATACGTTCTCCGTTACGACCAGCGGGACACGGGCCGTTCAACCACCTCCCCGGCCGGACACCCGAACTACACCGGGGAGGATCTCGCCGACGACGTGGTCGCCCTGCTCGATGAGCTCGATGTGGCTCAGGCGCACATCGTCGCCATCTCCTCCGGCGCCGGAATCGCACAGCGGGTCGCCCTCGACCATCCCGACCGGATCGCCACTCTCGTCTTGATGTCGACCAGTCCGGTCGGACCAGGTGGCCCGGACCGTCCGGACCTGCCGCCCACGTCGCCGGAGCTGGCGGCCAGCTTCGCGGACGCGGGTCCAGACCCCGACTGGGACGACCGGACCGCGGCCCTCGATCAGGTGATCAAGAGTGAGTGGTTGTTCAGCGGTCGCTACGGAGTCGACGAGCCCCGGGTCCGCGCCGTGGCCGATCGGGCATTCGACCGCACCCTCGACATCGCGGCCAGCCAGACCAACCACTGGGTTCTCGACGGCGGCGAACCGGTCCGGCAACCGCTCGGCTCGATCGCCGCGCCGACCCTGGTCATCCACGGCACCGACGACCCGCTGTTCCCGATCGGCCACGGTGAGGCCCTAGCCCGGGAGATCCCGGGCGCCCGGTTGATGCCGCTGGAGAAGGTGGGCCACCAGATGCCGCCCCGGCCGACGTGGGACGTGGTCGTCGACGCGATCCTGCTGCATACGGCCGCGCCTCCGGCGCCCCCAGGGCCCGCAGACGGGGCGGCGGCCGCGCGACCTATGCCGCGAGTCGTCTCCCGGGAGGAGTGGCAGGTCGCCCGCGACCAGCTGCTGATCAGGGAGAAGGCGGCCACCCACGCGCTGGACGCGCTCGCCGCCGAACGCCGGCAACTGCCGATGGTCGAGATCGGCACGGACTACGTCTTCGCCACCGAGAGCGGGGAGGCGACGCTGCTCGAGCTGTTCCACGGCTGCCGCCAGCTGGTCGTCTACCAGTTCATGGACCTTGGGCCGGACGACTACTGCCCCGGCTGTACGACCTTCACCGACAACACCGACACCCAGACCGGCCGGCCCTACTTGCATCGGCGCGACACCGCGTACGTGACCGTCTCGGACATGCCGATCAGCCAGCTGCAGGCGTACGCGCGGCGCCGGGGCTGGGCGGGGCCGTTCTACTCCTCCCGTGGCACCACTTTCAGCGCCGACTGCGGGGTGGGGGGCGGCTTCGCGCTGTCGGTCTTCCTCCGGGACGGGGACCGGGTCTATCAGACCTACACCACCACCGGCCGGGGCGTGGATCGGCTGCGCTTCGACTCCAACGTCCTTGACCTGACGCCGCTCGGCCGCCGGGAGGCCTGGGAGCAGGCAATCAAGGGTTAGCGCCAGCGCCAGGAAGGGCGGTTTGGTGGGAACGAAGGCTCTCGAGCCCTGAGCGCGCCCGCTACGGCTGCGGCCAGATCTCGTCTTCGGGAAGTTGGCCCGTCACGACGTAGATGATCCGGCGGCCCATCGATGCCGCATGATCTGCGATGCGTTCGTAGTAGCGACCAAGCAGAGCTACGTCGACTGCGGCCTCCACGCCATACGCCCAGTCGTCGCTGAGCATCACCCGGAACTGGGTGCGCCGTAGCTCGTCCATCTCCTCGTCGCGGGCTCTCAACTCTTGCGCGCTCTGGATGTTGCGGTCGTTCAAAGTCTGCCCGGCCGTGATCACCATCTTCTCCGCGACATCGCCCATCCGGACGAAGTTGGGACGCAACGTCTCTGGCACAGCGGTCTCGGGATAGCGGAGTCGCGCGATCTTGGCGATGTGGGCGGCGAGGTCCCCCATTCGCTCCAACTCGGTCACCATCCGCAACGTGGCAACAATGGTCCGTAGCTCACCTGCCACCGGGGCCTGGCGGGCCAACAGTGAGAACGCCCGGCCTTCGATCTCCGCCTGCTTGGCGTCGATGAGCTCATCCTCGCTGATCACTTGCTCGGCCAGGTGGATGTCTGCTTCGAGCAGCGCCGTCGTCGCGGAGCGAACCGCCGATGAGACGACCTGGGCCATGTGCACGAGGTCAGCGAGGACGTCGTCCAACTGTTCCCGGTAGGAGTCCCGCATATCAATCCCATCTGTCTTCGCGCTTCAGCACCAATAACCATAGGCGGCACCCCTACAGCGAATGGTGCGGGTGGTTAACGAACCGTGAACATGTGCCAAACGCTTGAGGGCACTCGGGCGTACCCGTCGGCAGCTGGTCGAAGGGCGCTCGTCCGACCCCTACTATCTTCGTGTGAGCCCGATTTGGGTCGCGATCGTGGCGCTTGTTGTCGGCCTCGGAATTGGTGTGCTCCTCGCATGGGCCGCCCTTCGGACACGACGAGAAGAGCCTAGTCCGACCTTCGATGTCGCCGAGCCGGTGGTTCCGGCTGGTGTAGCGGAGGTGCTGTCCGTGCTGCCTTCCTCCGGCGTAGTGGTCGGCCCGCACGACGAGGTGCTCGAGGCGACTGCGACCGCGAGGACCCTTGGCCTGGTACGAGGCAGTCGGATTGCGGTGCCCGAGCTGCTCCAGCTCGTCCGCAGCGTTCGGCGCGGTGGCGATGGCCGCATGGTTGACCTCCAGATCAATCGTGGCGTGCGCGTCGCCTCCACCTATCTCACCGCTCGAGTCGCACCCCTTGATGAGAGCCTGATTCTCATCCTGGCCGACGACAAAACGGCGGCTCGGCGGATCGACGAAACCCGTCGCGACTTCGTCGCCAACATCAGCCACGAACTCAAGACGCCTATCGGGGCGATTTCCCTGCTGGCCGAAGCGGTCGAGGATGCGGCCGACGACCCTGCTGCCGTTCGCAAGTTCGCTAGTCGGATGGGCATTGAGTCAGCGCGGCTGGCGGATCTCGTGAGTCAGATCATCGAGCTGTCCAGACTCCAAGCCGACGACCCCCTGGTTCATCCAGAGGTCGTCGACATTGATGAGGTGCTTAGCGACGCCGTTGACCGGCGGCGGATGGACGCGGAACGAAAGCGGATCACCCTCACCGTGGCGGGGATTGCAGGAACTCGAGTGTTGGGCAGCGCCCGGCAGCTTGGCGTCGCGGTCGGCAATTTGGTCGAGAACGCCATGGTCTATTCCGACCCCGGAGCACGCGTAGTCGTCGCGGCGCATGTGCAAGCCAGAAGCGACGACGACTATGTCGAGATCACAGTCTCCGACAATGGAATCGGCATTCCGGCGGTCGAGCTCGACCGAATCTTCGAACGCTTTTATCGTGTCGACTACGCACGAAGCCGGGCCAACGGCGGCACGGGGCTCGGTCTTGCGATTGTGAAGCACATCGCGGCAATCCACGGCGGTGAGGTATCCGTGTGGAGCCAAGTGGGCCAGGGATCAACCTTTACCCTCAAGATTCCTGCGCACCTGCATGACGTCGCGCCAGCCGTACCGGAGCAGGCCACCTCCACAGATCGCCAGCCTGATCAGCCAACGCACGAGCGTCAGGAAATCAACCAATGACGAGGGTGCTCGTGGTCGAGGATGAGGAGTCGTACCGCGACGCCTTGTCTTACATGCTTTCCAAAGAGGGCTTCGAGGTGATCGGGGCTCGGGATGGTGCCACAGGGATCGCCGAATTCGATCGGCATGGCGCCGACATCGTGTTGCTTGACTTGATGATGCCTGGTCTGTCGGGTACCGAGGTGTGCCGTCAGCTGCGACTCCGAGGCGCTGTGCCGGTGATTATGCTCACCGCGCGCGACAGCGAGGTCGACAAGGTCGTTGGCCTCGAGCTGGGCGCCGACGACTACGTCACCAAGCCGTTCAGTCATCGGGAACTAGTGGCGCGGATCCGTGCAGTGCTCCGCCGCGGACAGGACACCGAGCTGGTGCCCGACGTCATTGAGGCTGCTGGGGTTCGCATGGATGTGGAACGGCATGAAGTATCGGTCAACGGTGAGCGCATCACGCTTGCGCTCAAGGAGTTCGAGTTGCTGGAAATGCTGCTCCGCAACGCTGGCCGGGTGATGACCCGCGGCCAGCTGATCGACCGGATCTGGGGCGCTGACTACGTCGGTGACACCAAGACCCTGGACGTCCACATCAAGCGGCTCCGGACCAAGATCGAACCGGATCCAGCCAGTCCGCGATACCTAATCACCGTGAGAGGACTCGGCTACAAATTCGACGGCTGAGCCCGCCCACCTCAGACGCTGGGCGTTGGCGTCGGTTTGAGCGACATGTACGGAGCCTCGTTGCCGTCGACCACCGGCACTCGCAAGGTCACCTCGCCGGCGTTCTGGAACGCCAGCGTCACGATCGCGTCGAGACCAGGCACGAGATCCGGGCTCTTCACCGTGATCGGCGCCTGATCTGTGAGTACAACCATGGCTCCATTTGCGACCGAGACGGTGTTGGGGATCGTGGCCGTGAAGGGCGCGCCCTCGGTTCCATCCACCTTGAGCGGCGTGCCGCTCACAGCCGTCAACGCATCGC
>Ga0307292_10000022_pt1 | contig 39607 bp, 38 predicted proteins | sample ER_DNA_149_FD_194471 | JGI IMG/M metagenome (GOLD analysis project Ga0307292, IMG submission 194471) | Bulk soil microbial communities from the East River watershed near Crested Butte, Colorado, United States - ER_DNA_149 | ecosystem: Environmental > Terrestrial > Soil > Floodplain | place...
CGACTACGTCCCCGATACCACCGACTCCTTCGCTGCCGTGCCGCTTAGCGTCGTCGTTGCTGAGTCGCCTCCGCCACGACCGATCGCGCGCCGCAGGCCCCTCTCGGAGACGGTGATCTACGAACTCCATGTCAGAGGCTTCACGCGGCTGCATCCTGCGGTACCTGAGCACCTGCGTGGCACGTACGCCGGATTGGCCTATCCCGCCGTCGTCCAGCACCTTGCCGACCTTGGCGTCACGGCGGTCGAGCTACTACCGGTGCACCACTTCATCTCTGAGCCCTTCCTGGCGGGTCGAGGGCTCTCCAACTACTGGGGATACAACACTCTGGGCTACTTCGCCCCGCATTCTGCGTACGGTTCGGTCGGCACCCTGGGCCAACAGGTGCGGGAGTTCAAGGAGATGGTGTCGGCGCTGCACGATGCCGGACTCGAGGTCATTCTGGATGTCGTCTACAACCACACCGGCGAGGGCGGTCACGAGGGTCCCACGCTGTGCTTCCGGGGTATCGACCACCTCGGTTACTACCGGCTGACCGATGATAAGCGCAATGACTACGACGTCACCGGCTGCGGCAACTCGGTAGATACATCCGAACCCGGCGTACTGCGCATGGTGCTGGATTCGCTGCGCTACTGGGTTACTGAGATGGGTGTGGACGGTTTTCGCTTCGATCTTGCAACCACCTTGATCAGGGACGAACGCCATCATGTCGATCAAGATCATCCATTCAAGCAGGCGATTCGCGAAGATCCCGTGCTCAGCCAGGTCAAGATCATCGCCGAGCCTTGGGACATGGGCCCCTATGGCTACCAGGTGGGCGCCTTCGGGCCGGGCTGGAGCGAATGGAACGATCGTTTCCGAAACCATGTCCGCGACTTCTGGCGCGGCAACACCAACGGCGTCGGCGAGCTGGCGCAGCGGCTCACCGGCTCCCCCGACATCTTTGATCGCGACAGCCGACCAGCCACTGCGAGCGTAAATTTCGTGACCGCACATGACGGCTTCACGCTGCGTGATCTTGTGACCTACAACGTCAAGCACAACCGTGCCAACGGTGAGTCAAACCGAGACGGATCTGACGACAATCGATCATGGAACTGCGGCGTAGAGGGCGAGACTGACATTCCGGCGGTGAATGCCCTGCGGCACCGTCAGGCGCGGAACTTCCTGGCGACCTTGATCTTGGCAGTCGGTGTGCCCATGATCACCGGTGGCGATGAGCTTGGCCGCACTCAACAGGGCAACAACAACGCCTATTGCCAAGACTCGCCGATCTCGTGGGTGCACTGGGATACCCAGGAAATATGGAGCGAGCAAACCGAGCTGACGCGCAAACTGCTTCAGCTGAGAGCAGAACGTCAGGTTTTGCGGCGGGACGGCTACCCGCATGGAGAGTTCCTGCTCGATACCAAAGGCCGGCCGCAGGGACGCAAGAACATGGCGTGGTTCGGCGGTCAGAATGCCGAGATGACCGAGCACGACTGGCGCGACCCCACTCGACGCACGCTGGGCATGTACCTCGCATGTGACGACCCGTACCGCGCACACGACGAGGCCTTTCTTATTTGGTTCCACGCCGGTTCAGACCCGATCCAGGTGGAGCTCCCGGATGGACCATGGGCCGACACATATACCGTCGTCGCCCATACCGGAACCGACGGCGAATTGCCGACAGAGAAGATCGCGGCTGGTTCTACCCTGCAGCTGCCCGGGCGTACGGTCGTCGTGCTCCAGGTTGACTAGCCTCCGTCGACCTGTCAGCTGGCTACGACCCGTAGCCGGCTGAGGGAGGTGTCGGGCCGCTTGCCGGCAAGGCAGCAAGGCCCATTTCGGCCTGGCTTGCCAGCAGCGGGTGATAGGGCACAACGCGGACCGTGTAGCCGATGGCCCCGGCGTGCCTGGCCTCCACCCAGCTCTCGTATCGGCGCAGCCCGCCATCGACATCGATGCCAGTAGGGAACGGGTTCACCCGCGGATCGTAGAGCCCGTCGTCAGCGCCAACTCGACCCGTCACAAGTTGCACCTGAACGTCGTCAGGAGTGAGATCGCCGAGCCGGACCAGTGCGCTGACGTGGATTTTGGCTCCGACCTCCACCTGCTCCCCACCTAGCGACTCCACATGCTCAACAGAAACCCTCGGCCACGCTTCCCGAATCCGCCGCTTCCAACTGGCCAGTGCTTGCGCTCCACCGGTGGATGAGTTGAGGGCGCGGCTGGAAGCTGCCGCCGGGGTGTAGAGATTCGTCACGTACTCCCGAACCATCCGCGATGCGATGACCTTAGGGGCCAGTCCAGTGATGGTATTCCTGATCATCTGAATCCAGCGCTCTGGCAGCCCGTAATGATCAACATCGTAGAACCGCGGCACGATCTCGTTCTCGATGATGTCATAAAGTGCCTTGGCTTCAAGATCATCGCGCCGTTCCCCACCGTCCGCACCTTCGGCCGAAGGGATCTCCCAGCCGTACGCCGGATCGAACCACTCGTCCCACCAGCCGTCGCGAATCGACAGATTCGCTGCCCCGTTAACCGCTGCCTTCATCCCCGAAGTCCCGCACGCTTCATACGGACGCAGCGGATTGTTCATCCAGACATCGCAGCCCGGGTAGAGCCGCTTGGCCATGGCTATGTCGTAATCGGGAAGGAAAACGATGTGTTCCCGGACCTCGGGATCATCGGCAAACTGCACCACCTGCTGGATCAAGGCCTTACCGCCCTCGTCTGCTGGGTGCGCCTTGCCTGCGATGACGATCTGAATCCCCCGCTCCTTGTCAGTCAGCAGCGCCTTGAGCCGTGCCGGATCGCGCAGCATCAAGGTCAACCGCTTATAGGACGGCACCCGCCGCGCGAAGCCGAAGGTAACGACGTCGGGGTTAAGGGCTTTGGCGACCCAGTCCGCCGGCATGCCTCGATTGGCGCTGCTGGCCGCCAGCCGCTCCCGCGTCATGGCAATGAGGTCTTCGCGCATCCTCCGTTTGAGCGCCCAGATGGTCTTGCTGTCCACACGGGTCAGCGCGTCCCAGTCGTAGCCGTCGCTCTCCGATGGACTGCCGCTCGGCGCCTCGAGCAGCTCGAGCAGATCGCGATGCACCCAGGTGAGATGGTGGACGCCGTTGGTGATTTGAGTGATCGGCACCTCGCTGGTGTCGAACGATCGCCACAATCCCCGGAACATCTCTCGAGACACCACACCGTGCAACGACGACACCCCGTTGGCTCGCTGGGCAAGTCGGAAGCCCATCACGGCCATATTGAACTTGTTGGGATCACCGCCTTCGTAGTCTTCCGCGCCCAAGGCCAGGACGCGATCTACCTGCAAATCGTCGAAGCCCGAGAACTGGTGAACAATGAGCTCGCGGGGAAACCGATCGATGCCGGCTGGAACCGGAGTGTGGGTCGTAAAGACCGTCCCCGCGCGGGTGAGTTCGAGTGCGGTGTCGAAGTCAACGCCACTTTGCATGTACTCCCGGATCCGCTCCAGACCAAGGAACCCGGCATGACCTTCGTTGGTGTGGTACACGCTGGGCGCTGGTGTGCCCGTGATTCGGCAGTAGGCGCGGATGGCGCGTACGCCGCCCATACCGAGGAGCACCTCCTGCTCGAGCCGATGGTCTGTACCACCGCCGTACAGCCGGTCGGTGACTTCTCGCTCATAACCGTCGTTCTGCTCGACATCGGAATCCAGCATCAACAAAGGCACCCGGCCCACCTGCGCTAGCCAGACCTGAGCGTAGAGAGTACGACCGTCGAGTGGCACCTCGACTCGGACCGAACCCTCCTCATCGTGCAGCAAGGTCAACGGCAATGAGTTCGGATCCAGGAGCGGGTAACGCTCCTGTTGCCAACCCGCGGCGTTCAGCGACTGCCGAAAGTAACCCTGGCGGTAGAGCAGTCCGACTCCGATGATCGGCACACCAAGATCACTTGCAGTCTTGAGATGATCACCAGCGAGAATGCCCAGTCCGCCTGAGTACTGCGGAAGCACCTCCGTTATGCCGAATTCCGGCGAGAAGTAACCGATGGCAACCGGTGCGCTCGGATTCTCCGCAGCATAGCCCTGATACCACAGATCACCTGTCAGATAGTCGGCCAGATCAGCCTGAATCAGGCGAAGATTCTTGAGGAAGCGCTTGTCGGTGGACAGCGCATCGAGGCGCTCGACAGATACATCAGCCAGAAGCCGGACCGGATCGCCGCCGGTGCTCTCCCATAACTGAGGATCCACCGATCGGAACAAATCCTGCGTCTCGGTGTGCCAGCACCAGCGCAGGTTGCGGGCCAGGTCGCCCAGTGGCTTGAGCGGCTCTGGCAGCACCGGGCGAACGATGAAACGGCGAATAGCGCGCACTTGCATAACCTACCGACGAACTTTGGACGATATCGGGTTTCTTTCTTCATCGAGTCGGATCAACTCGCGGGTACTTGGGTACCCAACTGAACGCGACTAATGCAGCCAAACTCGATGTATCCGACCCCTGCCGCTCAGGAAGTAGGGCCGATAAGTTGAGGTCCGTGACGGCAACAAATTCAGGACTTCCGATGCCTGAGCGCGACGACGCGGCACAGGCAGCTTCCACAGAATCGTCGTTCCAGGGCTCCGCCACACCGCCCGATACCTCACCCGGCGGCACGTCGGCCGTCACCAAGCCGACGCTGGGAGCGACATTCGATCGCATTCTGGTACACAAGGTGTCACCGGTGATCGAGGGTGGGGCCTACCCGGCTAAGGCTGTGGTCGGGGAATCGATTCCGATCCGCGCGACGGTCCTCCGCGAGGGCCACGACGCCGTAAACGCGTCAGTAGTACTTACTGACCCCGATGGCAAGAAGCGGCTGGAGCCGATGCGCCCCACCACGCCGCTGGGCTTCGACTGGTGGACGGCCTCGGTGGTGCTTGAGACAGAAGGCTTGTGGAAGTTCCACGTCGAGGGATGGAGCGATCCTTGGGAGACCTGGGTGCACAACGCGGAAATCAAGATTCCAGCCGGCATTGACGTTTCCCTGGTCTGCATTGAAGGCATTGCTCTGTTTGACAGAGCTGCCGCTGATGCTGAAGCGGCCGATGACTACCAGGTCGCCGCGCTGCTGCAGGGAGCGGCCAAGAACCTCGACTCAGGACAGCAGGTCGAGGACCGGCTAGAGGTCGTCCTGGCAGAGGACGTACGAGAGGCGATGAAGCGCTACGGCCCCCGCGAGCTGGTCTCGCCAACGCCGGACTATCCGATCTTCGTCGATCGCCGCAAGGCGTTGTTCTCGTCCTGGTATGAATTCTTCCCGCGTTCTCAGGGTGCGCAGTGGGACGAGGAGGACCAGAAGTGGATATCAGGCACGTTCGACACCTCGCATGAACGGCTGGAGGCGGCGGCGGCGATGGGCTTCGACGTTGTCTATCTCCCACCGATCCACCCCATCGGCAAAACCTTCCGCAAAGGTCCGAACAACACGCTGAAGCCTGGACCGAGCGATCCGGGGTCTCCATGGGCGATCGGTGCCGAGGAGGGCGGGCATGACGCCATCCATCCCGATCTTGGCGACTTCGCAGCCTTCGACCGGTTCGTCGAGAAAGCCAACTCCCTAGGGCTCGAGGTGGCGATGGACTTCGCGCTCCAGGCCTCGCCTGATCACCCCTGGGTCACCGAGCATCCGGAGTGGTTCTCCAAGCGCGCCGACGGCTCCATTGCGTACGCGGAGAATCCTCCGAAGAAGTACCAAGACATCTATCCCATCAACTTCGACAACGACCGCGACGGCATCTATCAGGAGAGTCTGCGCATCGTGAGGCTCTGGATGAGCCACGGCGTACGAATCTTCCGCGTCGACAATCCGCACACCAAGCCGGTGAACTTCTGGGCTTGGCTGATCGGTGAGGTTCGCAAGACCGATCCCGATGTGCTGTTCCTGGCCGAAGCGTTCACTAAGCCGGCGATGATGCACGCCCTCGGCAAGGCCGGATTCCAGCAGTCCTACACCTACTTCACCTGGCGCAATGAGAAGTGGGAGATCGAGGAGTATATGAGGGAGCTGACAACTGAGACCGACAGCTTCTTCCGGCCCAATTTCTGGCCGAATACCCCAGACATCCTGCCGCACTTCTTGCAATGGGGAGGCAAGCCGGCGTTCACCATACGCGCAGTGCTCGGCTCCACGCTCTCGCCGCTGTGGGGCATTTATTCAGGCTTCGAGTTGTTCGAGAACGCACCCCTCGCTCAGGGCCGTGAGGAGTACTTGGACTCCGAGAAGTTCCAGTACCGGCCGCGGGATTGGAAGGCCGCCGAAGAGAGCGGTGAGAACCTCAACGTGCTGCTCGGCACCTTGAATCACGTCCGCAAAGAGCACCCTGCGCTGCAGCAGCTACGGAACCTGCACTTCCATCACGCAGCGCACGCCAGCGCAATGGTCTATTCCAAGCGGAGCGGCGATGACGTGGTGATCGTGGTGTGCAGCCTTGATCCGCACAACATTGTGGAGACCGAGGTCTACCTGGACATGGAGGCGTTGGGTCTCACCGCGCGCGACGTCTATCTCGTCCACGACGAGCTCACCGGACAAACCTGGCGCTGGGGCCAGCATTCCTTTGTCAGGCTCACTCATGATGATCCAGCCCACATTCTTACGCTGATCCGGTACGGCTCGCGAAGCACCGGGTCAGGGCCGGCTACTGCGCAGGGTTAGGACGCCGTGAGGGGGACAGCCGATCCTCAGGTCGCCGATCAGGTCCTGAGGTACATCTCCAACGCGCGGTGGTTCGCTGGAAAGGGTCGGCGAGTCGAATTCCGATCGCTCACGGCGTTGCCGTGGCTCCGTGAGGTTTCGGACTTCTTCAGGCCCGCGGCTCCCCCGGGCGTACGGTTCGAGATAGCCGAGGTCGCCTACCCGCCCGAGGAGGACCCCGAGCCAGTCTCTGGTACGCCGGCTCAGGTAGAGGAGGATGTCGAGTCGGCACAGGAATCCATGATCAGCGAACCGCCTGAGATGATCTGGGAAAGTGATCCGTCTCCCACCGAGTACTACCATCTCGCAGTCTCATACCGTCCCGCCCCGCACGCTGAGCTGCATCATGCAGAGATCGGGCGCTTCACCGATCCTGATCTTGGACCGGTCATTGCTTACGACGCCACTCAGGATCCCGAAGCGTGCCGAGTGATTCTTGATGCCTTGCTCGCCGGCCGCAAGCTCCGCAGTCCGGACAGCGAGGCCCGGTTCAATGCCACCGCCGTATCGGGCATCCGCGCCGATCTTGAGTCGCGACCCTTTACAGGGCAACAGAGCAACACCTCGGTGATGCTCGGTGAGATAGCGATCCTGAAGCTGTTCCGTCGTCTGGAATTGGGCCACAACCTCGATATTGAGGTGCATGCCGCGCTCAATGCCGCTGGCATCTCCGATGTCGCAGGTCTGTTCGGTTGGATCGAGGGCAGCTGGGTCTCCGCCGGGCGGCAGCTCGACGCTGATCTCGCAATGGTGATCGAGCAGTTGGCAGGTGCGGTCGACGGTTGGGATTTGGCATTGCGGTCGCTGCGAGCCGAAAATGCGCCGACCAAGATCAAGACCGACTCCAGCTTCGCAGCCGAGGCCGAGGCATTGGGTAGAGCTCTTGCCGAGATTCACCATGCTCTCCGCTCTTCCTTCCCGACAGCAAAAGTGCTGGGCGCGCGGACGGCGATGATCATGATGGACCGGCTGCATGAGGCGGCCCGGATCGCCCCGGCGCTGGCACAGCACGTTCCTGGGCTGCTCCGCTGCTTCGATGAGCTGGGCGCTGAAACGCTCGATACCCAGCGCGTGCATGGAGACTTTCACCTCGGGCAAACGCTGCATACGCCCGCCGGCTGGAAGATCATCGACTTTGAGGGTGAGCCGGCCAAAACCATCGCTGAACGACGTCTTCCAGACTCTGTCTGGCGGGATGTCGCCGGCATGCTGCGTTCCTTCGATTACGCGGCCGCGAGCGTACCGGCCCCGCACAGCCCAGCTTGGGCGGCACAGTGCCGAGCGGCCTTTCTGCGCGGCTACGTCGATGGGGAGTTGGATGAGACCGAGCAGAGCGTGCTGCGCGCGTACGAGGCGGACAAGGCGATCTATGAGGTCGTCTACGAGATGCGGAACCGCCCGGATTGGATCGGCATCCCGCTCCGTGCAATAGCTGAACTGGCGGCGGAAAATCAGGACCGGGGCGAGCTTGCGAGCCCGACCACAGAACAGGAGTAGCACTCATGTCGTACGATCCGAGCGGCGGTCTGACTGGCTGGGACCTCACCGGTTTCCATGAAGGGCATGACACCGAGTGCTGGCACCGCTTGGGTGCCCAGGAAATGACCGTCCAGGACTCCGAGCGTGGCCCAATCTTCGGCACTCGATTCTCGGTCTGGGCCCCGAACGCACAGGCCGTGCGACTCGTCGGCGACTTCAATTACTGGAACGGTGAAGGCCACTACATGCAGCTGATCCCAGGGGCCGGTGTCTGGGCGCTGTTCGCCGAAGGGGTCAGCACGGGCAGCCTCTACAAGTTCGAGGTGCTCGGTGCCGACGGTGTCTGGCGGCTCAAGGCTGATCCCATGGCCCGCTTCGCGGAGGCCGCTCCGCACACCGCCTCGATCGTCTACGAGAGCCAGTACGTCTGGGGCGACGATCAGTGGATGTGGTATCGCGGCCAAAAGAAGATGCATGCCGAACCCGTGAGCATCTACGAAGTGCACATTGGCTCCTGGCGCCAGGGCCTGACCTACCTCGAGCTGGCCAACGAATTGGTCGAGTACGTCAGCTGGCAGGGCTACACCCATGTGGAGTTCATGCCGGTTGCCCAACATCCATTCGAAGGCTCCTGGGGCTATCACGTCACCGGTTACTTCGCGCCGATGTCAAAGTTCGGCTCCCCTGATGAGTTCCGCTACCTGGTCGACAAGCTTCATCAGGCAGGGATCGGCGTCATGGTGGACTGGGTGCCTGGGCACTTTGCGACTGACCCGTGGGCGCTGCAGCGCTTCGACGGAACCGCACTGTACGAGCATGAGGATCCGAAGCTGGGCTGGCATCCCGATTGGGGTTCCTACATCTTCAACTTCGGCCGTAACGAGGTGAAGAGCTTCCTGATCTCTAATGCGTACTACTGGCTGGAGGAGTTTCACATCGACGGACTCCGCGTGGACGGCGTCGCCTCGATGCTCTATCTGGACTACTCCCGCGAGGCGGGCCAGTGGGTGCCGAACAAGTACGGCGGCAACGAGAACCTGGAGGCGGTCGAGCTGCTACAGCGGACCAATTCCCACGCTTACGGACGCGAGCCCGGCAGCGTGATGGTCGCCGAGGAGTCCACCTCCTGGCCGGGCGTCACTCAGAGCACTGATTACGGAGGCCTCGGCTTCGGGTTCAAGTGGAACATGGGCTGGATGAACGACTCGCTACGCTACATGGGGCGCGAGCCGGTCTACAGGCAGTTCCACCACCACGAAATGACCTTCTCCATGGCATACGCCTACTCAGAGAACTTCATCCTGCCGATAAGTCACGACGAGGTGGTGCACGGCAAGGGCTCGATGTTCGAGCGGGCACCGCAGGATGAGTGGCGCAAGTTTGGCACGCTGCGCGCCTTCTATGCCTTCATGTGGGCCCATCCAGGCAAGAAGCTGTTGTTCATGGGGACCGAGTTCGGCCAGCGTCGAGAATTCTCCGAAAGTCGCAGCATCGACTGGTGGCAGAGCGCCGAATGGGGACATCGCGGGATCCAGCGGCTGATCAAGGACATGAACGCGATCTACAAGGAGCATCCGGCACTGTGGAAGCGGGACACTGATCCATCCGGTTTCTCCTGGATCGATGCCGACGATCGTGGCGGGAACGTCTTTTCATGGCTGCGCTTCGACGGCGACGGCCAGATGATCGCCTGTATCACGAACTTCTCCTCCGAGTCGCGCCCAGACCATCAGATCGGGTTGCCCACCGAGGGAGTCTGGAAAGAGATCTTGAACACCGACGCCGAGGTATACGACGGAACAGGCTTGATCGGCAACCTCGGGCAAGTCGTTGCACATCCGGTGCCGTCGCACGGCTACAAGGCATCGGCCTCGGTCACGATCCCCCCGCTGGGTGCGGTGTGGTTGCGGCTTGAGCCGGAGCTGGATGAGGAGCAACCGATCGAGCCCGAGAAAGCCACCCGCGCTGTCAAGGCCGCCGCGAAGGTTGCTTCCCCACATACCGCGACGAGCGACACGGCAGTGACTGGACCCACACAGCCACGACGTGCCAAGCCGGCAGAGACGGCGCCCGATACCACTGCGTCGCCAGAAAGTCCGGAATCGCCGGAATCACCAGATAGTCCTGATTCGCCAGGATCACCAAATAGTCCTGATTCACCGGACTCGCCTAGCAGTCCGGACTCGCCAGAATCCCCGGCCTCGCCGAGCTCGCCGGATTACCCAGAAGTGGCTGACCGCTGATAAGCCGCTGCCGACCCACTCCCGCGACCATCGCCCACGTCAGCACATAGCACACCAGCGCGTCGTGCCGACGAAGGCCGGTACGCCATCCGCGGGTATCGGGGTCAGTCATGATCTCATCCTGGGGATTGTCTACTACGTTGGTCAGTCATGAGCACAGTCGCGCCGAATCCGGTCGCCGCCACATGCGTGTTGAACCCTTCGACAGGCTCAGACCGGCGCGGGTCGAAGGGCGCGCTTCGATACGCTCAACACCCAAACCGTGACTGACCTCGCTCTCAACGTCAATGTCTCCCCAGCCGATATCGCCACCATCGGTTGGAGTGGATCGGTCAGCGCCGAGTTGCTTGAAGGGGTGCTCCGTGCCGCCGCGGAAGACCTACTTGCTGGTCGCGGTCTACGCCGGATCGAGCTCTCGCTGCCGGCCAATGATCTGAGTGCTCGGCGAGCTGTGCTGCGAGCAGGCTTCCGACTCGAAGGTGTACGACGCCAGGCCTTGGAGCTGCCAGATGGCTCCTACGCTGACATCTGCCTATTCGCCAGGCTTGCATCCGATCAGGTCGGCGGAAGTCATGGCTTCTCGAGCGTGATGAATTCAGCGCTACCGAAGAAGCGCCTGATCGCTCATGTCCTGATGCGAGACGTACAAGATCGCGTGCTGCTGTGCGAGACGCAGTTCAAGGAGGACTGGGAGCTTCCGGGTGGCATCGTGGAGCCGCTCGAGCCACCGCGCCTCGGAGCAGTACGTGAGGTACGTGAGGAACTCGGTATTGATCTACAGATCGGGCGGCTGTTGGTTGTCGACTGGATGCCGCCATACCTAGGTTGGGACGATGCCATCGAGATGATCTTCGACGGCGGCATGGTGACCGAAGATGATCTTGCTTCTTGGTCGCTGCAGCCGACCGAGATCAAGGCCGTCGCGTTGGTGGACTTGCCAACAGCAAGCGAGTTGTTGACTCCGCTGGCGTTCCGTCGGCTCAGTCTCGCTGTCGGGCTTGGTCCAGATGAGATGGCCTACACCGAGGACGGCCGGACGCCCTGATCTGGACAATCCTGGTGGCGTTCGATCAGATCTTGCCAAACTCCAGGCGTATGTCATGGAGAGTCACAATCAATGCGTTATTCGCACAGCTCAAGCCGGCATCACCATCCGGCGCGAGCACATTGCCTACCTCCGACATCGGCACAGACTTCTTGACCTTGCCGACACTGAATGTGGCATTGCCAGTGCTCCGTCCGACCGTAAAGCTCGCTCTGTCGTCTTGCAGTTGGTAGTTACCGCTGATGGTGCCGTTCACCAGCAGGCGGGCAGTCTGTCCAGCCAGCGTTAGTTTGATGGGCTCTTTACCTGCACCGCGGAGCAGATACGAGCCATTGTTGAAGGTGACAGTGACGTCTCCGCCCTCGCCGGTGCCGTAGGTTCCCCTTTCTTCGACACCGACGAACCGGATGAGTCGATAGCTCCCGCTGAGACATTGACTTACCGGTACTGCAGGGCTCGAAGATGCACTCGGGCTGGCAGTGGCAGGAGCCGCCGGAGCCGGTGGAGCGCTGCTCGGTGCCGATGTCGGAGCGGACGCGGCTGAGTCGCCTGTACATCCGGCTAGCGCCAGCAGCAATGTTGTCACCACAGCGACGAAGAGCCGCTTCATGATCATCTCCCCGGGGGGTCTCGAGCATTGCTTGGGCACTGCTCGCGCGACCGAGGCTCGCAGTGCGGAGAAGGGCCAGCATATGCGGCCGCTACGCCGCTACCCGCCAAGACAAATCGAGGAGAGCGATTTTCCTTAGAAGAGTGCCGTCATGAGGTCGCGGCGAGCCTGGAGCACCCGTTCGTCAGCGTTGCCAAGTGTCTCGAACAGTTCCAACAGCCGGACCCGTACCTGGTTCCGTTGATCACCGGACGACCGCTTGATCAGCTCGATCAACCGCGCAAATGCCGCGTCCGCGTGTCCTGTGATCATCTCGACGTCGGCAGCGGCCAGCTGGGTGTTCACGTCATCACTGCCATTCGCGGCAGCAAGAGTTGACTCAGAATCAAGCGCCGCCGCCCGCGCGAAGAGGCCAGCCTGTGCCTTGCCAGCCTGCGCACCGGCATCGTTGGGGTTGGCCTGCAGCAGTTTGTCGAATTCCTCTCTCGCCGCCGCGAAATCCCCGCGCTGCAAGGCGTCGTCGGCCGCCTCGTAACGCGGATCTGCAGTTGGCTCGGGCTCTGCATCTGGGGATGATTCAGAGCCGACCGGCTGCGCGCGTCCCACTATCCCGTTAGCTACCGCCGCTTTTATCAGTTGATCAATCGCAGCCTGAACCTGATCTTTGGGCAGCACTCCCTGGAACAGCGGAGCCAGCTGCCCGTTGATCAGCGCGATGACAGTCGGAACCGCCTGCAGCCCAAGCGCTTGAACAATCCCGGGCGCGGCATCCACATTCAGGCGGGCCAACAAGAACTTGCCGTCAGATGCATTTGCAATCTCGATCAAGGCGTCGGACAGTTGCTGGCCCGTCGCGACTCGCGGCGAGTAAAGCTCAACGACCACCGGGTGTTTGAGCGACTTGCGAATCGTCTCCGCTTCGAAGGTCTGCTCGGTGACCTCGACAACGTACGACCCTCCCGCGCTGCGCGGTCCACTTGGCTGAGCGGCGGTCGACTGCTTAGCCCTTTGCGCCACTTGGGAAAGATCAACAGCGCCAGGGCGATGGAAGCTGGAGGAACTCATGCACCCATCTTTTCAAAGGCCAGCGAGCTTCAGTGTGCCGACCGAGCGCTAAGACCGGGATCGCACGTCGACGGGCTGAGGAGGAGCGAGCGAAGGGCTTTCCTCTGCGAGTGACGACCTCGTCGGCGGGTTCACGCGCGATCCGCCGGAGCGGAGCGGAGCAATCAAGCCATGTCAACAGATTCTGAGAACGTACGGACACAGATCTCACCGGGCCGCCCCAAACGACGGCAGAATGTGGGCCATGGCTCACCCTCGCGCCGGCCAGCCGGCACTCCCCGAAGATCTCATCGACGTCGACGCAGTCATCAGCGCCTATTACGATCTCGTACCGGACCCCAGCAATCCCGACCAGCAGGTCGTGTTCGGCACCTCCGGACATCGCGGATCGAGCCTGGATACGGCGTTCAATGATGCGCACATCGCCGCGACGACCCAGGCGATCGTCGAGTACCGCGCATCCCAAGGCATCACCGGGCCGCTCTACATAGGCAAAGATACGCACGCGCTCTCCACACCGGCCTGGACGACCGCCATCGAGGTGCTGTTGGCCAACGGCGTCACCGTGTGCGCCGAAGACGACCAGGACTACACCCCGACGCCGGCAATCTCACGTGCGATCGTCGTACACAACAGAACCGCTACCCCGAGCAACACCGCAGACGGCATAGTCGTTACGCCGTCGCACAACCCGCCTCGCGATGGCGGCTTCAAGTACAACCCGCCACACGGCGGCCCGGCCGATACCGACGCGACGAGCGTGATCGCGGCGCGTGCCAACGCCTTGCTCGCTGATGGCTCCGAAATCCGCAGGAGGCCGTACGCGGATGTGGTCTCTGAGGTCCAACGCTTCGATTACCTGGGCGCCTATTGCGAGGACCTCGTCAATGCCCTGAATCTCAGGGCTATCCGGGAGGCCGGGGTGCACATTGGGGCTGACCCAATGGGCGGCGCGAGCGTGCAGTACTGGGGCTACATCGCAGAGAACCTGGGCATCGACCTGACGGTAGTCAATCCCAAGGTGGACCCACGCTGGTCATTCATGACTCTCGATACCGACGGCAAGATCAGGATGGATTGCTCCTCGCCAAATGCAATGGCAAGCCTGATCCGCAACAAGGACGAGTACGACATCGCCACAGGCAACGATGCAGATGCCGACCGGCACGGCATCGTCACCCCCGACGCCGGCCTGATGAATCCCAACGCCTACCTCGCCGTTGCGATCCAGTACCTCTACGCCAACCGTCCGGGCTGGCGCCCGGACGCGGGGATCGGCAAGACGCTGGTGTCCTCTTCCATGATCGACAGAGTCGCGGCCAGCCTCGGGCGGACTCTGGTTGAGGTCCCCGTGGGATTCAAATGGTTTGTGCCGGGTCTGCGTACTGGTGAAATCGGCTTTGGTGGCGAGGAATCGGCCGGTGCATCGTTCCTGGCCCTCGACGGCAGCACCTGGACGACCGACAAGGATGGCATTCTGCTCGCCTTGCTCGCCAGCGAGATCAAGGCAGTCACCGGCCAGTCTCCTAGTGAGCTCTACGCTGAGCTCACCGCGGAGCACGGTGCTCCGGCGTACGCCCGCATCGACGCACCCGCCGACCGTGAGCAGAAGGCCAAGCTATCCAAGCTCGATGCATCATCGGTCACCGCCACCGAGCTGGCCGGCGAGCCCATTACGGCGATCTTGACCAGGGCACCTGGCAACGATGCGCCCATCGGTGGATTGAAGGTTGCAACCGAGTCGGCCTGGTTTGCTGCGCGGCCATCGGGCACGGAAGACGTCTACAAGATCTACGCCGAGTCGTTCAAAGGTCCCGAACACCTCGCCGAGGTCCAAGAGGCAGCCCGTGCCGTGGTCTCCGCTGCCCTGGAGGGGTAGCCGGCCGGACGCCAACAGACTGGCCGAGCAGCGAGTGAGGCGCGCAAACTTAAGAGATGCACGCCGACGAGCTGGCGGATCTCCTTCGCTGGTGCGCGGCGCTGAGCACCAATTCAGCGGACCTGGCCGGCGCAGTCGTGCTCGCCGCGGGCCCGCGCTGGTCGCAGCTCGTCGATTCACCCGCAGATCTGCGGGAGCTGACCGTCCATACTTTCCTGCGTACGTCTGAGCCGGCCGAGCCGGCCCAACGGCAAGGGATACAACGCATTCCCGACGAGCTCCGTATCGTCGTCGCCGCGTACGACAAGCTGCCAAAACTTCAGCGAGCAGTTGTGATGCTCAGCTGCCTGGAGGGCGTCACTTACGCGGAGATCGCTGGAATCATCGACCGTCAAGTTGCCCGCGTGGGCATTGAAATTGATCGAGCGCTAGTCGCGATCAATGCCGACCCATACTCGGTGCGCGCTGCTCTCGACATGACCACCTGGCACCTGCCGGATCCAGTCGAGGTCTCGCGATCGCTGCGGCGGCAAACCAGGCAGCGGGCCGGCCGGCGACGCCGGATCGGGTTGGCCGGGGTTGCGGCCGTCACGCTCCTGGCTGTGCTGGTCACCTTCAGTGCAGTTCATCGGCCGTACGTCGAGCCCCGCCATTCGGGAGTATGGGCGTTCACCCACACGGTTCGAGCCCTGCCAGGTTGGTCAATCCGAAGCCGAACCGTTGAGCGAGATTGGGAAACGACAATTCTGCGCGCCGATTCACCAAGCGAAGGACGTTGCTCTGTCGCCGTCGGCGCCAGTCATGCCACATGGGTACGGCCACTGCCTCGCAATCCAGCAAAGGTGCGAGTCGGCGCTCAGCCCGCCTTCTTTGTCGAAGGTGTCTGGTCCAACGGGGGCGGTGCCATGTTGTGGTGGGAGTACGCCGATGCTGCATTAGTGATCATCGAGTGCGGCGAGGTCACCATGCCACGGAAGGCGCTACCCAAAATAGCCAATCATGTGGTTCTGGTCGCGGATCCAGTGCTCCTGCCTTACCGCATTCGATCACTCCCCCGGCAGTATCACGTTGCGTCAGTCACAAAGGGGTTGGTGAGTAATTCGACGGTGGCGTTTCTGACGCGAAATGACTATCCCGAAGGCATGCTGCAGATCAGTATCCGCTATCCGGCGGGTCTACCAATGTATGGAGTGAGCAACTCAGCCCTGCTAGCTCGTTATGCCAGTGGCAGATACGGCGCCGTCTGCCGGCCATTCGGCGACAGCCACATCTGTGTACGCGGCGAGATCAGCAGCCCGGGTCCGATCGACATGGCGACACAGCGCGGCGCTCTATCGGTGATCGATAAGATCGCTGCGCATCTTGAGCTTGCCGGCAACCCAGCCGATCTCACAAGCTGGTTCGACGCCCGGGACGCCCTACCATCCTGAGCCAAGGTGGACATGCGCCCTCGACCAGCGCAGGGCACGCGCCCAGATTTCAGCGCCGGCGGCCGAAGGCAATCACAGCCACGAGCCCGATGATGAAGATCACACCGAGGACCGTGCCCTCGACACCATGGCCAGTAGCAATCAGATAGACGCATGCTGCGAGGAAGGCAAGCGTGATCACAACGCCATAGTTGAGGCCGAGCGCATTGAGCCGCACCTCGCGCTGATCAAGAGCGGCGATGCGATCTAGCTCTTTCTCGATCACCGCACGTGTCTCCGCATCAGCTTCCGCGTATACCTGCAGCGGATCCTGATAGCGGTCATATCGAGACGACCGCTCCGTCATATCTGCTCCTCGTTTCGCGGTTGATCAAAGAGGTCCGCACCTGGTTCTGCTCCTTCAGGCCGGAGCGGCGACTCCTCAGGGCTGCTTGCTAGGTCCACCATCTGCTGCAACGCCAGGCCGACCCGATCGGGTACGACCGATGGATCAACGGCATCGATACGTGCGATGGCATGCTGCAGCCGGCCTCCCACGCTGTAGCGGATATGCGGGTAACTGAGCGGCGCGTACAGGTAACCAAAACCCTTGAGCAAAGAGCCGACTGGTGAGGCGGGAGAGAGCTGGAGACGCGGCATTGCTAAGCGTTGCCGCGTAACACTCGGAGGCCGACGGACGACGGGAAAAATGAATACCACCAGTACGGTGATGATCACCAACGCGCTCCCGACTCCGATGAGGAGCCAAGCCCCGATAGGCACATGCACCTCCTCTGGCTCAGCCTAGTGTCGTGTGCTAGCACGACACTAGTCAGCGCATACGGCCACCGCTCACCGACGCGCGGTGGATCGAGCTCGCGACTCTCCCTCAGATTTATCGGCCTCAGAAGCGCGCCGGTTCGATGTATTCGCCCCATTCAGCCCGCAGTGCGTTGCAGATTTCGCCGAGCGTGGCCTCGGCTCGAGCGGCCGCGAGCATCGGTTCCATCATGTTGCCATCGGTTCGAGCGACCTTGATCATTTCCGCGAGTGCGGCATCGACTGCCGCATTGTCTCGGGCAGCCCGCCGAGCCGCCAGGGTTGCACACTGCTCAACTTCGACCTCATGGCTGACCCGCAAGATCTCCAGCGGCTTCGTCACGGTGCCTGTGTGCACGTTGACGCCGACGATCTTCTTATCGCCCTTCTCCAGCTGGGTCTGATAGCGGAAGGCCGAATCTGCGATCTGCGCGGTGAACCAGCCCTCCTCAATACCCAACAGCAGGCCGGAGGTCATCGGACCAATCTCGTGTGTCTGCGTCGAGCCGCCACCCAACTCCTCAATCCGATCGAGGATTGCCACAACCTCGGACTCGATCTTGTCGGTGAGTGCCTCGACATACCAAGACCCGCCCAGCGGATCCGCAACGTTGATCACGCCGGTCTCCTCAGCCAACACCTGCTGGGTCCGCAAAGCGATCTCAGCAGACTCTTCAGTCGGGAGCGCGAGCGTTTCATCCAGCGCGTTGGTGTGCAGCGAATTCGTCCCGCTGAGCACCGCGGCAAGCGCCTCCACGGCGGTTCGGACGACGTTGTTGTATGGCTGCTGGGCGGTGAGCGAAACGCCAGCCGTCTGGGTGTGGAATCGCAATGATTGCGCCTTGCTAGTCGTCGCGCCGTACCGGTCTCGCATCCAGCGCGCCCAGATCCGGCGTGCGGCCCGAAACTTGGCGATCTCTTCGAAGAAGTCAATGTGGGCATCGAAAAAGAAGCTCAACCCGGGTGCGAAGCGGTCGATATCGAGACCCCGAGACAGCCCTAGTTCGACGTAGCCAAAGCCGTCCCCCAGGGTAAAGGCGAGCTCCTGAGCAGCGGTAGATCCGGCTTCTCGAATGTGGTAACCGGAGACACTGAGCGGCTTGTAGGCCGGGATGCCGGCGCTGCAGTACTCCATCATGTCGCCGATCAAGCGGAGGTGCGGACCCGGCGGAAACAGCCATTCCTTTTGAGCGATGTACTCCTTGAAGATGTCGGTCTGCAAGGTGCCATTCAGGGTACTGACGTCGACACCTTGCCGCTCGGCAGCCACCAGATACATGCAAAAGATCGGCACGGCCGGCCCGGATATCGTCATCGAGGTAGTGACCGAGCCAAGATCAATCCCGGAAAACAGCAGATCCATATCGGCGGCAGAGTCGATCGCCACTCCGCAATGACCCACCTCACCCAGACTGCGGTTGTCGTCGGAGTCACGGCCCATCAAGGTCGGCATGTCGAAAGCGACACTCAGCCCACCTCCACCAGCCGCCAAGATCATCTTGTAACGCGCGTTGGTCTGCTGCGCGTTGCCGAAGCCGGCGAACTGTCGAATGGTCCAGGGACGCCCGCGGTAGCCACTCGGATACAGACCTCGAGTGAAGGGAAACTGTCCCGGCCAGCCGATCCATTCCATCCGTCCGTCGGCTGCCTCGTCGTCTGGTCCATAGACCGGATCGACCTCGACACCGGAGATGGTGGTGAAGTCGGCGTCGCGAACCTGGCCCTTCGCCTCAGCCTCGGCAAAGGCAGCCGCCCAACGCTCCCTGCCGCTACCGTCCTGTGCGGTCATCGAACCTCCAGTCTAAATACTAGGATCTCCTAGTAATAGGCCCAGGGAGGGCGCCGTCGCGGCCGGACGGTTGGGCGCTAGAAATCTCCCGCAGCCTCCCGTGGCATAGTGAGCAGCCAGGTCAGCTGATCACATTCCTCTTCGCTGAGCGCGCTCAGTCCGAAGCGAGCATTGATGATTGCCTGGGTCGCCATTTCCATGACGTCTCGGCCCTTGGGGGTAATCGAAGCCAGCACCGCCCGACCATCCTCAGGATGTGGCGTACGCCTAATCAACTCAGCAGCTTCCAGACGCTTCACTAGCGGCGTCACGGATGTGGCATGCACTTGGAGCCGCTCACCGATCTTGCCCAAAGGCAGGGCACCTCGTCGCGAGAAGGACAGCAAGACCAAGACTTCGTAGCGAGCGAAGGTCAGCCCGAGCGGTCGAAGCAACTCATCCAGCTCGGTGATCAGCAGCTGGTGCACCCGCATCAGCGATGTCACAGCGCGCATCCGCGGCATCTCGCCCCACTGGATAGCCCACTGCTTGGCCGCCTCTTCAATCGGATCGAATGGCAGCCGGTGTCGTTCCAGGGCGTTGGTATTTGGAGCCGTCATGTTCCGTCATCCTCGGCGGACGCGGAAATCTGCTGAGGCATATCACCTGACATCACCATGCGCAGTACATCCTCACGTTGGTCAATGTCCTTGACAAAGGTGATCTTGTTCAAGCCCTGGACTTGAGCGGCCGACTCAAAGACGAAATGCCCGTAATTCAGCCAACGGCCGATGACGGGCTTATTGACCGTGATATCCAAGATTCTCAACAAGGGCACGCTGGCGCGTGCCGTGGCGAGAACCCCATGGACTCGAAACACTCGTTGGTTGGTGATCACGAACCGATCGCGGTACTCCTCGAGAATCCGCCATAGCGCCTGCATTCCAAGCACCAAGCCGAGGAAGACGAGAATCCAGTAGATGGACCCTTGGAAGGCAAAGGCGCTCACGAAGATCACAACTCCGGCGGCAACGCGCACCGCCGGCCAGACCATTACAGCCCAATGTTTGTGGACTTCGACGACTTTGTGCTCGTCGGCCGTAGTCAAGATGTATCGGTCGACATGCGGATCGAGCCAGTTGATCAGGCCCACAGCTAACCAGCTAGCGACTGGAAGAACGTGATGAGGGAGCGAAACACGCGAGCCAGGGCTCCAAATATCGCACGGACAGCATTCGCGGCCGCCTCAGGCTGAGCAATCAAATAGAACAGGAAGAAAGCCACGACCAAGAAGACGATGAACCGTTTTAACCACACCATGTCGGACTATTCATCCTTCCGGTCTCCCTCAAGACTATTCAAACAGTCGGGCGCATGTACAGGTGTACAGGCAGACGCCTGGATACTCTTCTTTTTACCCGATCCGCTGTCAGATAGGCAGCAGGCACGCCGCCTATCAGCACGCCGAACTCCACTGCTCCGCCGAGGGCGAAACTCAGCGTCCGACCACCACTCGGTCAGCCGCTGCATAAGGATCCAGCTCACCTCGGCTTACCGCCTCTGCAAGATCATCCAAGCCAGCCGCGCCGTTCAGCTGGAACTCCGAGCGCAGCTTGGCCAGAGCGATGGTTTCCACCTCCCGTCTTGCCCGTGCGACACGGCGTCGTAGGGCACGGCCGGTGGTCGTTTGCGCGGCCCGGAACTGGTCGACAGCTTCCAGCAGATCGTCAATGCCGCGATGCTCGTACGCCACGGTCGACACAATCGGCGGTTTCCAGTCCCGGGGACGCCGGTGTGCCAGTGCAATCATCGTCCGCAGCTCACGGATCAGGGCTTGCGCCCCCTCCCGATCACTCTTGTTGACCACGAAAATGTCGCCGATCTCCAAGATGCCGGCCTTGGCGGCCTGGATCCCGTCCCCCATGCCCGGTGCCAACAAAACCAGGACCGTGTCGGCGGTTTCGGCTACCTCAAGCTCTGACTGTCCTACCCCAACCGTCTCGAGTATGACGGTGTCGAAACGTGCGGCATCGAAGGCTCGCAGCGCTTGTGGAGTTGTCACAGCGAGTCCGCCGAGATGGCCTCTAGTCGCCATCGACCTGATGTAGACGTCTGGATCGAGCGCGTGTTCCTGCATTCGAATCCGATCTCCGAGCAGCGCTCCTCCGGAAAATGGCGAACTAGGATCGACCGCCAATACCCCGACTCGCTCTCCACGCGCCCGCAGCGCCCGCACGAGCGACGTTGCAGTGGTCGACTTACCGACTCCAGGCGCACCTGTGAGCCCGACGACATGCGCTCGTCCCGTATCCGGCGCAAGCTCCTTCATGACCACCGGCAACGCCGGCGAAGCATTCTCGATCCAGCTGATCAGTCGACCGAGGGCACGCGGATTCCCTGCTCGGACAGCGGCGACGACGTCATGTACTTCGCCATCTTCACTCATGTGCCCTGAGCCTGTCGAAGGGCACACAACGGCGCTACGACAGGCTCAGCGCACATACGAAGGGACAATGCCTTGTCGTGTGAAACGGGGCGCCCCGCTTACCTGGAGCTGTCGTCTGCCGGAACGGTCAGGATCAAGGCATCACCCTGCCCGCCGCCGCCACAGAGTGCCGCGATACCTGTGCCACCGCCGCGACGCCGCAGTTCATAGGCAAGGGTCAGCAGCAAGCGTGCGCCCGATGCACCAATCGGATGGCCAAGAGCGATCGCTCCACCGTTCACGTTGACCTTTTCGTCGGTTTCCTCTTCGCTCAAGCCCAGCGAGCGTGCACTCGCGACACCGACCGCGGCGAAGGCCTCATTGATCTCGATCAGTTTGAGGTCGGAGACGCTGATCCCTTGCTTCTTGACAGCAAGATCGATCGCATTGGCCGGCTGAAGCTGTAGCGAGGAGTCCGGGCCGGCAACGCTTGCGTACGCGCCGATCTCGGCAATGGGTGTGGCACCGAGGCGCTGCGCGGTTTCTTTGCTCATGACCAACATGGCAGCCGCACCATCGGAGATTGGGCTGGAAGAGCCGGCAGTGATCGTGCCATCGCGTCCGAAGGCGGGCCGCAGTTTAGCTAGCGACTCCGGAGTAGTGCCCTCCCGAATGCCTTCATCCTTGTCGACCACCAGATCATCGCCGCGGCGCTGCGGGATGCGGACCTCGACGATCTCTTCTGCCATCACACCACTCGCTGTGGCGGCGGCGGCGCGCTGATGCGAGCGCGCAGCAAAGGCATCTTGATCTTCCCGAGTGACCAGTTGCTCACCCGTATTGCAGGCATCGGTGAGCCCGCCCATCGCCTGGTCGGTGAAGGCATCCCACAGGCCGTCGTAGGCCATGTGGTCGATGATTGTCACGTTGCCGTACTTGTAGCCGGACCGCGACTTGGGTAGCAGATGGGGGGCCTGCGTCATGGACTCCATACCGCCGGCGACGACGACGTCACATTCACCCGCTCGGATCAGCTGATCAGCAAGCGCGACCGCATTGAGGCCCGAGAGACAGACCTTGTTGATCGTCACGGCGGGCACCGACATGGCGATTCCACCCTTCACCGCAGCTTGCCGAGCGGAAATCTGACCGGTACCGGCTTGGAGCACCTGGCCCATAACGACGTAGTCGACATGTTCGGGGGAAACGCCGGAGCGCTCAAGCGCCGCTGCGATGGCGTAGCCACCAAGATCTGTGGCAGATACGTCCTTGAAGCCGCCAAGCAGCTTGCCGATCGGCGTACGCGCTCCGCCGACAATTACTGATCCCATGGTCCACCTCCAGCTCGCCGCTGTGCGCTGACGATCACGTCCGGTACAAAACCTCTCCGAGCTGCTCGCGCTATCAATCGGACGCTCGCAGCTATGTCTGACACCAGTCTGGCACTCTAATGTCCGTGACCAGAAGGCCCTCCGAGTTGGAAACTGTGCTGCCTGGTCTACTCGGTCTTGATCATGTCGGTATCGCGGTAGCCGACTTGGATGCAGCGGTCAGCTTTTACCGAGACGTGCTGGGACTACAAGTGGTGCATCGTGAGGAGAATCTTGACCAACAAGTAGCTGAGGTCATGCTGACGAGCAGCGAGAACGGGCCGATGGGAAATCAGCTGCAGCTCCTGATGCCCTTGGCAGGAAACGCGGTGCTGAACCGCTTCCTGATGAGACGCGGATCCGGCCTGCACCACGTGGCTTACGCTGTTTCAGATGTCCGGTCCGCATCCTCGATACTGCGTCAATGCGGTGTACGGGTGCTTTATGATGCACCAAGAGCCGGTACCCGCGGCTCGCAGATCAACTTTGTCCACCCCAAGGACACTGGCGGCGTTCTGCTCGAGTTGGTCGAGCACACCGCGGCGGATCCGTAAAACGGCTGAGCAAAAGCCGTCGCTCACGCGGGCACAGACTCGGCGTCAATATCTATTCTCGGAGAGGGCTTCTTGCGGTGAACGCATCAGACAACACGGGGCTTGGCCTGTTCGACGACACGGCAAGCGCAGTCGGGAACTTTCCAACAGCACTGCGGGGTTACGACCGAACAGCAGTTGACGACTACGTTCGGACTCTTGAGGAGAGTGTCGTCAAGTCCCGTAGACATACGTCTCAGCTTGAACAGCAGGTGGGCCTGCTCCAGGACGAGCTCACCTCGGCTGGCGACAGGGGCGACAAAGAAATCGACTACGCCAATCTTGGCGGGCGCGCCAATGACATCCTGCGACTGGCTCAGGAACAGGCGCGCGAGCTCGTGCAAAACGCGACGGTCGAGGCCGAGAAGGTTAAGGAACAGGCTCGGCGTGAGGCTGATGGTCTCCGCAGCAGCGCCGCCCGCGAGGGTGACGCGATCAAGAGCGGCGGCGCCGCCCAGATTGACCAGTTACGTGCCAAGTTGCGGGAAGAGGTTGAGGCCCAGGTCGAGAAGGCCAAGGCTGAGTCCGACTCCCTCATTGCCGCCGCCCGCCGCCAAGCCGAGTCGATTCGACGCGAGGCCGATCATGAGGCGCAGGCAACCCGGCAGAATGCCTATCTCGATACCGAAAATCTGCGCCGGACTGTTGAGCGTGAGGCTGCAGAAACGCGATCCAAACTCGCAGCCGAGCGCGAGCAGGCCGTTTCGCAGCTCAAGGCGACCCACGACGAGGCGCAGCACAAGACGGCTGCAATGCTCGCTGAGGCAACCAAGTACCACAGCGAGTCGGCCGAGCGCCTCGAGGCCGATCTAGCCGAAGCCGCCCGCATTCGTGCCGAGGCTCTGGCCGAGGCCGAACAGAGCAAGGGTGCGGCAGCTCAGGAGGCTGAGGCGCGAATCGCGACAGCCAAGAAGCAGGCTGCTGCCATTAATGAGCGGACTCAGCAGGAGTTCGCCTGGCGGAAGCAGCAGCTGCGACGCGAGACCGAGTTGCTGCACCAGCGCAAGCAGGCTGTGCTGAGTCAGTTGGCGAGCTTGTCCGCCCTTGCCGAGCAAACCGCCAGCGCATTCCCAGATCTCGACGATCCCAACGATCTGGAGGGCGAGGTCGGAGATCGCACCGTGATGCGGCCAGACATGCTGCCGCCCGCCGGAGTGAACGAGGAAAGCTCTGCCGGTAGCAAGGCCAGCTCTGGCCGGAACGGTGGAAGCTCCAGCGAAGGCGAGGAACTCGAGATCGATGGCGACGCCACTGTGCTCGTGGCGCCATCTGATCTATCCGGTGAAGGAGCTCAATCGAAGAAGTAGCCGGTTCAACCGGCGGCCGCAGCTGGTGATCATCATGGGCGGCCGTCTGGCTCAAGGAGCTTAGGTGCCGTTACCCTGAGATGACTCGGGGGTAACGGCACTTTGGCATGTAAGGAGCCGGCGTGAATATGCCCCCACGAATTGACCAGCATCCCGATGACGGCCGCTTCCCCGTGGCGCGCAAAGGATATGACCGCGAGGCCGTTGAGCATTTTGTGCAATCGACCCACGCTCAAATCGCTCGGCTGTTACAGCAATACGACACACTCATGGCGAACAACCGTGAGCTTCGCCAAGCGCTCGAGGAGGCGAACGTTCGAGCGACCCATGCCGACTTCTCGGGACTCGGAGGGCGGGTGCAAGAACTCCTCCAGATCGCGGAGGAGCAAGCAACTGACATCACCCAGCAGGCCGTTCAGGAGGCGAATCGGCTGAGCGCTCAGGTGCACGCCGAGATTAACGAGCTACGCCAGAACGCTGGCGCAGAGCTTGCCCAGCTGCGAGATGCGCAGCTAGCCGAGCTGGACACCCTACGACATCACGGCGAGCAAGATGCGGCCGAACTGCAAGAACGAGCCAGCGCGGAGGCGCAGCAGCTGCTGTCATCGGCGCGACTGCAGGCCGATGCGGTACGCACTGAGGCCGAGGCGACCGTGACCGGCATGCGCAAGGCCGCCACCTTCGAGGCGCAGCAGCTGCTGGCCAGTGCCGAACGCGACAGTGCGGCCGTACGCCAAGAGGTCGCAGACCAACGTGAGCGAGTTTTAGCACAGCTGAAGCAGGCGCAAGAGTCGGCGAACCAGGCCATTCAGACGATGCTGGCCGACGCCACGGAGTTGCAACGGGCGGCAGGCGAGCACCTTACGCAGGAAACAGAGCACGCCGCCAAGGTGCGCACTGACATCATGGCTGAGGCAGAACGAATCAAGGTCGATGCCGGCGCTGATGCTGAAAAGATCATCGACCGGGCGCGACGTCAGGCAGCAGCCATCGACAACCGAGCGCGCCAGGAACTGGCATTGCGGCGGCGTCAGATGAGAGACGAACAAGATCTGCTCAACCGCCGGAAGCACGCCATGCTCAACCAGCTCACTTCACTGAGCGCCCTGGCCGTTGAGACTGCTGAGAACCTCCCTGACGTACCTGAGATGACAGATTCAGAATTTGCTGACGTTGTCGGCTTTCGGGCCGACGACGAAGGCAGCAGCGATGCGGAGATAGAGAGCGACCCGACGATAGGTAGTGCCACCGATGAGGCCGAGGAGCCAGCCGAACCGGCTAGGCCCGACAAAGAGGAGGACAGCGGCCAGAGCGGCGAGCAGCCGGGCGAGGTATCCAGCGGCGCTCAGGGCAAGAGCGATCAACCGCCCGGCGACGAGGAGTTTGCACAAGAGTCGAAGCCCAGCGCGGCCTAGCCCACGCTGCGTAGCGCACCGGTTTCGTATGAAGATCCACGCTGCGTAGCCGACCGGTTTGGTGTGCCCCCAGACCGCGTTAGCGAAGAACGGGTTAGAACAAGCGGTCCTCAGCGCTGTCGAGTCCGCGCAACATGTCGTAGTCGACGGTCACACAACTGATGCCACGATCGTTGGCAAGCACCCGCGCCTGTGGCTTGATCAATTGCGCGGCGAGGATGCCGTGGACGGTGCCGAGCAATGTGTCGCGGCGCATCAGGTCCAGATACCGGCTGAGCTGTTCGACACCGTCAATCTCGCCACGACGTTTGATCTCCACCGCTACATAGGCCCCGGCGGAATCCCTGCACAGCAAGTCGACCGGTCCGATTGGAGTGGGGTGTTCTCGGCGTACAAGAGATAGACCAGGTGCCAACGCCTCGGGATGTTCAGCGAGGAGTGCCTGTAGATGCGCCTCCACCCCATCCTTCTGCAGGCCCGGATCGACGCCAAGTTCGTAAGAGGAGTCGTGGTAGACCTCAGCCAGCCAGATCTGCAGGGTGTCGCCCTCACGACCACGAACCTCCCACAGTGCCGTCAGCGGCTCGACAACCGGCGCCGAGTGATGCTCTGGCGGGGGTGCCTCGAGTTCCACTAGCGAGCAAGGCGGACTCATCCAGTTCAGCGGCTTGTACGCCCGATCGTCGGCATGAATCGACACCGATCCGTCGGACTTGATCAAGATCAGCCGCTTCGCCATTGGCAGATGGGCCGTTAGCCGCCCCGCATAGTCCACCTGACAACGGGCTATCACCAACCGCACGGAGACAAAGATAAAGGCAACTGTGGCGAGCCCCCGCCGCGGCGTGCGCCAGGAACAATGCGCCGACCTATGGTTGAATCTCGCGCAAGCAGCTCCAATCACACGGTCGACATGTTCTGTAGGGAGTCCGATGGCCCGACGACCTAGTAAGCACCTCAGACCAGCGCGACCACTCAGCTCCGGGCATGCGACGTCTGCGTTGAAGCGCGACGGCCGCTGGATCGTCCGCAGTGTATCGGGTACGGCAGCCACAAAGACCTACCGGTGTCCCGGCTGCAATGCCGAAATCACTCCCGGCACACCGCATGTTGTGGCCTGGCCCGACACGCCTGGACTACTCTCTTCATCCCCGGTCGAAGAGCGCCGGCACTGGCACACCAGCTGCTGGCAGCGCCGCCCGTGACGGAACCCAACGACGGGCTCTTCAGCACCCAGCTGGGTAGCAGCGGGCCCCGTGTGGTCTTTCTTCACGGCCTCTTCGGCCAGGGAAAGAACTGGACCACGATCGCCAAAGGCTTGAGCGACGCTGCGCGCGTGACGTTGGTGGACTTGCCCAACCACGGTCAGTCTCCCTGGACCGACCACTTCTCTTACCCAGAGATGGCTGCCCAAGTGGCCGAGCTGCTACGGGTCCAGGGCGGAGATGATCAGTGGGCGGTCATCGGGCACTCGATGGGCGGCAAGGTGGCCATGACACTCGCATTGCTCAAGCCAGAGCTCGTGGAGCGACTCTGCGTTGTCGATGTGTCACCGGTGGCAAGTCGGGAGATCAGCGAATTCGCAACCTTCATACGCGGCATGCAGGCGATCAACTTGGAGACACTCTCCGACCGTCGGGCAGCGGACGCTCAGCTCGCCGAGTATGCCAGCGACCCCGTGGTACGCAGCTTCCTGCTGCAAAACCTGCGACGAGACCAATCCTCCCCCGGCCATGGTTGGCGATGGCAGATGAATCTAGACATGCTCGGCGACCACCTTGGCGAGATGGGCGGGTGGCCGGAACTCCGTGCCGAGCCGTACAGAGGGCCGGTGCTCTGGCTTGCCGGTGCGAGATCGGGCTACATTCGCCGGGAGTACATGACCACGATGCGCGCGCTCTTCCCACGGGTTCAGCTAGTCAAGATCAAAGGCGCCGGCCACTGGGTGCACAGCGAACAACCCGCAGTGTTCCTCGCCACGATTCGCCGATTCCTAGGCCTCTAAGCGTGCGGAACGTGCGAAAGTGTCGCCAATGACGGAGTTCGTCATGTTGCTCACGACCCTCATCCCGTTGGACCTGCCGTCCCAGGCGCCTAGTCCGACACCGTCAGTGCTCTATCCCTCCAGCGGCCCAGGTCGTGGTGCTTACTTCATTGGTGGCTTTATCGGTCTCGGCATCTTGATGTTGGCCATGGCGCTCCTGAGATTGCGGCCGAAGCGCGGGGACGACTGGCCGCCCGACCAGTAAGCATCACCGCAGCGGCGGGCTTAGCCGTGAGTCACCGTCAGAATCTCTGAGGGGTTGTTAGGTCGGCCGGTGCCGTCAGGATTGCGTCCGTCCTGGCCTTCTTCGGCCATCGACGCCACCACATCCCGCGAGGCCTTGTCCATTTCGCCGAAGATCGTGAAGTTCCGCTTCTTGTCGAGGCTGGTCGAATCGGCCCACACCAGGAAGAACTGCGATCCGTTGCTGCCAGGTCCACCGTTCGCCATCGCCACGACGCCTTCGGTATAGCTTTCTGTGCCGTCCGTCTCATTGGGAAACTCGTAGCCCGGGCCACCCTTCCCGGTACCAGTTGGGTCACCGCACTGCAAGATGAAAATCCCCGAATCAGCGAGCCGATGGCACTTGGTCTTGTCGAAGTAGCCCTGATCTGCCAACGCGACGAAAGAGTTGACGGTGCAGGGTGCTTTTGCCCGATCCAAGGTGATCTTGACATCGCCATTCGTCATCGCCAGCACATAGCTGACCGTTCCACTGGTTGGAACTCCCGTGCTTGGTGGCGCCGTCACTGGACGCGCCGGCTCTCCTGAGCTGGAGTACTCGCAGATGTCACCGCCGTCTGCCGCTATCGGGGTTGCACTCGGTGCGCCCGCAGGGGCCGCGGATGTCGACGAAGTGCTCGATGGTTGCGGTTCAACGGGGATTTGGCCGCACCCACTCAGCAGTGCGGAAATACCCACAATGGCAAGAGCGGTCGCTCTACGAGTGGCCACCACCGTTGTACTGTGCCACGCCCTAACCGGTTTTGCCGGCAGCGACAAGCCGTAGGGTGTGATCATGGTTCGGCTGACCCGCATCTACACCCGGACAGGCGATAGCGGAAAAACTCAGCTTTCGGACTTGTCTCCGATCAGCAAGACCGACCCCCGGGTCGAAGCGTACGGCGATGTGGACGAGGCCAACTCAGCGATCGGAATCGCACTCGCTAGCGGTGGCCTGTTCAAGGATGTCGCCGCGGTACTGCGGGCCGTGCAGAACGAGATGTTCGATGTCGGAGCCGATCTCTCAAATCCTTTGCGGGTCGCCGACTCGGCCGATAATCCGCCCCAGCTTCGCATCACCCAGGAGTACATCGACCGGCTGGAAGCATGGTGCGATCAGTTTGGAGATCCGCTGCCCAACTTGACGTCATTCATCCTTCCTGGCGGTTCGCCGGCTGCCGCCCAGCTGCACTTGGCGCGCACCGTGGTCCGGCGTGCGGAACGCGCCGCCTGGCTAGCGGTTCAGGCGTACGGAGCCGAACCGATCGCCGATAAGCAGCGTCCCGGTGGAGTAAACACATTGGCGATCACCTATCTCAACCGGCTGTCTGATCTGCTCTTCATCCTCACCCGGGTCGTCAATGGACCAGATGGTGATGTGCTGTGGATACCGGGAGGCGATAGAAGCCACAGTTCGGTGTCGAAGGATTAAGCCCGTGATAGACCGAGATCGAGCCCAAACGAGGAGGATGCAGTGATCAACGACGCCCGCCCTTTGAAGGACGCCACCGGAAAGGCCCAGCCGGCACAGCCACGACCGGTGACGCTGTTTACCGGACAGTGGGCCGACCTCCCGTTCGACGAGGTGTGCCGGCTTGCTGCGGAATGGGGCTACGACGGACTCGAGATCGCCTGCTGGGGTGATCATTTCGACGTTGCAAAAGCAGCCGAAGATGACAGCTATGTCCGCGGACGGAAAGACCTTCTGGAGAAGCACGGGCTGGGCTGCTGGGCGATCTCGAATCACCTCAATGGCCAGGCAGTGTGCGAGGCGATCATTGACGACCGCTACAAGAACATGGTCAACCCACGGGTTTGGGGCGACGGTGACCCCGACGGTGTTCGGCAGCGAGCCGCCGAAGAACTAAAGACCACGGCACGCGCTGCCGCTGCCTTTGGCGTCGATACCGTCGTTGGATTCACCGGATCTGCGATCTGGCACTACGTCGCGATGTTTCCGCCGGTCGAGGACAAGGTCATACAGGCGGGCTACGCCGACTTCGCCGACCGGTGGAACCCGATCATCGACGTCTTCGATGAGGTCGGGGTCCGCTTCGCCCACGAAGTCCACCCAAGCGAGATCGCATACGACTACTGGTCGACAGTTGCCACGCTGGAGGCGATTGATCATCGTCCAGGCTTCGGCCTCAACTTCGATCCGTCGCACATGGTGTGGCAGGGCCTGGACTACGTCGGCTTCCTGTGGGACTTCCGGGATGTCATCTACCACGTGGACTGCAAGGACACCAAGATCAGGATGACCAATGGCCGCAACGGTCAGCTCTCCTCGCATCTGCCGTGGGCAGACCCCCGACGTGGTTGGGACTTCATTTCGACCGGCCATGGCGACACGCGCTGGGAAGACATCTTCCGCATGCTCAACTACATCGGTTACGCCGGCCCGATATCGATCGAATGGGAGGACGCCGGGATGGATCGGCTCGACGGAGCGCCCGAGGCACTGGACTTCATTCGAAGCATGAACGCCATTCGCCCCTCGGAAGCGTCCTTCGACGCCGCCTTCGCGACCAAGGAGTAGCCGGGTATCTCTTACTCGAATCGGCGTACGCCTGGTGGCGCTGCCTCTAGCCAACTCAGCAGGCCAGTCAGTGACTCCTGGCTCATGGCCAGCTCCCATTGCGCCTCGGCACGGCCATCGTGCACCTGGATCCGGAGTACCTTCTCGTCGGCATTGAGTGCCACGGCCTCTACTGGGTCTGGCATCCGTGTTTCAAGTACGCGGACATTACGTCGCGGGAACACTATTCGCGGTCGGAGTGAGTACGAGAAGTATCTGAACCACTCCAGGATCCCCTCGCTATAACGACCGACTCCGAGCACCCAGCCGGCGCCCGGAGTCGTCATCCGCAGTCTCAGACTGCAGTTGAACGTGCCCCCGAGGCGATCAAGCCATCTCCGCCGACCGGCAAGCGTCAACACGCTGATGGCTAGCAAGCCAGCTATCACGCCGAGGATCTCGACGACCCCGAGCCAGCCGTGCATGAACGTCCTCAGATCGCGCGTCTATGTTTAGCAGCGACCTTACTGCGCTTTCTGCGCCGCGCGAAGCTGCGCCGTTGCACGCAGGAAATGCTTTCGATCCTCGTCGCTCCCGTCACCGGAATCGAGAGCCCGTTGCGCTTCGGCGAGTTCCTTCTCAGCCTGGGCGACGGTCACCTCGTCGGCCATCCGGGCATACTCACTCAAGATCGAAACCCGGCCCTGAGAGACGGAGATGAAACCGCCGTCCACGGCGACGATCTCCCGCTTGGCAGCCTCCTCGCAGAAGATCACTACCGCACTCGGCACTAGCACCCCAAGCACGGGTTCATGACCAGGCAGGATGCCGATCTCGCCCTCGACGGTCTTGGCAATGATGTTGGAAGACTTGCCCGACCAGACGACCCGATCGGCAGAGACGACCTCGACTTGCATGGGTTCAGCCATACCGCTCCAATCTTCCCGGCCCGCACATCAATATCATGCGTTCTTCTCCAGCTCCGACCAGCGTCGCTCGACATCCTCCATACTGCCAACGTTGAAGAATGCCTGCTCTGCAATGTGATCAACTTCGCCATCGCAGATCATCCGGAACGACTCGATCGTCTCGCTGAGCGGCACCGTCGAGCCTGGAATGTTGGTGAACTTCTCCGCCATGTAGGTGTTCTGGCTCAGGAACTGCTGGATGCGCCGGGCGCGGTTGACCACGATCTTGTCTTCCTCAGACAACTCGTCCACGCCCAGAATCGCGATGATGTCCTGCAACTCCTTGTTGCGCTGCAGAATCTGCTTGACGCGCACCGCTACGTCGTAGTGCTGCTGGCCGATGTACAGCGGGTCGAGAATGCGGCTGGTGGACGTCAGAGGATCCACTGCCGGATACAGACCGCGGGAGGCGATCTCACGCGATAGCTCGGTGGTGGCATCAAGGTGCGCGAAGGTTGTAGCCGGCGCGGGATCGGTGTAGTCGTCGGCTGGCACGTAGATCGCCTGCATAGAGGTGATCGAGTGTCCCCGGGTTGAGGTGATCCGCTCCTGCAGCTGACCCATCTCGTCGGCAAGGTTGGGCTGGTATCCCACAGCCGAAGGCATCCGACCCAGCAGGGTGGAGACCTCCGATCCCGCTTGGGTGAAGCGGAAGATGTTGTCGATGAAGAGCAGCACGTCCTGGTTCTGCACGTCGCGGAAGTATTCCGCCATCGTCAGCGCGGACAGCCCCACTCGAAGCCGCGTGCCGGGCGGCTCGTCCATCTGACCGAAAACGAGCGCGGTGTCCTTGAATACGCCTGCCTCGGCCATCTCGTGGATCAAATCATTGCCCTCGCGCGTGCGCTCTCCCACGCCGGCGAAGACCGAGGTGCCGCCGAAGTTGTGGGCAATGCGGTAGATCATCTCCTGGATAAGCACGGTCTTGCCCACGCCGGCACCGCCGAACAGGCCGATCTTGCCGCCGGTCACGTACGGGGTGAGCAAATCGAGCACCTTGATGCCGGTTTCCAGCATCTCGGTCTTGGCCTCGAGCTGATCGAACTTCGGCGCCGGGCGATGGATCGGCCAGCGCTCGGTGATCTCCAGACCTGCCGTGTCGACGTCCAGGCAGTCACCCGTGACGTTCCAGACGTGACCCTTAGTGATGTCGCCCACAGGCACCGAGATCGGCGCCCCAGTGTCCCGCACCTCCGTGCCTCGCTGCATGCCGTCAGTCGGTTTCAGCGCGATGGCCCGAACAAGGTTGTCGCCAATATGCAGCTCGACCTCCATAGTCATGCTGCGCGTCTCACCATCGACACCGATCTCGACCGTCAACGCGTTATAGATCTCAGGCATCTGGTCGACGGGAAACTCAACATCGACTACCGGGCCGATGACCCGAGACACGCGGCCAATGCCGCCAGCAGGAGCTTCAGTGTCTTGTTCTTCAATGGTGGCGGTCATCTCGTTCCCTCATTCATCTGTGGTGATATCTGGTCATTCGCTAGCGATCTCACTCCGCGGCCGCGGTTGCCTCGGCTAGGGCACTCGCTCCGCCAACGATCTCGGAGATCTCTTGGGTGATCTCGGCCTGTCTGGCCTGGTTAGCTTCCCGAGTCAGCCGCTCGATCAGCTGCTGGGCGTTGTCGGTTGCTGACTTCATCGCTTTCTGCCGGCTGGCCAGCTCCGAAGCGGCGCCCTGCAGCAGGCAGTAGTGGATGCGGCTGGCCACATACAGCGGCAGCAACTCATCCAGCACCGTCGCAGCATCCGGCTCGAATTCATACAACGGATAGAGCTCATCATCTGAGGCCGGCGGCGCCTCACCCTCCACCACCTCCAGTGGCAGCATCCGAATCACGTCGACTCGCTGCGTGAGCATTGAGACGAAGCGCGTGAAGACCACGTGGATCTCATCCACTCCGCCCTCTTCTGTTGGCGTCAGGAAAGTCCCGATCAGCGTGTCAGCAATCTCTCGGGCGTGCGCGTAGGTCGGCGCATCGGAGAAGCCCTCCCATTTGGCTGCGACATTACGACGGCGGAACCCGTAGAAGGCAATCGACTTCCGGCCTGCCAGGTACGGCACAGGCTCCTTGTTCGACTGCCGCAGCAGCTGGTTCAGCTGCTCGCCCTCCTTGATCACCGAGGACGAGTACGCACCGGCCAAACCACGGTCTGAGGTGATCAACAAGACTGCGGCCCTGCTCGGGTTCTCTGCCTCGGTGGTCAGCGGATGCTCAACGTTGGAATACGTCGCCACCGCCGACACCGCCCTGGTCAGCTCTCGCGCGTACGGAGCTGCCCCCTTGGCGCGCTGTTGCGCCTTGATGATTCTGGAGGCCGCGATCAGCTCCATCGCCCGGGTGACCTTCTTAATGGTCGTCACCGAGGCGCGGCGCTGTCGGAGCTCACGCAGACTTGCCGGCATATCAGCCTCGCTTCTGCCTCACGATTTGCTCTTGCGTGACATCCTCGTCCTCCAGCGCGACGTGCTCCTCGCGGCCGGCCAGCAGCTTGCCCTCCGAGGTCTGGAAGCCCTTCTTGAACTCGGCAATCTGATCGCGAAGCGCAGCGGCCGTATCGTCGTCGAAATTCTTGGTTTCCCGGATGTTGCGTAGCACGTCGCCGTGGTGACGCAGATGGTCCAGCAGCTCGCGCTCGAAACGCAGCACGTCGTCAACTGGCACCTCGTCCATCAGACCCTGGATACCGGCCCAGACCGAGACGACTTGTTCTTCCACCGGATAGGGCGAGTACTGCGGCTGGCGCAACAGCTCCACCAGCCGGCTGCCGCGATCAAGCTGGCGGCGAGTCGTAGCGTCGAGGTCAGAAGCGAACATGGCGAAGGCCTGCATGTCGCGATATTGGGCGAGTTCCAGCTTGAGCGAGCCGGCAACATTCTTCATTGCCTTGATCTGCGCGGCCCCGCCAACGCGTGATACAGAAATACCAACATCGATGGCTGGTCGCTGATTGGCGTTGAAGAGATCCGACTGCAGGAAGATCTGTCCATCGGTGATCGAGATGACGTTGGTCGGGATGTACGCCGACACATCATTGGCTTTGGTCTCGATGATCGGCAGACCCGTCATCGAGCCAGCGCCCAGTTCGTCGGAGAGCTTCGCGCAGCGCTCCAGCAGCCGGCTGTGCAGATAGAACACGTCACCGGGGTACGCCTCGCGGCCGGGGGGGCGGCGGAGCAGCAGCGACATGGCACGGTACGCCTCCGCCTGCTTGGTCAGGTCGTCGAAGATGATCAGCACGTGCTTGCCCTGATACATCCAGTGCTGCCCAATGGCCGAGCCGGTGTAGGGCGCAACGTACTTGTAGCCGGCCGGGTCTGACGCGGGGGCGGCGACGATCGTTGTGTATTCGAGCGCACCGGCATCCTCCAGCGCTCCGCGAACAGCAGCGATGGTCGAGCCCTTCTGGCCGATCGCAACATAGATGCAGCGCACCTGCTGCTCCGGGTCACCGCTTTCCCAGGCACTCTTCTGGTTCATGATCGTGTCGACGGCAATGGCCGTCTTCCCGGTCTTGCGGTCGCCGATGATCAACTGCCGCTGGCCACGCCCGATCGGGATCATCGCATCGATGGCTTTGATCCCCGTCTGCAATGGTTGATTGACGCCCTGCCTATCCATGACACCGGCGGCCTGGAGCTCGAGCGGGCGACGCTCGCCGATGTCGGTGATCTCGCCGAGCCCGTCGATCGGATTGGCTAGAGCGTCAACCGTACGACCCAGGTACCCGTCACCGACCGGCACGGAAAGGATCTCACCGGTGCCCTTGACAACCTGGCCTTCCTCAATGCCGCCCGACTCACCCATCACAACGACACCGATCTCGCGAACGTCGAGGTTGAGCGCAATGCCGAGCGTTCCATTTTCGAACTCGAGGAGCTCGTTGGCCATCGCCGAAGGCAGGCCCTCGACCCGGGCGATGCCGTCGCCAGATGTGACGACTGTTCCAACCTCTTCGCGGCTGGCCGTCTCCGGCGCATATCCCCGAACGAAGCGATCTAGTGCTTCGCGGATTTCCTCTGGACGAATCGTGAGTTCTGCCATGGCCTGCGCTTTCTGCTCTATCTCGGAGGTAGATGTGTTTAGTTGTGACATAGCCAAGCCGTGCTATCTAAAGCTTGCTATCTAAAAGCTGTGCTATCCAAACAGTGCTATCCAAACAGGCGTCTGGCTGACTCAAGCCGGTCCGCGACGGTACCTTCAAACACCTCATCGCCAAGCTCAACGCGAACTCCTCCCAGGATGTCAGGATCGATGACTTCCTGGATCGTGACCTCTCTACCGATCTTCTGACTGAGCCCGGCTTGAAGACGGTTCCGCTGATCGGAGGAGAGCGGCTTTGCAACGCGTACGGTCGCCACTGCCCGGTTCTTCTGTGCTGCGGCCAACGTGATGTAACCCTCGATCGTCTGTCCGAAGGTGCGCTCCCGCGCTAACACCGCGCGCTTCGCTAGCACGACGGTTGAGTCGGTGGTACGACCTCTCAGTAGCCCTTCGACCAGCTCCTGTCGCCTACTGAGGTCGATAGCGCGATCTCCCAGCAGGTTTCGAAGATCGGGACTGGACTCCACCAATCGGGCGAACCGGAAGAGCTGGTCTTCGGTGTCCTCTAGCTCACTACGCCTATCTGCAGTAATCAGCTGAGCACGTACGGCCTGCCGTTCCAGTGCAGCGGCGAACGTCCGACCTCCCGCCCAGCGGAGCGTCGCGGCCTCTGCGACCAGGTCCACGACTGCCCTGTCGACCTTTCCGTCAAGCAACCCATGCACCAACGCACGACGCGCACCTTCCGGCGTGCCGGGATCTGTCACCGCCCGCCGCAGGGTGGCTGAGGACTCGAGCGCATCGTCCACTGCAAACATGTCAGTGGCGAAACTGTCGCTGACCTGGCTGTCATCCAGCATGCGATCTAGCGAACTCAGTCGCGCATCGGTGGCGGTGCTCATGACTGGCGTGCGGGCGTCCGCTCGCCCTCACCTTCAAGATCGGCGAGGAAACGATCGACGGTGCGCCGGGCTCGTTCGTCGTCCTCGAGCGACTCGCCGACTATCCGGCTTGCCAGCGTGGTGGCCAAGGTGCCGATCTCGGCTCGCATCTGTGCCATCACCGAGGCTCGTTCGGCCTCGAGCTGAGCCTCTCCCTGTGCCCGGATTCGGGCGACCTCGGCCTGCGCCTGGCCGCGAAGATCAGCAAGGATCTGAGTGCCCTCACTCTTGGCTTCTTCGCGGATTCTGGCAGCTTCGGTCCGGGCCTCAGCCAATTGCTCGTTGTACTGCCGCAGTGCCGCCTCGGCAGCCTCTTGAGCCTTTTCCGCCTTCTCCAGCCCACCTTGGATGGCCTCAGTGCGTTCGGCGTACGTTGCCTCGAACCGCGGCACCACAAACCTGGCGATGATGAATGTCAACAACAGTGCGAATACGATCGCGGCGATCACCTCCGCCCAATTCGGGAGTAGCGGATTTTCCTCTTGGAGCGGTATCAGTAGCAGCGTCGTCATCCAGACCACCCGCTTAGCCGAAAACGAAGGCGAGGGCGATGCCGATAATCGCCAGCGCCTCTGTCACCGCGAATCCGATCCAGGCCGTGCCCATCATCGCGCCGCGTGCTTCGGGTTGTCGCGCAGTGCCCTGGATGACCGAGGCGAAGATCAAACCGACGCCAATACCGGGGCCGATAGCACCGAGGCCGTAACCGACGATACCGAGGGATCCGGTTAGTTCCAGTGGAGTCATTGGGACTTCTTTCTTTGACGGGGTTTCGCGGACCTGCCGAAACCGAGGCTTGTCAGTGCTCCTCGGCTGCAGCCGAGGAGATGTACTGGGCGGTGAGGACGGTGAAGATAAAAGCTTGTAGGGATTGAACGAAGATCTCCAGACCGAAGATCGCCATGCTGAAGATCAGGGCCACCACACCCGCGGTCTTATTGATGATCGACGCGGAGTGCAACAGCAAGTACTCCCCACCCAGCACGAAGACCAGCACGAGGAGGTGGCCGGCGAACATGTTGGCGAAGAGTCGCAAGGAGAGGGTGACCGGGCGAACGATGATGTTGGACACGAACTCCAAGGGAATTATCAGCGGCCACATGAACGCTGGCACGCCGGACGGCAGCGACGTGTGCTTGAGGTATCCGAAGAAGCCGTGCTTGGCAATGCCGACACCGTTGTAGATCAACCACACCATGATCGCCAGGCCGTACGGCCAACCCACGTGCGAAGGAGTGGGGAGCAACAGAAATGGGAAGATGCCAAAGAGATTATTGACCAATACAAAGGAAAACAGGGCGATCAGCAGTGGCAGGTACCTGCGGAAGTCATGCCCGATCATGTCCCGAGCGATTGTGTTGCGGACGAAGAAGTATGCCGTCTCACCGATGTACTGGCCCTTGCTAGGCACCATGGCATTCTTGCGAGCCATGATCAACCAGAACGCCAGGATCAAGATCACCGACAGGATGGCCTGGAACATGTACTTGTCGAACCAGGGAACGCTCTCAAAGATCGGCGGGAAGTCGAAGCTATGGACACCGGGAGCCTCAAAGCCGCCCGTCTCCAGCGGCACCAGGCCCGACAAGAAACCGCTCACCGTTCCCCCATCTCCGCCTCATGCGTGTGCCCGGTTACCGTTGCCTGGTTGCTGCGATCCTTAGCGTTGGCCGTAAGCTCCGCGTCATCGACTTGACCAAAGCGCCGGATGATCACGTAACATCCGAAGGCGGCGCCTGCGACGATGCCGATTGGAAGCAAAAACCTGGTGCCGAAGTAGTAGTCGCCAAGCCATCCCAGCAGTCCGTAGATCAAGACGCCGGAGATCAGGTAGGAGAGCACTCGTAGCCCCATGTCCATGCCGTCTGATTTCTCGCCTCCTTGCGATTTCGGCTGGTCGTAGGACGCCTTGGGCTGTTCCTTCATGGTGCGACACACGCTAGCAGTGATTGTGGCGGCGGTCACGGCTCCAATACCCCTTTGCTCGGTGGCAGGTACTCGGTGTCATAGACCCCGATTCGCAACCGAGAAAAGACAAAAACCTCAACAATCAGCCAGCCCGCAACGACGATGATCGTGGTCACAAAGATCGCCATCGGAATCAACGTTGGCCATGCTTCGTGGTGGGCGTTATAGAGCACCAGCACCAATCCGAGAATCACTACGCGCGCGGTATAACTGCACATCGATACCAAGAGCAGTGTTCGGGCTCCAGCATCGGCGAAGAGCACCATAACGTACTGGCCAACTCCGTAAAAAAACAAGACCATGGCGGCCGCCAGAGCAGCAGAGATCAGACCGCTTGTGCCGTAACCGATGGCGAAGCCGATCAAGCACAGCACTGACGCCGACACACCGCCCACCGCGCCACCCAGCAGCAGCTTGCGCGCCCGGATGACGTGAATGCTCGGCCCACCGGCAGGCGTGGCCGCATGCTCGGGGCGACTGTCGACGGTCATGGCTAGGCAGTCCCCTTTGCCAGTCTCGGAGCTCGTTCGTGATCACATTCATGCCGGCTCGCGTCGCGCGAACCAGGATCGCAGGGCTGCGTGCGTGCACGCTAACACGGAGTTGGATTGCTTCGCTCGCTTTCGCTCGCTCAGCGCGGATCGCGCGTTGGAGCTCGCCGACTTGTATGAATTCTGCGGGATCTTGCTGGGCTTGGCCTAGCGTCTCGTGGTGGTGCCGGCCGGTCTGACTCGGAGTTCGCCTGCGGCCTT
>Ga0307292_10000024_pt1 | contig 38001 bp, 45 predicted proteins | sample ER_DNA_149_FD_194471 | JGI IMG/M metagenome (GOLD analysis project Ga0307292, IMG submission 194471) | Bulk soil microbial communities from the East River watershed near Crested Butte, Colorado, United States - ER_DNA_149 | ecosystem: Environmental > Terrestrial > Soil > Floodplain | place...
CGAATCGGGAGCCAAGGGGTACATCCTCAAGGAGGCGCCGCACCAGACCCTGCTGAAGGCGATCGACAAGGTCGTCGCCGGCGACGGCTTCGTCGACCCGGCCTTGATGCCGGCCTTCCTCGGAGACGCGCGCGACGAGATGCTGACCGGGCGCGAGCGCGAGATCCTGCAACTGCTCGCCGACGGGATGTCCAACGCCGACGTCGCCGCGCGCCTCTTCATCAGCCAGGAGACCGTCAAGAGTCACGTGCGGCACATCCTCACCAAGCTCGAGGCGGACACGCGGACGCACGCGGTTGCGATTGCGCTTCGCGACGCGATCATCGATTAGTGGCTAGAGCGGCGCTAGCCGTCGTCGCGGTGGTCGCCTTCGCGGTCGTAGCGATCGTGGGTCTTGCAACAGGCGCCGGGTGGCTCGCGTGGATCGGCCTCGCAGGCGCCGTCGGAGCCGCCGGCGTGCTCGCCTTCTCCCTGCTTCTGGTCGCGGAACGACGCCGCCACGAGGTCAAGGAGGGCGAGCTCGTCGCGCAGGCGAACTTCCTCGAGTCTCTCGTCGAGTCGATGGGCACGATCGCGCAGACGCGCGCCGCGGCTGAGATCCTCGAGCAGACGCGGCGCGAAGCTGAGCGCATCTTCCGCGCCAGGGCCCAGATGCTGCCACCGGGCGCCAATCCGAAGACCGCGCCGGCGGAGAGATCCGTCCTCTTCCCGCTTCGGGTGCACGGCGAGGAGATCGCCTCACTGCGGCTGACGCGGAACCGGCCCTTCGACCGCGGCGACGTCGTTCGTGCCACCGTGCTGGCGGACTTCGCCGCGCGGGCGGCCGAGAACGCGCGCCTGCTCGCCGAGGCAAAAGTGCGCGAGGCGGAGCGGGCGCGCCTGTCCGATCAGATCGTCACCGCGGAGCAAGACGAGCGGCGCCGGCTCGCGCTCTTCCTCCACGACGGCCCCGTCCAGTCGATGGCCGGGATCGGGCTGATGCTCGACGCGGCGATCGGCTCGATCGACTCCGAGCGCCTGGACGATGCCCGGCGCGTCCTTGCCTCGGCGCTCGAACGCCACCGCGAGACGATCCGCTCGCTGCGGGAGCTCTCGTTCAACGTCGAGCCCGTCGTCCTGCGAGACCAGGGCTTCGCGCCGGCGGTGCGCGCGTTTGCCGACCAGGTCGGGCTGTCCAACCAGGTGCAGATCGACCTCGATCTCGACGCGGCCGACAATCTCGCCGAGAAGGCCCAGGTCGGGCTCTACCAGATCATTCGCGAGGCGGTCAGCCAGGCGATCCGGCGCGGGCCCCCGTCCCGGATCTCGATCAGGGTCGAGCAGGTCGACGGGGAGATCGCGACCGAGATTTCGGACGACGGCACGGGCGAGCGCCGGCGGCGGAGCTTCGAGGCGATCGAGGAGCGGGCACGCACCCTGAACGGCCGCATGACCGTCGGCGCCGGAGCGAACGGAGGTACGGCCGTTCGTGTCGTTCTGCCGCGCTACGCGGCGGAGAGCGAGAATTAAGATCCCGCGATGGCCGAGAACGGTTACCTCCTGTTCGTCTCCAGCCCTACGGGCTACACGCTGAGCGAACGGGAGGGCGAGCCTCCCGGAGTCGGCGAGATCGTCGAAGAGGGCGAGAGCAGGCTGCGGGTCTCGAAGGTATCGCCGTCGCCGCTTCCGGGCGACCCGCGGCCCTGCGCCTACCTGCAGCCCCTTAGCTAGCTAAGTCCTCGGCGACCGCCAGGCCGAGGACGAGCGCCGCCGCGAGCCCGCTCGCATAGCCACCGGTCGACCAGCCGCCGGCGTCGACGCCCGCCGCGTAGAGCCCCTCGATTGGTTTCCCGCCGGCGTCGAGCACGCGTGCGCGCTCGTCGATCGCCAGCCCGCCGATCGTGTGCGTGACAGCGGCCGCGACGTGGACAGCGAGGCGCCCATCAGTTCGCTCGACGATCGTCCCGCCCGCCGTGCGCGCCCGTTCGATCGCCTCGGCAATCGTCCCGTAAGGCGTCGGTCGGCCGAGGTCGGCCGGCGAGACGACGTACCAGGCCCGCCCGCCACGCCGGGCAATCTCCTGGACGAGCCCGTTCTCCGACCAGTCCTCCGCGTCGACCGGAATCTCGTCGCCGTCCTCGTCGAGGACGGTCGCAGAGCGTCCGTACAGCTGAGCGTGATCGACGTACTCCGCCTCCCCCCACCTCGCCGGAGGGGCCGGCATCGCGCGTCCGTAGAACTCGTCCATCCCGGGCGTCGTTTTGGCACCGCGGGCGAGGCCGAGCGCGAGCCCATCGCCCGCGCTCCAGGGATTCGCGCGGACTGGCAACCCGTGCTCGCGCGCCAGGCGCACGGGGAAACCGCCCGTTGCGAGCACAAGCGGACCGGTCCCGTCGCCTGGCACCAGGCCGCGCCCGAACGAAACGTCCCCCGCGGCGCGGACGAGCGCCTCGGTCAGCCCGCGCGGGTCGAAGCGGCGGCCGGTCGTGAGCGGGTTCGCTGTCTGCGAGGAGACGACAGGCGCCCCGAGCGACTCGAGCCAGTAAAGCGCGGCGTCGAGCCGCTCGACGATCGCCGTCTGCAGCCGCGGCTCACCGGCCGGACACTGCCGGCGAAATTCTTCGAACGACCGGTAGCGCCAAACGACACCGCTCGAAAGCAGCATCGAGCCGCCGGGCCGCTCGCCCTTCTCCAGGACGGCCGGCGCCAGCCCCAGCTCACGCGCGCGAGCGGCCGCGCAAAGCCCGGCCATGCCGGCGCCCGCAACGACCAACTACGTCAGCGAGAAGGACGCCTTGTGCTCGACGTACTCGATCCGAACCCGCTCCGGCCCGAAAACAAAGACCGCGTACGTGTTCGGCGCGTCGACGACGTCGTCGATCTCGACCCCAAGCTCCTCGGCTTCGGTGATGTGCTCCTCCGCCGAGTCGACGAGCACGGCGAGGTGGTTCAGCAGCGGGCGCTCGGGCGCGCCAGGCTCGCCCTCGTGCAGCTCGACGAACGCGCCCCCGACTTCGACCCGCGGCTGCTCCGAAGGGCCCGGCGGCGCATAGCGGAACCCCAGCCGTTCGTAGGCACGGGCAGTCGCGACCGGGTCGGCCGAGAAGAGCGCAGCGTGATCTAGGTCGTAGTCCACCTCGGTGCGACCTTCGACGAGCCCCAGTCGGAGACCCTCGTGGACGTCGAAGTACGCCTCGCCGTCGCGAGGCTGCTCGACCTCGAGATTCTCCGGGAGCTCGGCGATCGCCGCGCGCAGGTCGTTGACGCGCAGCGCAATGTGCTTGAGTGCGCCGCGCTCGCGGGGCCCTTCGGCCGCGAAGAGGGTCAGCTTGCCTCGCCGGGCATCGGACCCCACGAGCGTGAACTTGTCGGTTTTCTCGATCACGTGCATGCCGAGATGCCTGGTCACGAAATCCGCGATCGGGTCGCGGTCGGCAACCCAAAGAGCGACGTGGTCGAGAGTCTGCGGCCTCACCGCCGGGACGATACCTACCGGACCCAGGGCTACCGCGAGCGGGAGCTCTTGCCCGCCAAAGCCCGCTGCAGCTGGGCCTTGGTCATCCGCGAGCGCCCCTTGACGCCCCTGCGCTTGGCCTCGTTGTAGAGCTGCTCCTTCGTGCGCCCCTTGGGCCGATTCGTGCCCGAGCGTAGGCCGCCGCGGCGACCCGAGGAGAGGTCATGGGTCGAGCTCCGGGAGGCCGACTTCGCCTCACCCTTGCGAGCCCGCTCCTTGTTCACCGTTGCCGCTGCGATCTGCTTGGCCCGCTTCGTCGAACGGCCCTGCTTCTTCTCGCCTTCCTTGATGTGCTCGTACTGACGCTCGCGCTTGGCACTCCAGGCTTCCTGTGGCATGCGAAAACCCCTTTCGTAATTCGTAGACCTAGGAGTTGTTCCGGGGCGCCGGCTAGCTAAACGCGGCAGTCAGCCCTCGAGGGGCGGGTTCTGCACGTTGTGCTCCGTCGCGTACTCGTTGACGAGCGAGTTGATGACGTCGGCGTCGCCGTAGGCGTAGTTGATCTTGACGAAGGCGTTCCACTTGTCCGGCAGCGCGTCCTCCGGAAAGATCGCCTCGACGGGGCATTCGGGCTCGCAGGCCCCGCAGTCGATGCATTCCTCCGGGTCGATGATCAGGATCCGGTCGAACTCGTGGATGCAGTCGACCGGGCAGACATCGACGCACGAAAGGTCTTTGATGTCGATGCAGGGCTCGGCGATGATGTACGTCATCGGCCGACCAGTGTACTCAGGCGGTCAGCTCCTCGATGAGGTCCTTCGCCCGCTCCGTCAAGGCCGATTTGGCCAGCACCTGGTCGAAGCCGGCCTCGTGGGCGCGCCTGAGCCCGGAGGTGTCGGTGTGGTTCGTGAAGCCGACGATCGGCACGTCGGGATAGGCGTCTGCGACGTCGTCCGGATCGACTCGCGCGATGTCCGCGATGACCACGTCGGGAGGATCGACGTTGTCGGTCGTGATCAGATGGTGGCCCGGAAGCAACCCCTCGAGCTTGCCGCGAAAGTAGAGGTCGACTCCCGCCAGCAGGATCGTCGCCACGTGACGAGCGTAACACTCTCGCCCGACCTCCCAAAGCGCTGAAGTGACGGAAATGACAACGGATTCCTACGAGCGAGGCCTCGAGCTGATCCGGGCCGGCGAGTTCTTCGCGGCGCACGAGGAGCTCGAGGATGCCTGGCGTGCCGCCGAGCCGGCGGAGCGCGACTTTCTCCAGGGGCTCGTCCATGTTGCCGTTGCCTGGTACCAGGCCGGCCGCGGCAATCGCGTCGGCTGCGAACGCCAGCTCGAGAAGGCCCGGCGCCGGCTCTCTCCCTACGGGCCGGCGCACCGGGGCGTCGATCTCGCTTCCCTGTTGCCCCAGCTGGAAGCGGCGGCCGCCACCGTGGCGGCCGGCTCCCTCGAGCTCCCGCCACCTGTCGTCTAATGCAAGCCGACCGCGTCGAGGGCGCGGTTGAAGCCGATGCTGAGCCACCAGATCCGGTCGAAGAAGAGGAGCAGGCCGATCGCGACCAGGAAGGCGCCGCTCACGGTCCGAATCGCGACGTAATGGTCGCGTAGCCAGCGGAACGGCCCCATCACGTGGGTGAAGGCGATCCCGGCCAGGACGAACGGCACGGCCAGTCCGAGCGAATAGGCGAACAAGAGGACTGAGCCACGCAGAACGGTCGTCGTCGAGCCGGCGAGGACGAGAATCGCCCCGAGCACTGGGCCCATGCAGGGAGCGGCGCAGACCGCGAACGCGGCGCCCAGGAGTGCCCCCGACCCCCGGCTCCGCGCGCTGCCGACCAGGCCCGGCGCGACCAGCCGTTCCGGAAACGGAATCAGGCCCGCGAAGGCGAGCCCGAACACGACGACGACGAAGCCGGCGACGGCCTGGACGCGCGTCGAGTTCAACGAGACCGCGTCTCCGACCAGCCCGGCACCGGCGCCGAGCGCCACGAACAGGACGGTGAAGCCGGCGACGAACGGCAGGCTGCGGACGAGGACTCGTTTGGTCGTGGCCCGCTCTCCCAGCTGCCCCGCCTCGACGGCCGAGACTGCGGAGAGATACCCCGGCACGAGCGGAAGGACGCAAGGCGCCACGAAGGAGACGAGCCCGGCGAGAAACGCGACCGGAATCTGGCCCGCCATGTCAGTCGAGCCGGGCGAGCTCTTCGTCCACGCGCCGGTCGAGCTCCGGATCGATCGGGCCGTGTCCGTTCAGCGACTGCGGCGACACGGTCTCCGGCTCCGGCTTTCTCCGGCTCCAGCCCCAGGCGGCGACTCCGAGCACCGCCGCAGCCGCGGCCAGGCCGGCGAGCGGCAGCAGCCAGGCGAGCAGGTTGAAGCCGTGCTTGGGCGGCGAGGCGAGAATCTCCTCGCCATAGTCGCGAACGAGCGAGTCCTTGATCTGGCTCTTCGTCCAGCCCTTGGCGATTCGTGCCCTGATGTCGCGCTCGATCGCGTGCGCGGCGGGCGAGTCGGACTGAGCCAGGGTCGTCCCGCACACCGGGCACATGATCTCGTTCTCGAGCTCATTCAGGGTCGGATGGTGCTCGCTCGCGGCCGCCGCCGGCGCGAGCAACAGCACCGCGGCGACAAAAGGCGCCAGCCGCCTCATGCGTCCAGCGCGAGCTTCTTCAGGAAGCGCGGCAGATCCTCTTCGGCCTGCATCTCGCCGATCACCTTGCCGTTTCGGTCGATGAAGAAGATGCGCGGGATCGGGAGGCCGCCCCATGCGTTCAGGACCTTCCGCCCGTTCTCACGGACGATCGTGTACGTCAACGCGTAGCGCTGGACGTATTTCCTGGCATCGGTACCGGCGTCGAGTGTGTTCACGCCGACGAAGGCGATCCTGCCCGCATATGTCCGCGAGTACTTCTCCAGGCGCTTCGACTCTCGCGGGCACGCGTAGCACCACGAGGCGAAGAAGTCGATCACGCGCGGTTTCTTGATCGCGGCCAGATCGACCGAGCCCTGGCCGTCGAGGCGCGGCAGCGTGAAGTCGGGAGCCTGCGGCCGCTTGCCCTGCGACAGCTGCGCCGCAACGCCGCCGCCCGGGTCGTGCGTCAGCTTCCAGACCAGCAGCACGAGCAGCCCGGCGACGCCGGCGAGCGCGAGCGCCTGCAGGGCCAGCCTCGCCGGGCGCAGTTTCATGCCGAGACGACGAAAACGGTGGTGCCGATGTCGATGTGGCGGAAGAGCCACTCGGCTTCGGGGATTCGCATCCGGATGCAGCCGTGTGAGGCCGAATAGCCGATCGAGGCGGCGTCCGGAGTGCCGTGGATGCCCACCCCGGGGGCGCTCAGGCCCATCCAGCGCGTGCCGAGCGGGTTGCCGGGGCCGGGCGGCACCGGTTTCAACCCCTGGGCCCAGCGCGAGGCGGGCGGGTACCACCAGGGGTTCTTCCACTTGACGACAACGTGGAAGCGACCGAGCGGAGTCGGGTAGCTCGACTGGCCGGTCGCGACCGTGAACAGGCGCCATTGCCTCATGCCGCGATAGAGGTAAAGCTGGTTCGAGGCCCGCCGGATCACGATCACCGGGCCGAAATTGAGCCGAGTGACCACCGGAGGCGTCACCTTCTGGCGCAGCCGCAGGGGCCCGCGCTTGTTGGCGAGCAGCGTGCTCTCGATCGCGGCCTGTGCACGCCCGCGGTAGAGCGTCAGGCCGGCGACCGGCTTGGCGATCCAGGGACGGAGATTGCGGAGGAAGAGCTGGGCGTCGACGGACTCCTGGTCGAACCGTTTCGCAATCTGTGCGACGTAGGCCCGGACCCGCGCCGAGTTGACGGTCACCTCGAGCGGGATACGGGCGCCGGGCGCCGCGTTGCCGGCGCGTGCCACGGCTTCCCCAACGCGCGCCGAGGCGCCGATTTGCGACGGGTCGGGCGCCAGCCGGTGGGTCCGCACGACGATCGCCAGCGGTCGGGAGAACGAGTCGCCGACGGCAAGGTAGGCGTCGTCAGCGGTCATGCCTCCGACCGGGATACCGCCGATCGAGACGCCGGCCGCGATCACGGCGGGAGCAGTCGTGGTTGTGCCGGTGCTGGTCGTGCCGGTCGTGGTGGCGACCAGCGACAGTGGCCCTGCTCCGGAGGCGACCGCCGCCGCGGACAGACCGCCCGCGGCCAGCGCAAGCGCAAAAATCCCTGCGAGAACCCCTCGTTTCACGCCGTCATTGTAGGAACAGCCGCGGGTCGTCGCTGATGACGCCGTCGACTCCGAGAGACATTGCCTCCTGCAGGACTCCGGGCTCGTTGACCGTCCACGCCCACACCGCCGCACCGGCGGCGTGACAGCGACCGACCGCTGCGCGCGAGAGAACCGCGTAATGGAGCATGGCGATGCTCGCGCCGGTCGTTCTCAGCATTCGTGGCAGACGGTAGGGAAGTGCTCGCCCGAGCAGCCGCACGGTCCCGGGAACGAGCGGCGCCAGCAGCCGCCGCCTGGCCAGGCCGTGACGATCCTCGGGGTAGGTGATCCCGATTGCCAGCCGCGGCTCCATCGCCCGGAGGTCCCGCAACGCTTGCACCCAGAAGGAGCTGGCGACCGCACGGTCCAAGAGCCCGTGACGGCGAAGCGCGGCCGCAACCTCCCCCCCGTGACGGTGACACTTGACGTCGAGATGGAGGCCGACCTCGGTCGAGGCGAAGAACGCGAGCGCTTCGTCGAGCAGCGGCACGTCCGGCGCCGCACGCCGCAAATCGGCCAACGCCAGCGGGCTGACCCGGCCCCGAGCGGCGCCGTGGCTCACCTCGAGCAGATCGTCGGAGTGGGCGACCACGAGGGTGCCGTCGTCGAGATCGAACACGTCGAACTCGACGAAGTCGACGCCTACGTCGATCGCCTGCCGGAAGGCAGCAAGCGTGTTCTCGGGAGCGATTCCCGCGCCTCCGCGGTGGGCGATCCGCAGCACGCGCCCCGAAGCCGGCCGGTGGAGCTCGGTCAAATCCTGCGGATGACGACGACGGCGCAGTCGTCCGTGAGGTCGCCGCCGGTGAACGCACGACAGTCGTCGACGACCGCGCGCGCTAGCTCCTTCGCAGACAAGCCGGCGTTCGCGGCGAGCAGCGCGTCGAGCCGCTCGTCGCCGTAGAGCTCGGCCTCGCGCCGCGCCTCGACGACGCCGTCCGTGTAGAGGACGAGGGCGCCTCCGGCCGGGAGCCGTTCACTGATCTCGTCGTAGGCCTGCCCCGGGTCGATGCCCAGGGCCAGCCCGCGCGCCGGCAGCGCCGTGACCTGACCGGCCAAGGTCACGATCCTCGGCCAGGGGTGGCCCGCGCTGCCGCACTTCACGTCGCCTGTGGTGGGATCGACGGTGACGTAGAGCATCGTGATGAACTTGCTCAGGGCGACCTCGCCGACGACGACCTCGTTCGCGGCCGAGAGGAAGTCGCCGGGCTCGGGGTGCTCCCGGGCCAGCGAGCGGAACACGAACTTCGCCATCGCCATGTCGGCGGCGGCGTCGATGCCGTGGCCGGTGACGTCTCCGAGCGCGACCGCCAGCCGTCCGTCGTCGAGCGTGAGGAAGTCGTAGACGTCGCCGCCCACGTCCAGCCTGGCCGACGACTCGTACACGTCGCCCACCTCGATCCCTTCGAGCTTCGGATAGACACGCGGCAGGAGTGACCTCTGCATCGTGTCCGCGAAGCGTTTCTGCTGTTGGTAGAGCCTCGCGTTCTCGAGTGCCAGCGCGGCCTGCCCGACGATCGAGAGCGCGAGCTCGAGATCGCCCTCGCCGAGCGGCCGTGCCGGGTCGAGCGAGAGCAGTGTCATCGTGCCCAGCACCTCGGCGGGCGTCGAGACAGGGACGATCGCCGTTGTCGAGCCTCGCTCGAGGAAGGGTACGAGCAGGGCGTACGCCCCGCCGAGCTCGCGGGCGATGCCGGGATCGAGCAGGAACGGCCGCCCTCCGGCGAACAGACGCCGGAGGCGCGGCGAGAACGGCTGGGGCCGCATCAGGATCGTTTGCACCGCCTCGGTCAGACGCTCGTCACGCACGTGCAGCGCTTGGGTCATGAGCGCCTCGCCCCGCTCGTCGGGCATTCGAATCCCGACCGCATCGAGCTCGAGCAGCTCGGCGAAGGTGCGCACGAGCGCTACGAGTGTGGTCTCGAGCGACAGGCTCTGGGCGAAGGTGCGCGAGATCTCGTAGAGCGAGCGGAGACGGCGCGACGCTTCCTGCTCGGCCTCGAGCGCCTCGAGACGCTCGCTGTCACGCTGCTTGACCTGCTCGTGGAGGCGGGCGTTCTGGACCGCGACGGCGAGCTGAGCGGCGAGGGCGGTGACGAGCGCGAGCTCGTCCGTCGTCAGCTCGCGCCCGCGCCGTGGATAGAGCGCGAGCAGGCCAATCAAGTCTTCACGCACGCGCAGCGGCAGGCCGACGGCGGCCTCGATGCCCGTTTCGGCCAGCTGCTCACGAACGGGAGCCAGCCGCGGATCAGCTTTCGCGTCGTCGATGATCATCGCCTCCTGCCCGCGCAGCGGGCCGCGTGCGAGCTCGATCAGGCGCTCCGCGACGCGAACGTGAGGCCCTGCGAGCCCGCGGCCCGCCGCCTCGACCAACCGATCCTCCTTGGGCTCGAGCAGGTAGACGGCGAGATGCTCCGCTTCGAGGAGCTCGGCGATCCGGGCGATCGCGGTCTCCAGGGTGTGGGCGAGCGAAAGCTGTGCGATCGCCTGCCCGACGACGGCGACCAGCGCCCGGCTTCGTTCCAGCTCGACCGATTGGCGGCGCGCGTGCTCGCTCGAACGCAGCGCGTGAGCCGCACGAGCGGCGAACGTGGTCAGGGCGTCGAGCACCTCGTCGGAAGGCAGGACGGGTTGCGCGAATCGAAGCTGCAGGGCGCCCAGTGGGGGCTGGCCGAGCTGCAGAACCCACGAGCCGGCCGCGATCGAGAACGGTGTTTTCGCGCCGAGCGCTTCCGCCACGCCTTCCGGATCGGCCGCGACGGTCCCGTATGAGCCCGCAACCTGGGGCTGGAGGTCGTCGCCGAGCCGCCAGACGATCGCGGACTCGGCGCCCGCGCCCTCGGCCGCCAGCCTTGCTACCTCCTCGGCCGTGCGCCCTTCGTCGAGCCCGGTCGCGAGCGCGTCGCCGCCGAGCCGTAAGAGCTCTCGCGGGGGCAACGGGGGCGCGCTCCTGCCGTTGCCGCCGATTCCCGAGAGCGCAACCGTCGCATGGTCCGCAGCCATTCGGGCCAGAGCCTCCTCGGCCGTGGTGAAAAGCGGCTTATGCCGAAGCACGTCGAGCCGCCCGACCTCGCGGTCGCCGAGGACAATCGGAACCTCCAAGGAAACCGCGAGGCCAAGGCGCTCTCCCGTCGAAGGCGACGCCTCCGCTGCAGGTGCCGGGAAGGTTCGCGATCCTTGGAGCTCGGCCATCACCGCAGTCGACGAGGCCGCGACCGCGCGCGCTTCGAGGATCCCGGTGCTCTCGTCGAGGACGCGAAGGACGACGACCTCAGCCGACAACGCCGAGGCAGTCCCCTCGACGATCGCGCGGAGCGCTTCGTCGACCGAGCTTCCCTCCGCCAGCCGCCGTAGAGCCCTGGCCAATGGCTCGAGCGCCGGCGCCTCTCCGACTGTCACTGTTTCGCTGCTCATCGCCCCCGAGAGGAAGTATGGACGCATGACAACATGCAGGGCTTTTAGACTCTTGCCGATGGCGGAGCCCGCAAGGAAGTCGCCGCCGGACGTCCCGGTCTACGATCCCGGCGCCGTTCGCCGCGAATACGTGCGTCACCGAGCCAAGCGCCACGCGCGGCTCCAGCGAACGCGCGAGCGCCGGGCCGCGAACATCCGCTTCTGGCTGATCGTCGTCGGTTTGCTCGCGCTCAGCGTCTACCTGAGCATCGCCATGTGGCATCAGGTCCAGAGGCTGTTCGGGCTCTGAGCGGTCAGACCGACCCCTTGATCGGCAACGTGCCAATCTAACCAGGAAGATGAACATACTTCGAGCGTGGAATCCGACGAGCCCCAGACAGGCAGCAGCTTGAGCGCCAGGCCCCTGAGTCGTGCCGGCGCGATGGCGGGCGGCATGACCGCCGTCGGGGAGCGGGCGACCTGGGTCGCGGGCCTCGTGCTCAGCGTCTCCGCCTTCACAGACTGGTACGCGGGGTCGGGGTCGATCGGCCCGACGATCGCCGTCATCGGCTGGCACACGGGAACGCTGGGGAAGCTCGTCTTCTTCATCGGACTTGCGGTCATTGCACTGGTTGCGCTCCGCGAAGCCGGCATCGAGCTGCCCGCGACGGTGCCCGACAGCCTCGTCGTGATCGCATTGGGGTCGCTCTCGACGATCTTCGTCCTGATCCGGCTGATCTCGATTCCGGACGAGTTCCTGCCCGCGGGCGGGCGCGGGATCGGAATCTGGATCAGCTTGCTGGCGTCGCTCGCCGTGATCGGCGCAGGCCTGTTACAAGCCAGCGAAGAGCTATAGCGATCGCGACGCCGAGGGCGGCGCCGCCGAGGACGTCGAGCGGGTAGTGCACGCCGACGTAGACACGTGACCAGGCGATCGCGGCGGCCAGGACGAGAAACAGAGGCGCTGCCCGGGGCGCGAAGAACGCGAGCGTCGTCGCGCAGGCGAAGCTCGAGGTGGCGTGACCCGAAGGAAAGGAGCCGTCGTGCGGCACGTGCACGAGTGCCTTGGGCTCCGCATAGATCTCGGGCGGGCGCGGCCTGCCGATCGCCTGCCTGAGTCCGTACGAGACCAGCTGGCCGGTGAAATCAGCCAGTGCAACCTGGAGAAAGACAAACGGCCGGCGCCACCAAAGGGCGAGCCCAAGCGCGATCAGGAGCCAGACGAGACCTTGCCCACCGGCCCAGGAGAGCCCCTCGAAGACGGGGTTCAGCCAGCCCGTCCGGTGATGGACGACCCAGCGTTCGAGCTGCCGGTCCCGGCTCAGGTCAGACCGAGAGCAGCTGCTTCGCGTGCTCGATCAGCTGCTGGGGGTCGAAGGGCTTGCCGAGAAAGCCCTGAGCGCCGCGGGCCGTGGCCTCCGCAGCAGCCTCGTCGTCGACCTTGCCGCTGAACATGACGACCGGGATCGCTCCGACTCCATGGCGCTCCTGGACGCGCCGCAGCATCTCCCACCCGTCGACCTCGGGCATCATCACGTCGAGGAGAACGAGGTCGGGTGAGACGTCCTCGAGCACCGCTAGCCCCTCTTCGGCATTGCCGGCCTCGCGCACGGAGTAGCCCTCCATCTCGAGATTGACGCGCACGTACTCGCGCACCCGCTCGTCGTCGTCGACGATCAGCACGAGAGGTCCCTGTTGCGCGTTTCCGCCTGGCCCTGAGCGGTTCAGGAAGTTGTCGAGGTCCGGCCTTCGGTAACGCCGGTGGCCGCCCGGTGTGTAGAAGGCGGGCACCCGACCCTGGTCTGACCACTTGCGAATCGTGCTCTGCGCGACCCCCAGGTATTTGGCGGCCTGACCGAGCGTCAGCCAGTCAGGATCGCTTGTGGGGGCGCGTCTTCCGGGAAACTCTCGGCGCGACATACTCGCGAAGCTACCCAAAGCTGCAACTTCTTAACCTAGCGGCCGTTTGTCGCTGTCAGCGGTGGAAAAGTCCGGAACGACGTCTGCTCGCCGCCGGGCCGCGGGTTGTCGTGCAGCGCCTGCCCGAGGGCGATCCCGATCCCGAACGCGAGCACGAGCGCGACTGCCAGGAGCGCTCGGTTGCGCGTGGCGTGACGCTTGGCCTGGCGCCTGAGTTTGAGCTGCTGCGGAGAGTGGGACGTCACGGGGCGTAGTCGACCGCACCACGCGAGTAGAGGTGGAAAGCCGCGTCGCTCACCGCCGAGAGCCGGCGAGGCCAGCCGCCGGCGGGCTGGATCTCCTCGACGGCCTCACGGGTCCAGGCCTCGGACCCCGCGTACGCGTCGGCGAGCTCGGCGAGGGTGAACGTCTGCCCGACGCGGCGGCGAAGCTCTGCGGTGACGGCGTTGACCTCCGAGAGAACCGCCTCGCCACGAGGTGACTCGCGAGCTTCGTCCTGGAGTCGGCGGTAGCCGAGCTCCCATTCGCGGCGTGTCTGGTCGAGTGCAATCGGCATGACGCCGAGACTATTCCGCGCTGCAACAACCTGAATCGGGCCAGGGCGCATCCACCTCGGCGAGAATCCGCTCGCCGAGCTCGTAGCCTGGCCGCGCAAGCGCGAAAGCGACGTGCGCATGGAGGCACTTCAGGCTGCCGCCACGCGTCGAGCCGCCGATTCCGCCGGGAACCTCGGGCCGAAGCCGGCGCTGCTCGTCGTTCGCGCGCTCGAGACTCGACCGAAGCGACGCGTCCTCGTCGACGGCGCGGGTCCAGCGCTCGACGCCGCCCGCCGCCTCGAGCCTCGAAATCGCAGCCACGAGATACCGGCAGGTGACATAGAACGTCGTCGGGAAGGGCGCGCCCTCGGAATCGACGGGCCACTGCTCGGTGACGGCCGGTCGGCCCCAGGGGCAGCGGAGGGCTACCCGCCGAAAAGCGCGCGGGGAGCGACCGAGTTGGCGCTCGACGACGGCCTCATCGTCCATGCCGCCTGATCGTACGCTGCGCCGCCTGCCATGCCTGAATCCCTTTGACGATGAACAACCGCTCGCCGGGCTTGACGAGACCGAGCCGCCGGGCCTCGCGGACGAGGGCGGCGTCGCCCGCGGCAGCGGTGAGCTTCTGCTGGAGCTGCTGCTGCTCACCGCGAAGACTTTTCACCTGCGCCGCCCGCTCGACGAGCGTGTGCCGTGTGTTCAGGTAGGTCTGGAGCGGCCGGTAGTAGAGGAGGCCGACCAGACAGAGCGCGCCGACCCCCAGCCAACGGCGGATGAGCACGCCACGGCGGGGACGGCGGCCGCGTTTCTTCGCAGCAGCGGGCATGGGCGTTCGAGTTCGCCCGCAAGCCGCGCGGTCCTGCCTAGAACCTCCTTGCTAAACCGTTTCGACCTTGATCACGTTCGTCGAGCCGGCGATGTTCACCGCCGTGCCCGCGGTGATCACGACGCGGTCGCCGGGCTCGACGACGCCCGACTCGCGGGCGGCCTGGACCGACCGCTCCCAGAGCTCCTCGACGTCCGCGCACTCGGCGATTCGCAGTGGGATCACGCCCCACTCGATCGCCATCTGCCGCCACGCGTACTCGTGATGCGTCAGCCCGAGCACCGGGCGGCGAGGCCGCAGCCGAGCCACCGCCGAGGCGGTGCGGCCGCTGAAGGTCGGCACCAGAATCGCCGCGGCCTGCAGGGTCTCCGACAGGTCGCACGCCCCGTTCGACATCGCCTGTCCGACGGTCGGCTCCTCGCCGGCCTCGGGGAGCTGATGCCGGTAGCCGAGGCTCGGCTCGACGGCACGGGCGATCCGTGTCATCGTCGTCACCGCCTCGATCGGGAACTCGCCGATCGCGGTTTCGCCCGAGAGCATCACCGCCGAGGTCCCGTCCAGGATCGCGTTCGCCACGTCGCTCGCCTCGGCCCGGGTGGGCTCCGGCTGGTGGATCATCGTCTCGAGCATCTGCGTGGCAGTGATCACGGGCTTCCCGTGGTCGAGGGCCTCGATGATGATCCGCTTCTGCAGCAGCGGCACGAGCTCAGGCCCGATCTCGACCCCGAGGTCGCCGCGCGCGACCATCACCGCGTCTGCCTCCTCGAGCACGGCGTCGAGCGCGTCGACCGCCTCGGCCTTCTCGATCTTCGCGATCACGTTGGCCGTCGAGCCGGCCTGCTGGATCAAGTCTTTGAGGTCGCGCACGTCCGCGGCGGACCGGACGAACGAGAGCGCGACGAAGTCGACGTCGAGCTCCAGAGCGAACTCGAGGTCGTCCATGTCCTTGCGAGTCAGTGACGGGATCGGCACCGGCACACCGGGGACGTTGACGCCCTTGTGCGAGGTGACCACGCCGCCGGCGAGCACGGCGCACTGCGCCTTGCCGCTCGCGACCCGCTCGACGCGGAGGCGGACGAGCCCGTCGTCGATCAGGACTTCGTGGCCGGGTTGCAGCACTTCGCCGATCACCGCGGGCAGGACCGGCAACTCGCCGTTGGTCGAGTTCTCGTCACCGGTGACCACGACCTCGTCGCCCCGCCTCAGCGTCACCGCCGCATCGAGCTTCCCGATGCGGAGCTTGGGCCCCTGCAGGTCGGCGATCAGAGCCAATGGCCTCCCGATCGACTCCTGGGTGTCGCGGACCAGGCCCGCCCGCTCCGCGTGCTCCTCACGGCTGCCGTGGGAGAGGTTCAGCCGGGCGGCGTCCATCCCGGCCTCGACCAGCGCCCGGACGCCTTCCGCGGTCCCGGTCGAGGGACCGATCGTGGCGACGATTTTGGTTCTCCGAGGCTGGTTCGCGACCATGCTCCTAGCGTAGCTCCGACAGTTCGACGCTACGCCTCCATGGATGTCGTCGGCGTCCGAAGCTTGCGGAATTAGCGCTGGAAGCGGGGGAACGCGCTCCAGCCGGGAAACACCGCCTCCGGGCCAAGCTCCTCCTCGATCCGAAGCAGCTGGTTGTACTTCGCAACGCGATCGCTGCGAGAAGGGGCCCCCGTCTTGATCTGGCCGGCGCCGGTCGCCACCGCGAGATCGGCGATGGTCGTGTCCTCAGTCTCTCCCGAGCGATGCGAGATCACCACGGCGTAGCCATTCCCCTGCGCCAACCGGATCGCCTCGAGCGTCTCGGTCAGCGTTCCGATCTGATTGACCTTGACCAGGATCGCGTTGGCGACCACCTCGTCGATGCCGCGCTGGAGGCGCTCTGGGTTGGTGACGAACAGGTCGTCGCCGACGAGCTGCACGCGGCTGCCGAGCCGCTCGGTCAGCTCGGCCCAGCCCCGCCACTCGTCCTCGGCGAGCGGATCCTCGATCGAGACGATTGGGTACGTCTCGACGAGGGCGGCCCAGAAATCGACCATCTCCTGCGGCCCGAGCTCGCGTCCCTCGAACCCGTACTTGCCGTCGTTCCAGACCTCTGTGGCGGCCGGATCGAGCGCGATCACAACCTGGTCGCGTCTCCCCGCCTGCTCGGCCGCCTCGAGGACGACCTCGATCGCCTGCTCGCTCGAGTCGAGGTCGGGTGCGAACCCTCCCTCGTCGCCGACCGCCGTCGCGAAGCCGCGCTCGTGCAGCAGCGACCGCAGGGCGTGGAACACCTCGGAGCCGATCTGCACCGCCTCGTGGAAGCTCTCGGCCCCGGCGGGGACGAGCATGAACTCCTGCAGGTCGATCGAGTTCTGCGCATGCGCTCCGCCGTTGATCACGTTCAGCATCGGCACGGGCAGAGTCCGGGCCTCTGAGCCCCCGAGGTAGCGGAAGAGCGAGACACCGGCCTCGACCGCCGCGGCCTTGGCGGTCGCAAGCGAAACGCCGAGGATGGCGTTGGCGCCGAGCCGGCCCTTGTTCGGAGTTCCGTCCAGCTCGATCAGGCGCCGGTCGATCGCTTCCTGCTCACCCGCCTCGAGACCGCGGACGGCGGCGGCAATCTCGCCCTCAACGTTGCCGACCGCCTGGAGGACGCCCTTGCCGGCATAGGCCTCACCCTGGTCGCGCAGCTCGACCGCCTCGTGAACACCGGTCGAGGCGCCGGAGGGAACCGCCGCGCGGCCGAGCGCACCCGACTCGAGGCGAACGTCCACCTCGACGGTCGGATTGCCGCGCGAGTCGAGAATCTGCCGGGCGTGAACCTCGGCGATGGCGCTCACCTGAGCGCCTCCTTGGCCCGGTCGTAGTAGCGATCCTGCTCCTCGAGCGGCAGCTCGGGCCAGGAGCGCCCCTCGTCGGCGGCGAGCTCCTCGGCCCTCTCCACCCGGGTCATGAACCGCTCGCTGACCGTTCGCAGCGCAAGCTCCGGATCGACGTTCAGGTGACGCGCGACGTTGACGGCGGCGAACAGGAGGTCGCCGACCTCGCCTGCGACCTCCGGGTCGGGCTCGGTCTCCGCGGCCGAGCCCCCGGCGGCGCCCAGCGCCTCGTTGAGTTCGCGCAGTTCGTCTTCGAGGTCGGCCAGGGCGCCGGCCGTGTCCGGGTACTCGAAGCCGACGGCCGCGGCCCGCCGCTGAACCTTCCGCGCGTAGATCAGAGCCGGGAGATTGCCGGGGACGTCGTGAAAGATGCCTTCGCGGCCCTCCTGCTCTCGCTTGATTCGTTCCCAGTTCTCCCGCACGCGACCGGCCGTCCGAGCCTCGACCTCGCCGAAGACGTGCGGATGCCGGGCGACGAGTTTCGCGTGGATCCCGCGCGCGACCCGCTCGAGGTCGCCCTGGCCGCGCTCGGCGAGCAGAAGCGAGAGGAAGTAGACCTGGAAGAGGAGGTCGCCCAGCTCGTCCACGAGCTTGACGTCGTCGCCCTGCTCGACTGCGTCGGCGACCTCGTAGGCCTCCTCGACCGTGTGCGGCACGATCGTGCGAGCCGTCTGCTCGCGATCCCAGGGGCAGTCCCGGCGCAGCCGCTCGGTGAGCTGCTGCAGCTCGAGCAGCGCGTCGAGGAGTGCCTGGTGGGACGTTGCTCGTTGTTGGGGTGCGATGGTCGTTCCCAGGGAAGGACGCAGGGAGCGTCAATAGTCAAGACTATTGGCGCGACTGAGGACGCAGCCTGGGGGCGAACAGCGCGCCAAGACGACATAGGCCACGTCTCGCCAGGCCCTCCTTGAGCGTCAAACTACGTGGTGGTCGTCTGCGTCGTCGAAGACGCGGGCGGCTCGTAGCCGGTCTGGTAGGCCGTCTTCTTCGCGAACGTCTTCTTCTGGTCGTTCCACCACTTGGTCATCTCATCCTGCTTGTTCTGCTGCAGGAGCTGCTGCTTGATCGCAGGCTTGACCTGGTCGAACGGGACCGAGCCAGCCTTCTTCGCCGGCTTGACGGGCCCGACGGCCTGGATCACATGCCAGCCGAACTGCGTGTGCACCGGCTTCGAGATCTCGTTCGTCTGCAGCGAGAACGCGGTGTTCTCGAACGGCGCGACGGTCTTCAGCGGGCAGCTGACCGTCTTCTCCTTGCACACGGTCAAGATCCCGCCGTTGCTCTTGCTCGGATCGATCGAGTACTTCTGCGCGAGCTTGCCGAAGTCGGCGCCCTTTTTGAGCTGGTTGTAGATCGTCAGCGCCAGCGCGTGATTCTTGACGAGGATGTGGCGGACGACGCGATTCTCCGGCTGCGGAGGCTGCGTGTACTGCTGCTTGTGGTCGTCGTAGTACTTCTTGGCGTCGTCGTCCGAAACTTTGACGTCCTTGGTGACTTCGTTGTAGATCTTCTCGCGCAGGAGCTGGGCTTGAATGCCGTCCTTGACGTCCTGGTCGGTCAGCCCCTGAGCCTTTAGCTGCGCCTGGTAGCGCTTGTCGATCTCTGCCTTGGAGGCGGGCTTCTGACCAGGCGGATTGACGAAGTACTGCTGCTTGACCTGGTTGAGCCGGTCCTCGATGTCCTTGTCGGTGACCTTGACCCCGAGATCCTTGGCCTTCTGGGAATACTCGGAACGCTCGACCAGGAACTGGATGATCTGCGCGCGCAGAGCGCCGTACACCTGGGTGCCGGCCTTCGGGAACGGCTTCTTCTGAGCTACATAGCTGCGCTGCGCCTGCGCGAGCACCTGGTTGTACTCGTCCTTCGAGATCGTGTCGCTGCCGACGACGGCAATCGCGTCACTCGGCACGGATTTGGGCGCGCTGTCGCTGCTGCCACAGGCCGCCGCAAGAACCGCCACAAAGGCGAGGATCGGAACGAGACGAAGGTGCTTCATAACGTACGAATCGCCAAGCCAGCCCAACATTCAGGCTGCTTGGCGTGTTTCGAGCATAGCATCGACAAGCCGGATCGCTGCGCCGAATTCTTCGTCTCTTAACGAAACTTCCCTCCTGGCCGTCGTGTAGACGGCGGTTTCGACCCGCCCCCGCAAGGCCCGAAGCTCGCCGGAACCGAGCTCGACCGGCCCCACCGTCGCGCGGCCGCCGCGGAAGACGAGGTAGTCGGCTCCCAGCCGCGCGAGCTTCAGCTTCGCCTCCTGGATCGCAAACAGGTTCTCAACCGGCTCGGGTAGCGGCCCGTACCGATCCTGCGTGGCGATCTGCAGCTCGCGCAGCTCGTCCTCGTCGTCGGTCAGGGCAAGCCGGCGATGGAGATCGATCTTGAGCGCCTCGGAGCCGATGTAGCTCGCCGGCACGTAGGCATCGACGCGAGCGTCCACCCGCACCGGCCGCGCGACCGGCCGCCGCTGGCCGGAGAGCTCGGCCACGGCTTCGCCGAGCAGCTCGACGTAGAGCTCGAAGCCGAGGGCGGCGACGTGCCCTGACTGCTCGGCACCGAGCAGGTCGCCGGCGCCGCGGATCTCGAGGTCGCGCATCGCGATCGCGAACCCCGCACCAAGCTCCGTGTGGTCGGCGAGGGTCGCCAGCCGGGCCCGAGCCTCTCCCGTCAGCTCCTGGGCGTCGGGATAGAACAGATAGGCGTGGGCCGTCACGTCCGAGCGGCCGACGCGGCCGCGGATCTGGTAGAGCTGGGCGAGCCCGAGCGCATCGGCCCGCTCAACCACCAGCGTGTTCGCCTGCGGGATGTCCAGGCCGGACTCGATGATCGTGGTTGAGACGAGCACGTCGGCATCGCCGCCGAGAAACGAGAGCATGTGGTCCTCGAGCTCCTTCTCGCGCATCTGGCCGTGGGCGACGATGAAGCGCAGTTCTGGGCACAGCTGCCGGAGCCGCTCGGCCGCCTCGTCGATCGTCTCGACCCGGTTGTGGAGATAGAACGCCTGGCCCTCCCGCGCTGCCTCGCGACGGAGCGCGGTCTGGACGAGCTCCTCGTCGTACTCGCCGACGAAGGTGCGGATTGGCCGGCGACCCTCGGGCGGCGTCTCGATCACCGAGATGTCACGGAGGCCGGAGAGCGACATGTGGAGCGTCCGCGGAATCGGCGTCGCCGAGAGGCTGAGCACGTCGACCTCGAGCCGGAGCTGGCGGAGCAGCTCCTTCTGCGCGACCCCGAAACGCTGCTCCTCGTCGACGATGATCAAGCCGAGCTGCTTCGGGATCACGTCGCGCGAGAGCACGCGGTGGGTTCCGATCAGGAGATCGACCTTGCCCTCGGCGTACTCGGCGAGCACGCGCCTGACCTCGGCGGCCGGCCGAAACCGCGAGACCATCTCCACGCGAACTGGGAAGTCCCGGTAGCGCTCGCGGAACGTGTTCCAGTGCTGTTGCGCCAGCACGGTCGTCGGGACGAGCATCAGGGTCTGCTTGCCGTTGACCGCGACCGCGAAGGCAGCACGGACGGCGACCTCCGTCTTGCCGAAGCCGACGTCGCCACAGACGAGTCTGTCCATTGGGCGCGGCGCCTCGAGATCCTCCTTGACCGCCTCGATCGCGCGCTGCTGGTCCTCGGTCTCGCGATACGGAAACTCGGCCTCCAGCCGCTCGAGCCACTCGTTGCTCAGGTCGAAGGACTGGCCCTCCGCCTGCTGCCGGCGCGCGTAAAGGGCGAGCAGCTCGCCTGCCAGCTCGCGCAGGCTCTCGCGGGCGCGGCTCTTGAGGTTCTGCCAGGCCTTGCCGCCGAGCTTCGAGAGCGCGGGCGCCTTGGCATCGGCGCCGACGTAGCGCGAGACCTTGCCGATCTGCTCGTGCGGGACGTAGAGCCGGTCCTCACCTCGGAACGCGAGCAGGAGGTAGTCGCGCGTGACGCCGGCGACCTCCTTCGTCTCGAACGCCTGCAGTCGCCCGACGCCGTGGTCCTCGTGGACGACGAAGTCGCCGGTGCGGAGATCGGCAAAGCTCTGCAGTGCGCGACCGGCGCCGACCGCCGCCCGCGGAGCGCGCTTGCGGAAAACCTGCGTGTCCGGCAACAGGACGAGCCCCAGCTCGCGCCAGACGAAGCCGCGGCGAGCGGGCGCGACCGCGAAAAGCAGCTCTGCCTCGTCCGGCAGAGGCTCGCCCGGCTCGAGCAGGCGCGCGTCGATCCGCCGCAGCAGGTTCTGCGTCCGCAGCGCCTCGCCGCGGTGCGGGAACGCAACCACAACCCGCTGTCCCGCACGCACGAGCGCCCCCAGTTCGTTCTCGGCCTCCGCCAGCCCCCGCGCGGCCAGGGCGGGGCGCTGCGCTTCGAACGAGAACGGCTGGTTGGCGGGAAGCGGATCGAGCTCGGTCGCGCCCGCGAGGTTTGCCTCGACGTTGAGCTCCTCGAGGGCGACCTTGCGCACCTCGTCCGGCTCCCACACGAGATCCGGAGCGCCCGCCAGCGCCGGCACGAGGTCGTCGGGGGCCGGCGCCGGCCCATCGGCCTCGTCGTCCGGGAGCGTCGGTTCACTCAGCTCTGGGCGGCGCTCGGCAGCGGGATAGACCCGTGCGCGCTCGACCGGATGAAGCGCCCGTTGCGTGAACGGCGAGAAAGCGCGGATCGACTCGATCTCGTCGCCGAAGAGCTCGATCCGAAGCGGCTCGCGGCCGGTCGTCGGAAAGACGTCGACGAGGCCGCCGCGCACGGCGAACTCACCGCGCTGCTCGACCCGTTCGACGCGCTCGTAGCCCGCGAGGGCGAACCCTTCGGCCAGGGCATCGATCCCCGGCTCCTGCCCCTGCGCGACGTCGATTGGCTCGGGGCGTTCCGCGGGAGGAGGCATCCCCTCCGCCAGCGCGGCGGCCGACGCGCAGACCAGGCCCCCGCCGGCGAAGATGTCGAGAGCGCGGGCCCGCTCGCCGACCAGATGCGGCGGCGGCTCGAGGCCGGAGCCCCAGTGGACGCCGCGGCTTGGCAGCAGCCCGACCCGCTCCTCACCGAGGAACCAGGCGGCTGCCTCAGCAGCGTCACGGGCGTCGGCGTCCTCCGGCAGCGCGCAGACCAGGCTTCGCTGAAGCCTTTCGTGCAGCGCCGCGAGCAACACCGGCAGCGCGGGCTCGGAGACGCGCGCGCGAGATCCCCGATCGCGAAGCGAAGTCGCGAACGCGGCAAGGCGCTCGTCCTCGACGAGCTCGTCCACGAACGCATGCAAGACAGTCCGGTCCATCGCAAAAGACGGAACCCGCGGTTCCGCCCCTCGAAGGGTACTCAGTCGAACGTACTCAGTTGAACCGCTGCTGAGCCGTCTCGACGCCTTCACGGGCGATCGTCTCGACCGCATCCGCCCCCCGCGCGACGAGCGCCTGGGCGTCCTCCTCCGGCGCGAAGCCTGAAAGCACGTAGTCGGCCACCGAGCGCGGATCGCCGCGGCCGGGCCGGCCGACACCGATTCGCAGTCTCTGAAAGTCCAGGGTGCCGAGCGCCTGAGCCAGCGAGCGCAGGCCGTTGTGACCGGCGAGACCGCCACCGGCCCGCGCCTGCAAGCGTCCGGGCTCGAGGTCGACGTCGTCGTGGACGACGAGCAGCGACTGCGGCTCGACCTTGAAGAACCGCGCCGCCGCGGAAACCGAGCGGCCCGAGTCGTTCATGTACGTCTCCGGCTTCAGCAAGCCGAGCCGAAGCCCGTCCAGGCGCACCTCGGCGAGCTGTCCCGAGAACTTGCTCCGCCACGAGCCGTCGAGCCGGCGCGCGAGCTCGTCGGCGACCATCCAGCCCACGTTGTGCCGGTCGCGCTCGTGCTCGCGGCCCGGGTTGCCGAGGCCGACGACCAGCAAGTCGAGGGTCGAGGCGGCCTCGCCCCGACGAAAGAGCCGCACGGCCTAGCCTTCGGTCGTGTCCTGCTCGCCCGAGGCGTCGGCCTCGGGCTCGGCAGCCTCGTCGGCAGCGCCCTCCGGCGCCTCCTCGCCCTCGGGCAGCTCCTCGCCCTCGGGCAGCTCGCCCTCTTCGAGCTCCTCTTCTTCCGGCTCGGGCTCGACGATCTGGGTCGGCACGGTCACCGTTGCGAGCACCGTCTCCTCGGGATCGTCGAGGTAGGTGACGCCCTCGCGGGCCGGCAGGTCGACGAGTCGCAGGCTCTCGCCGATCGCCAAGCCGCTGACGTCCAGTTCGAGCCGCTCGGGAATCTCCATCGGGAGGGCCTCGACGTTGATCTCGCGCTGCACCTGAGACAGCACGCCGCCTTCCTTGACGCCTTCCGGGTCGCCGACGAGCTCGACGGTGACCTGCGCCTGGATCGGCTGGTCGAGGCGGACCTCCTGCAGGTCGATGTGGATCAGATGGCCGCGGATCGGATCGACCTGGTAGTCCTTGAGAATCGACGCGTGCGTCGTCTTCTGCTTGTCGAGGCTGACGTCGAGAATCGCGTGGAGGCCGTGGTCGCCGGTAAGCACGCGGCGGAGCTCTCGCTCCTCGATGCAGATCGCATGCGGCTGCTTCCCGCGTCCGTAGAGGACGCCGGGGATCATGCCTTCGCGCCGCAAGCGACGGGAATCGCCGGTTCCCCGGCCCTCGCGCTCGCGCACGGACAGCTTTACTCGCTCGCCGGCCACGGCGGCGAAGTGTAGCGATGCCTCGAATCCACGCCCAGCCGAGGGATAACGGCCTTTGCGCGGACGGCCGATGAACGAGCCACAAACCGATCGAATCGGCGGCGCGGCCACGCCACAAGAGGAAGGTGATTCGAAGTGCTCAGGCTCGTGGCTGCATTGCATGTTTCCGCGTCGCAGGCGCTTGTCGCCGTCAGGCGCGAGGAAGGCCAGACAATGGCCGAATACGGAGTCGTGCTCGCCGTGATCGTGCTGGCTTGCGTCGCCGCGATCACGTTGCTCTCGGGCAACGTCCGCACCGCGCTCACGAGCGTCGCGAACATCCTTCCGGGCGGCTGATCGTCCGGGATTGGTGGAAAGGCCGCGCCGCCCGCGGCCTTTTCTCCGTGCCCTAGAACAACTGGTTCTCGCCGCCGAAGATGGCGGAAACCGAGTCGTCGGCGAAGACGTTCATGATCGTCTCGGCCAGCAGCCCCGAGACCGGCAGTACCGTCAGGGTTCGTGGCCGGTTGAGGACGTCGATCGGGACAGTGTCGGTGACGACGATCCCGGAGATGTCCGAGTCCTTGAAGCGCTCGAGCGCGCCGTCGGAGAAGACGCCGTGCGTGGCGAAGACCCAGACTTCGCGGGCGCCGTGCTCTCGGAGCACCGCGACGTTGGCGAGCAGCGTCCCGCCGGTCATGATCACGTCGTCGCCGAGGATCGCGATCTTGTCCTTGACCTTCCCCGTGATCTCCGTCACTTCGGCGATGTCTCGGGCCGGCCGCGTCTTGTGCATGATCGCGAACGTCCCCTCGAGCATCTCCGAGAAGCGGACCGCCATCTTCGCGCGGCCGGCGTCGGGCGAAACCGAGACGACGTCCTCCCCGGTCAGACCTAGATCCCGGAAGTGGCGCGCGAAGAGCGGCAGCGCCGTCATGTGGTCGACCGGGATCGTGAAGAAGCCCTGGATCTGCCCGGCGTGGAGGTCCATCGTCAGCACGCGGTCGGCGCCCGCGAGCTGCAGCATGTCGGAGATCAGGCGCGCCGAGATCGGCTCGCGCGGCTTCGCCTTGCGGTCCTGGCGCGCGTAGGGAAAGAGCGGCATCACCGCAGTGATCCGCTTGGCCGACGCCAGCTTCGCGGCCTGGATCATGAACAGCAGCTCCATCAGGTTGCGGTCGATCGGCTCGCAGCCCGTCTGCACCAGGAAGACGTCCGCGCCGCGGATCGACTCGAGGTAGCGGCAGTAGGTCTCACCGTTCGCGAAGGTCTCGAGCTCGATCTCCCCGAGCTCGACACCGAGATTTTGCGCGATCGCCTGGGCGAGGTCGGGATGCGAACGGCCCGCGAAGACCATGAGCCGCTTCTGCGGCCCGCGCTCGATCCAGTGACCCGGCTCGGGGGTCGGCGCGAGCTCGGGCGACTCGGTTGTCTCGAGCCCCGGGAGGGCGACGGTCTCAGTCATCGGCTGGCCTTCCGTGCTTGTCGTAGACGTAGCCTTCCTTCGTCACCTGGCGAGGCGCGAAGCCCACAAGCGAGCCCGGCGGCACATCGTCCGTGACCACCGTGCCGACTGCGATCCACACGTCGTCACCGATGTCAATTGGTGCAACGAAGGCATTGTGGACGCCGGTCCTGACGTTGCGGCCGATCTTCGTCCGCCCCTTGGGTTTACCCGGCTCGTGCGGATAGTTAACCGTGATCGCGCCGGCTCCCACGTTCGTCTTCGCGCCGATCTCGGCGTCGCCGATGTAGGAAAGGTGCGGCACCTTCGTCCCTTCTCCGATCCGCGAATTCTTCAGCTCGACGAACGTGCCAGCCTTTGCTCCCGATTCCAACACGGTTCCGGGGCGAAGGTAACAGAAGGGGCCGACCAGCGCCCGCTCGCCGATCTCGGCGTCGATCGCGACGACATGCGGCCCGACTTCGGCGCCGCGCCGGACGCGGGTTGAGCCGCGGAGGACGGTGAAGGGCTGCACGACCGAGTCGGGCTCGAGCTCGACCTCCGCGTCGATCCACGTCGCCTGGGGATCGACGATCGTCGTTCCGGCGAGCATGTGGCGCTCGTTGATCCGGTCGCGAAGGACCGCTGCGGCGGCCGCCAGCTCGACGCGGGTGTTGATGCCGACCGGGGCCTCCGGGTCGTCGGCCTTGTACGTCGCGACGCGCTTGCCCGCCTCGACGAGCGCCCGAACCGTGTCCGTCAGATAGAGCTCGCCCTGAACGTTGTCCGGCTTCAGCTCGTCGAGTGCCTGCCAGAGCTCCGAACCACCGAACACGTACGTGGACGAGTTGAGCTCGCGGATCGCCTGCTCTGTCTCGGTCGCGTCTCCTTCCTCGACGATGGCGCTGAGGTTCCCTTCCCCGTCGCGGACGATCCGTCCGTAGGGCAGCGGCCGAGTCGGCTCGAACGTGAGGACCGTGGCCGCCGCCTCGCTTCGGCGATGCTCGTCGACCAGGCTCTCGAGCAAGTCCCGCGTCAGCAGGGGCGCGTCACCGGAGAGAACCAGGACGTCGCCGTCGAACCCCTCGAGGGAAGCGCGTGCACTGGCGACCGCATCGCCGGTGCCGCGCGCCTCTGGCTGAACGGCGACGGTGATGTCTTCGGCCGCGATTGCGTCCTTTGTCGCCTCCGAGGTGATCACCAGGAGTGGATCGGGGCCGATCGCCCGCGCCGCTTCCACCACCCAGTCCACCAGGCGGCGCCCGAGCAGCGGGTGCAGGTGCTTGGGCGTCTCGGACCGCATCCGCGTCCCGAGACCGCCGGCCATGACCACCGCTGCGAGGTTTCGATTCACCAAAGCGGAAATGGCTGGGGCGCCAGGATTCGAACCTGGGATCGCGGGACCAAAACCCGCTGCCTTACCACTTGGCTACGCCCCACCAGGCCTCGCGCCCACCCGGGCAGTCTAGTCCCGCGAGCTAAACAGAAGCACCAGCGCAACGACCGCCAGCAGCCCGACGAGGATCAGTGCCAGCGTGCCGACGATCAGCACGAGCACCGGCACCAGCGCGACGAGCGCCTGCGAGACGGCGGCGATCCAGCCGACCTGGCGAGCCGTGTCCGACCGGAGCCGATGAGCGAAGCTGAACCACCCGACGACGACGAGCGCGGCGATCACGATCGCGGCCCACCACGAGATCGCGTGAAACACGACCAGAATCCCCTCCAGGATCGCGATCCAGAAGGCGATCCGGATGCGGCGTGCCCGCAGCCACCGGCCGAACCGGGTGGATCCGTGCTCCAGCGCCGGCCCGCCGTACTCCATCGCGATCAACCGTACCAAGCAGGTGCCGTCAGCCAGGTCTGCCCTCGGGGCTCGAGCGTCGCCCTGGCCGCACGGGCAACCTCGAGGTGCTGAAAGAGCCCGTAGACGGCGGGGCCCGCCCCGGTGACGTCTGCTCGAAACGCGCCTGCGGCGAGCAGGTCGTCTGCGAGCGGGGACTGCGCAAGGTCGTTCGGCGGCAGGCACGCGAGGTCCTGCGCCCGCTTCACCTCACGCAACGCTCGTTTCAGCGCTGCCCGCCGGTTCCGGTATCCCTTGCCGCCGTCGCGCTCGTCGAAAGCTGAGTAGACGGACGCCGTCGAGGCCTTGGCGGCGCCGCGCGGGAGCACGAGCACGACCCAGTAGTCCTGAGGCAGCTCGACCGGGGTCAGCGCGGTCCCGTCGCCCTCGCCCACCTGCGGGCCTTCCGTCAGGAAGAACGGAGCATCCGCACCGGCGGCGGCGGCGAGCTCGTGCAACGCGGGGCCGGGGAGCGGCTCAGCGAGCAGCTCGTTCGCGAGCCGCAACGCTGTTGCTGCATCGGAGCTGCCACCGCCGAGCCCAGCGGCGACCGGGATGCGCTTCGTCAGCCGTGCCTCCCAGGCCGGGGGGACGCCGGCCGCTTCCGCGAGGGCCTCGAGCGCGACGCGGACCAGCGTGTCCTCGGCGAACCCGCTGACGCGCAGGGCGGAGGCCGGCGAGACCGCGACCCGGTCGGCGAGGTCGAGCCGCTGGTAGACGGTCGTCACCTCGTGCATGCCGTTCTCACCTGCCCGGCCGACGACGAGCGCCAAGTTCAGCTTCGCGGTGGCGGGCGCGCGGTTCACCCGAGCGCACGCGTGAGGGCGACGAACTCTTCAGGCGTGAGGCTCTCCGCCCGGGCCGAAGGCTCGCGCCCGATCGTCGTGAGCGCCCCCGCGACGATCTCTGCCGGTGCGAGGCCGGCGAGCTCGATCGAGTTCGGCAGCTGCTTGCGACGGTGCGCGAAGGCGGCGCCAATAACGGCCTTCACCCGGGCGTAGTCCTCCGGCAGCCGGCCACGGCGGCGAAAGGCGACGAGCGCCGAGTCCACGTTGGGCCGCGGGCGGAACACGTTGCGCGAGACCGGATGGAAACCCGTCTTCTCGGCCGCAAGCTGGAGGAGGACGGAAACGGCGCCGTAGGCCTTCGTTCGAGGCTGGGCGAAGAAGCGGTCCGCGACCTCGCGTTGCACCATCACGCACCAGGAGCCGAGGGTGGGCAAGCCGTCGATGCTCTCGGCCACGAGCGGCGTTGCGATGTTGTAAGGCAGGTTCGCAACCAGCTTCGTCGGCGATGGCTCGAGAGCTGCGAGGTCGAGCGAGAGGGCGTCGCCGAAATGCAGGTCGACGTTGTCGCGCGAGCCCAGCTCTTCACGCAGGCCCCTCTCGAGCGAACGGTCGAGCTCGACCGCATGGACCCTGGCGACCCGGTCGGCGAGGTACGACGTCAGCACGCCGTGGCCTGGGCCGACCTCGAGGGCGACGTCGTCGGCGTCCAGCTCGGCTAGGCGGCCGATGACGCCGAGAATGTTCTCGTCGGCCAGGAAGTGCTGGCCGAGCTCCTTCTTCGGTGTGGTGCTCACCGCGCGGGCGATGCGACGGGCAGCGAGAACGCCGCGGTTGCGTTGGCGTCGATTCGAGCTGCCAGCTCGCCGGCGTCCTCGCCTCGCGCCTCCGCCAGCGCCGCGACGGTATGGACGACGTTGGCGGGCTCGTTCGGCCGGCCGCGCCGAGGCACCGGGGCCAGGTAGGGGCTGTCCGTCTCGGCGAGGATTCGCTCCGCCGGGACGCGCTTCGCCGCCTCGCGGAGGGCCTCGGCCTTCGGAAAGGTGACGTTGCCGGCGAACGAGACGTACCAGCCGCGTTCGAGCGCACGCTCGAGCAGCTCCGGCGACGAGAAGCAGTGGAGGACGACCGTTCCGTCGAAGCTCGACAGCACGGCTGTGGTGTCCGAGTCTGCCTCCCGGTTGTGGACGACGACCGGCTTGCTCAGCTCCCGGGCGAGGTCGAGCTGGGCGGCAAACAGCTCGCCCTGCCGGTCTTGCGAGGCATAGTCGCGGTAGAAGTCGAGACCGGTCTCACCGACGGCTACGGCGCGCTCATGCTGGAGTAGCTCGGCGAGCTCGTCCAGCCGCCCGGCCTCGGCACTGCCGGCCTGATGAGGGTGGATGCCGAGGGCCGCGAACACGCCAACCTCTGCCTCGGCAATCGTGAGGGCGGCGCGGCAGGAATCGATGCCGGATCCGACCGTGATCACCCGCTCGACTCCGGACTCGCGCGCGCGCGCGAGCATCTCTGCGGGCGAGGAGTCGCACCCGTCGAGGTGCGCGTGGGTGTCGATCACGCGACGGCGGTCTCGAGCTCGACGCGCGGGAAGAGCGGCTCCGCCGGCTCGATCCCGGACGCCGGGACGGTACGCCCGTAGGCGACGCCGTCCCAGCCGAGATCAGCGGGCTGTCCGAGTGCCTCCAGGATTTGCGGCGCCGTCCCGGGCAGATAGGCGGCGAGCGCGATCGCGACGGCCCGCAGGCCGTCGGCCAGGTCGTACAGCGTCCGGTCGAGCTCTTCGCTCTTGCTCTCGTCCTTGGCGAGCTGCCACGGCGCGCGTTCCTCGACGTGTCGGTTGAGCGAGCGGACGACCGTCCAGATCGCCTCCAACGCACCGGAGAGATCCCACTCGTCCAGGCGCCGCGGCACCTCGCGCGCGACCTTCTCGAGCTCGGCCCGGAACGGCGAGTCCCAGGCGGCATCGACGAGCCGACCCTCGCGGTACCTGGCGATCATCGCCGTCGTCCGGGAGAGCAGGTTGCCGAGGTCGTTGCCGAGCTCACGCTCGTACCGCTCGTGCACGTCGTCGACGGAGGCGTTCCCGTCCTGCCCGAACCGAGTGACTCGCGCGACGTAAAAGCGGACGGCGTCGACACCGTAGAGATCGACGAGCTCGAGCGGCTCGATCACGTCGCCGCTCGACTTCGAGATCTTCCGATCGTCGAGCACGAGGTAGCCGTGGGCAAAGATCTGCTGCGGCACTTCGTATCCGGCTGCGAGCAACAGCGCGGGCCAAAAGACGCAGTGGAAGCGGATGATGTCCTTGCCGATCAGGTGCCGCGCCGCGGGCCAGAACTCGTCGCGCAGGTCCTCCCCTGGCCGCGCATACGTGAGCGCGCTGAGGTAGTTGATCAGCGCATCGACCCAGACATACACAACCTGCTCGGGGTCCCATGGAATCGGGATCCCCCAGGGCTGGCCCGCGCGGCTGAGGCTGAAATCGCGCAAGCCGCCCTCGATGAAGCTGCGGGCCTCGTTGTAGCGGAAGTCCGGCAGCACGAAATCGGGCCGCTCGTCGTAGAGGCGCAACAACGGCTCCTGAAAGGCGGAGAGCCGGAAGAACCAGTTTCGCTCCTCGATCCACTCGGGCTTGATCGCGTGATCCGGGCAGAGGCCGTCAGGGGTGAGCTCGTCTTCGCTCTTGAACTCCTCGCAGCTGACGCAGTAGAGGCCCGAGTAGGTGTCCTCGTAGATGTGGCCGTTGTCGTAGATCTGCTGGACGAACTCCTGGACGAAGCGGTGATGGCCCTCATCGGTCGTGCGAATGAAGAAGTCGGGTGCCGCGCCGATTCGCTCCGGGAGCGGGCGCCAATGGTCTTCGACGAGACGGTCGACGAAGGTCTTCGGATCGATGCCGGCCTCCTCCGCCGCGCGCACGTTCTTGGAGGCGTTCTCGTCCGTTCCGGTCAGGAAAAACGTCTCGTCGCCGCGCTGGCGGTGATGGCGAACGAGGATGTCCGCGGCGATGGTCGTGTACGCGTGCCCGATGTGCGGGGTCGAGTTCACGTAGTAGATCGGGGTTGTCAGGTAGAAGCGCGACATTTGAGGCAATGATAGGCGCGGTCTTCCGCCTGCCAGCAGCCCCGCGCCGGCGGATCGCTGCGGCCATCGCCACGAAAACCGCCGGGAGCAGCGCGAGCAGTCCCCACCGTCCGAGGCCGTCGTGCCCATGGTCCGCGTTGATAGCCGGAACCGCCGGAGCCGCCGGGATTGGATCGACCGTCCGAGGGCGAACGGCGAGAGCCGGCGCGCCATGCTTTCGGTCGGGCGGCGCAACCCAAGCGGTCACGGGCACGCGGACCGTGACCGCTGACCGGTGACGACGGGCCGTACGCCGATCGGGCCTCGGAAGCGTCGAGACCGAACTGCCGGCGTGTGGTGTCACCGCCGGATGCGCCGTCGGGCGGCCTGCCGGAATGCTCACGTCAGCGGCCGACTCGGCGGCCGGCCGGGCCGGCTCGGGCGACCCAGTGGTCTCGGCCGACGGCGTCGCCACAACTGGTGGCGCTGATGCCGGTGCCGGATTCGCGGGCGGCGCGGGCGGCGCGGGCGCCGGTGTAGGCGCAGGTGCGGCGGGAGCCTCGGTCACAGGCAAGAACAGCAGCGGATCGAGGTACCCGTTCGCCTCGGCCGTGCGTCTGATCCCAAGATGGAGGTACGGGGTCGGATGCTCGGCCTGTCCGCTCGGACCGATCGTGCCGACTGGCTCGCCCTCGACGACCTCGGCTGCCCGCTGCACGCCTGCGGAGCCGAGATGCGTGAGCGTCACGGAGTAGCCATCGGGGGTCTGGATCGTGACACTCCTGCCGCTCACAGGCACGGTTCCGGCGAAGGAGACCGTGCCGCCGGCAGGCGCGAGGACGGTTCCGCCGGCGGGTGCGCCGATGTCGACGCCGCGATGCTGGCCCGCCGCGTAGGGGTCCGCTCCGAGCACGAACTGCTGCAGTACCGGTCCGTTCGCGGGCCAGGTCCATGCTCCCGCAGCGGGCGTCACGATGAGCCCAGCCGCAAGCGCCGCGATCAATCCTCGAAGCATCAGACCTCCTTTGTTGTCCTGTCTGCCAACAACGCAGAAGCTACCTGCAGCGTCTGTTGTTGTCAATCTGGACTACAAGGACGTGTCGTAAAGATCCTTCCGCGACAAACCGGTCAGGCGCGCGACGACCGACGCGGCCTGGCGGCGGGCGACCCCGGCGCCGACAAGCTCGGTGACCGCCTCGACAGCTGTCTCGGGGGCGACGGGCTCCACTCCGGCCGCAGGGCCGAGCACAAGCGTGATCTCACCCTTCGGCGGCTCCGCGAACCGGTCGGCCAGCTCTGCTGCGCTGCCTCGCACGATCTCCTCATGCCGCTTCGTCAGCTCGCGGCAGACCGCCAACTCACGCTCGGGGTCGGCGGTCGCGAGCGAGCGGAGGGTCGCCGGCAGCCGGCGCGGCGACTCGAAGGCAACCGCGGGCCATGGCCACCCCGCAAGCCCCTCCCAGACCTTGCCGAGCGCGCGGTCGCCGCGCGGGAGAAAGCCGAGGAACTGGTAGCGGTCTGCCGCGAGCCCCCCGGCGACGAGGGCCGTCTCGACCGCGGACGCGCCGGGCAGGACAGTGACCCCGACGCCCGCCTCGAGCGCTGCCGCGATCAGCCTGCCGCCTGGATCGGAGATCCCCGGCAAGCCGGCATCGGAGACGAGCGCGATCCGCTCCCCCGCCTCCAGCCGCGGCACGAGCTCGGCCGTACGTGCCGCCTCGTTGTGCTCGTGGTACGAGAGCAGGCGGGCGCGGATCCCATGCCGATCGAGCAGTCGTCTTGTGTGCCGGGTGTCCTCGCAGAGGACTACGTCGGCCTCGCCGAGCTCACGAAGGACGCGGAGGGTGACGTCTTCCAGGTTCCCGATCGGCGTCGCGCAGACTGCGAGCACTACGCGACGGAGTCGTAGGCCACCAGCGCGGCGCCGATCACGCCGGCGGCGGTCCCAAGCTCGGCCCGAACGATCTCGATGTGCTCGTTGGCAGGTGGCAGCGCTTCTCGACGCATCGTCTCCCTAGCGGGCCCGAGCAGGAGGTCGCCCGCCGCCGCAAAGCCGCCGCCGATGACGACGAGCTGCGGGCGGAAGATGTTGACGAAACTCCCGATCGCTGCGCCGAGCTTGCGGCCGATGCCATCGAGGATCTCGATCGCGTTCCGATCGCCTTCGGCGGCGAGCCGAACGAGCCGGTGGGCGTCCACGGCGGGGCCGAACGCCTCCTGGGCGAGCTTCGTCGCCGCCGTTCCGCTCACGTAACCCTCGAGGTGGCCGTGGCCTGTACACGTTCCCTGGCAGGGAATGCCGTCATAGACGAGCACCGTGTGCCCGAGCTCACCTCCGTCGCGCAGGAGCTTGCCGTCGATGACGACGCCTCCGCCGACGCCGGTGCCAAGGGTGAGCATGACCATCGTCCGAGCGCCCCGCCCTGCGCCGGCGCGGTGCTCGGCGAGAGCCGCGGCATTTCCGTCGTTCTCGATCGAGACCGGCACACCGAGCCGCTTCGTCAGCAGGTCTCGCAGCGGGACATTGGCGAGCGGAATGTTGACCGAGCCGTCGATCCACCCCTTCTCCTGGTCGATCCGCGAGGGCAGCCCGAAGCCGACTGCGGCGATCGAGTCGTCCATGATCTCCTCAGCGGCTGTGCCGATCTCCTCGATCAGCTGCTCCTGGGAGTCGAGATCGGTCTCACGCTCGCGGCGGTGCTCGATCTTTCCTTCCGGATCGACGATCCCGGCGAGGATCTTCGTCCCGCCCACGTCGACGCCTACGACTCGCCTGTCACTCACGTTTGGCGGACGGTACGCAACTGCGACCTGCAGCGTGGCTACCATGGGCCGCCGAATGTCCGCTACTCGCGGAGAGAAGCCGTACCGCGTCTATCGCGGCGGTCGCGTCAAGGGCAAGGTCCCGACGATTCCGCGACCGACGCGCGAGCGAAACGGCGACGGAGACGGGCGCAGCAACTACCGCGGGCCCGGAGCGAAGCGGCCCGCGACCGGCTGGCGAGGGTGGAGCTGGAAGCGCTGGACGGGCCTGACGATCCTCGCTGTCTTCCTCTTCCTGTTCTTCTGGATCCTCGCCGCGTACCTCTCCTTCAGGGGCGGGGTCAAGGACGCGAACAAGCGCCTGCCCGAGTCGGCGCGGCTGGCGCTCGTCCCGGACAACGGGATGATGCTCGGCCACGCCAGCGACATCCTCCTGCTCGGCACCGACCACTCGCTCAATGCGTCGCGGGCATCCGACCAGCACTCCGACTCGATCCAGATCCTGCGGACGGATCCAAAGCATCACAAGCTGATCTACCTCTCGATCCCGCGCGACCTGCGAGTGCCGAACATCCCCGGTCACGGCCCCGACAAGATCAACGCTGCGTTCCAGATCGGTGGCGCCCGCCTCGCTGCCCGCACCGTGCACGAGTACACGGGCCTGCCGATCAACCACATAGTCGTCGTCAACTTCCACAGCTTCAGCAAGCTGATCGACAAGCTGGGTGGCATCGACATCAACGTGCCGGCACCGATCCTCTCGAACAAGTTCGACTGTCCCTACTCGACGAACGAACGCTGCGCGCGCTGGAAGGGCTGGCGCTTCCGCAAGGGCGTGCAGCACATGAACGGCTACCGGGCCCTGATCTACTCGCGCGTGCGGGAGAACAAGCTCAATCCCGCCGACACCGACATCACCCGTGGCGGGCGCCAGCAGGCGGTCCTGCAGGCGCTGATGTCGAAGCTGGCCAGCACCGGAACCTTCTTCAAGCTGCCGTTCATCGGCGGCGACCTGATGAAGCCCCTCGCGACCGACCTCACGCCGACTGAGTTCATCCAGCTCGGCTGGCTGAAGATGCGAGCAGGCACGACCCTGCACTGCCGGCTCGGCGGCAGGGCCGACGGCGGCTACATCGATCCGAGCGAGGACAACGCCGCTGTGATCGCAATGGTCAAAGGCGAGTCGGCGGCGCAGCCGCCGCCGCCGAACGGCGACACGTTCCCGCCGGGCTGCTTCACGAACCGGTTGCCGCCCGGCGGCTAGGGCCTAGGAGGGGTCGGCGGCCTTGGTCTCGGTCTTGCTCTCGGTCTTCGAGTCCGACTCTTTCGTCGCGCCCGACTCGGAGTCTCCGCTGCCGCCGTCCTTCGAGGATTTGCGCGACCCTCGGCCGTAGTCGGTCGAATAGAACCCCGAACCTTTGAAGTGCACCGCAACCGGATAGAGGACTCGCTCGACCGGGCCCTCGCCGCAGACCTCACACTTCTCCGGCGGCGCGTCGCCCATGCGCTGGAAGAGCTCGAAAACGTGTCCGTTCGGACAACGGTACTCGTAGATCGGCACGTTCTGACAGTAGCAGCGGGTCCTTTCGGCAAAGGGCCCGGCAGCTATTCCGACGCAATCGGGCCCTCCGCACGCTCCTGCTCGATCAGCTCGCGGTAGCAGGGGGCATCCTCGAAGGCGGCGAGGCCTGCCCGCGGCGGCCGTTTCGCCCGCCGGCGCCGTGCTGCGGCGAGCACGGCGGAAGCGCCGACGAGCCCGCCGAGGACGAACGTCCGCAACCTGTTGCTCCGGCCCTCCCAGTCCATGGAACGATTGTACGGCGATGGCTCCGCTCGTCCTCTGCACCCTCGGCGACCTGCTGCTCGACGTCATCGTGCGGCTGAAGCAGCCACTCGAGCCCGGCACCGACGCCGCGGCCCAGACGCGCGCCGGCGTCGGCGGACAGGCGGCCAACGTCGCCGCCTGGGCGGCGACACTCGGCGCCGAGGCACGGTTCGTCGGCAAGCGCGGCGAGGACCCGGCAGCAGCGCTTGTCGCGGGCGAGCTCGGGCGGCTTGGTGTTGAGGTCTTCGGACCGGTCGCGCTCGGGCGAAACGGTGTGGTCGTCTCGCTGGTCGGCGAGGACGGCGAGCGTGCCATGGCGACCGACCGCGGCGTCGCTCCGACGCTCTCCGCGGAGGAGCTCGAGCCTGCCTGGTTCGAGGGTTGCACCCAGCTTCACCTCTCGGGCTACAGCCTCATGTCCTCGCCGATCGACGGAGCGGCAACGCGCGCGGCCGAGCTCGCCCGCGCGAGGGGCGCCGCCGTCAGCGTCGATCTCGCCTCGACGCGGGTGATCGCCGACTTCGGCGCCGACCGGCTGAGGGAGCTGCTCGCCGAGCTCGATCCGGAGCTCGTCTTCGCCAACGAGGCGGAGCGAGAGCTGGTCGGCGAGCAAACCGCGGCCGGCGCGACCTGGGCGTTGAAGCTGGGCGCTCGCGGCGCCGCGATCGAGCATGAAGGCGGGCGTTCGGAGTTCCCGGCCAAGAAGGTCGAGGTCGTCGACACGACGGGCGCGGGCGATGCGTTTGCTGCGGGCTACCTCGTTGGTGGCGTCGAGCTGGCGCTGCAGACGGCGGCACGCTGCGTGTCCCAGTTGGGAGCGTCCCCGTGATCGAGCTCAGCGCTGAGGTCGCGGCGGCAGTTGAAGCCGGACGGGCCGTTGTCGCGCTCGAGACCACGCTCGTCGCGCACGGGTTCCCCCAGGGCGAGGGGCTCGGGGTTGCACTGTCGGCCGAGGCGCGCGTTCGGGACGCCGGCGCCGTGCCGGCCACGGTTGGGGTGATCGACGGCGTCGTCCGTGCGGGCCTGTCGGCGGAAGAGCTCGAGCGCTTCGCCGATGCCGGCGAAAGCGCCAGAAAGGCAGGCCCGCGCGACCTGGCGGTCTGCGTCGCCGACGGCAGTCTCGGAGCGACGACGGTCGGCGGGACGCTGGTCATGTGCGAGGTCGCCGGCATCCGCTTCCTCGGCACCGGCGGGATCGGCGGCGTGCACCGCGGCTTCGCCGAGCGGCCGGATGTGTCCGCCGATCTCGGCGCGCTCGCCCGCGCACCGGTCCTGGTCGCGGCCTCCGGCGTCAAGTCCCTGCTCGACGTCCCGGCGACGTTGGAGCTACTGGAGACGCTTGGCGTGCCGGTGCTCGGCTGGCAGACGGAGACGCTGCCGCTCTTCTACGCAGCGGAGGGCGGCCCGCGCCTGCCGGCGAGTGTTGCGACTGCCTCCGAAGCCGCGGCAGTGGCAAGAGCTCACTGGTCGCTTCGCCGCGCCGGACTGCTGCTGGCGCAAGCACCGGCCGAGAGCCTGGACGTGGAGCCGCTGATCGAGGCTGCGCTGGCAGCCGCGTCAGGGCAGGAGATCACCGGCCAGGCCGTGACTCCCTTCGTCCTCGCCCACATCCACCGTGAGACGGGCGGCGAGAGCGTCCGCATCAACAAGCAGCTGATCGCCCACAACGCCGGGCTTGCGGCTGAGGTCGCGGTCGCGTACTCGCAGCGGAGCTAGTCGGAGGGTTGGCGCAACAAACGGACTACTCGTCTCGGAACGAGCGTCCCTCGGCGTGCAGCCGTGCCTTTTCCTCTGGCGAGACGGGAGTGTGAAATCGCCCAGGGATGTACCAGCGGAAAATGCGGCCGATAGCGGACCGTTGGCAGACGCAGTCAGGTGGGCAGCCGCATAGCAACCCTGCCGGGTTGTGCAGGCGGCCGAGAAGACTCATGGCGCGATTTTACGCGGGTGCGACGCTTTCTCTCCGAGCCGACGATGTCAGCTGCTCCGGCGTCAGATACCCCAAAGAACCCTCCTACTAATCGAGCGCCGAGAGAAACTCGTCGATCGTCAGCGCCGTGAGGGTCTGCAACTTCGCGCTACCGCGCGCGCCCAGCGCTACCGAGACCCGGGCGATCGTCTCGGCGTCCGGTGCCTCGACGACGTTGACGAAGTCGAACGGCCCCAGGGTCGCCCACTGATGAACGACGCGAGCGCCGAGCTCCTCGACGTCACTATTGACCTCGCGTAGCCGAGCGGGGTTCGACTTGAGCGTCTGGACGCCCTGCGCCGTCAGGCTGGACAACAGGATGTAGGTCGGCATTGCGCCTCCTCGGTCGGGGCGCCGAGCCTACACGGGCGGCCTGGTCGAAATACAGCAGTGCTGCGCCCAGAAAGAGGAGCGGCGAGATCACGAGCACGGAGATGAACGCCGAGGCGCGGAGGGCGGCGGTGCCGGCCGACCGGAGTGTGAAGAACATGACGTAGGCGGATAGGAGGCCGACCAGTGAC